>Ga0206846_1029_pt1 | contig 25723 bp, 16 predicted proteins | sample Alteio_BWOrgCont_20_FD_152878 | JGI IMG/M metagenome (GOLD analysis project Ga0206846, IMG submission 152878) | Enriched cells from forest soil in Barre Woods Harvard Forest LTER site, Petersham, Massachusetts, United States -... | ecosystem: Environmental > Terrestrial > Soil > Temperate forest >... | reverse complement strand
TGCTAAATTGTGGCCAGGTGATAGCTCTTCATTGAAGGAAATTAAAGAAAGCCTCGAAAATCTTTTTTACAATCAGCGGTTTTACGATTTAACAAAAGTTGGTCGTGTGCGCATGAATCGTAAATTAGGTCTTGCGATCGATGAGCGAATAACCGTACTTACGCTTGAAGATATTGTTGCAACTATGCGTTATTTGGTTAACCTTCGTGAGCGAGGTGAAGGCGAACTAGATGATATTGATCATCTTGGTAACCGACGTGTGCGCTTGGTTGGTGAATTGCTCATGAACCAGGTGTATTTGGGCTTCTTACGCATTGAGCGTATTGTGCGCGAGCGGTTTAGAGTGCAGGAATTTCATGGCGCATTAATGCCGCAAGATTTTCTCAGCGTGAAGCCACTGAGTGCAGTATTACGCGAATTCTTTGGAACGGGTCAATTATCGCAATTTATGGATCAGACGAATCCGCTATCTGAAATTGCCCATAAGCGGCGTCTTTCTGCGCTCGGGCCCGGGGGTGTATTAAAAGATCGTGCTACCTATGAGATTCGTGATGTGCATACATCGCACTACGGTCGCATCTGTCCTATTGAGACGCCTGAGGGGCAGACCATCGGTTTGATCTCTTCCTTGGCAACCTATGCTATCGTCAATGAATTAGGATTTATTGAGACAGGATATCGTCCGGTGCGCAATCGTATGGTGCAGGATGAAGTAGTATTTCTTGATGCGTTTCAGGAAGCAGGTAAATATGTCGCGCAAGCGAATGAGCCAAATCTTACCACGCATCGCTTGGAAAATAAGTTTATCTTTGTACGTCACGACGGTAACTTTATGTATACTGATGTCGATAAAGTCAACTACGTTGATTTATCGCCAAAGCAGTTGGTATCTGTTGCAACAGCGCTTATACCATTTCTTGAGCATGATGATGCAAGCCGTGCATTGATGGGTGCAAACATGCAGCGACAAGCAGTTCCATTAATTAATCCTGAGCCGCCATTGATAGGTACCGGGATGGAATCTGAAATTGCGCGCGCATCGGGAGCATGTGTTGTTGCGCGACGCTCTGGTGTTGTTGATTACGTGTCGTCCGACAAAATTATTGTGCGTGCCGATGAAGATGCATTCGGAAATGTGGAAGATTGGATATCGCAAGGTGTTGATGTATATCATCTCCGTAAGTTCCAAAGATCAAGTCACTTTACCTGGATACATCAATCTCCGGCTGTCAAATCGGGTGATCGAGTGCGTGAAGGAGACATGCTGTCCACGGCAGCATCGATCGAGCAGGGTGAGCTGTCGTTAGGGAAAAATCTGCTTGTTGCGTATATGCCATGGTATGGTTATAACTTTGAAGATGCTATTGTGTTAAATAAGCGTCTTGTCAACGATGTGTTAAGCTCTGTCTTTATCGATGAGTATGTTGTTGAAGCACGTGACACTAAGCTTGGTCCTGAGGAAATTACGCGTGATATTCCTAACGTTAGTGAAGCTGCGCTGGCTGGTTTAGATGAAGACGGTATTGTGCGCGTGGGTACGCGTGTCAAGACCGGCGATATCTTGGTAGGAAAAGTAACCTTAAAAGGAGATGTGCAGTATTCTCCTGAAGAGAAATTATTGCGCGCAATTTTTGGTGAAAAATCGCGTGAAGTGCGGGATACATCGCTACGAGTTCCGCCCGGCTTGTCAGGAACGGTGATCGGTGTGAAAATTTTTTCTCGCAGTGGTGTGCGAAAAGATAAACGATATCGTGATCTGGTTATCCGTGAAACTGCGCGATTAGAAGCAGATTTTACTATGCACATGGCTTCAGTAGAAAAAATGGTGCATCAAAAGCTTGTTGACTTGATGGATGGCAAAAAGCCGCAAGCAAAAACGCCAAAACAGGTACTCCAGGATGGACAGTTCGCTGCACATATGCTCAAAGATTTGAGCTTGAAGGATCTGTTAGACTTGAGAACAGCAAGTGCTCCAGTTAATAGCAAGATTGAGCAACTCAAAAAGACACTTGAAAACCAGGTGAGAATTTTGCGTGGCTTGCAAGAAGAGCGCCTGAACCGATTGAAGAAGGGTGACCCTCTTCCATCCGGTGTCATTAAAATGATTAAGGTATATATTGCTGCCAAACGAAGTGTTCAGGTTGGTGATAAACTCGCTGGTCGTCATGGTAATAAAGGTGTTGTTTCTATTATTGTTCCTTCGGAAGACATGCCTTTCTTGGATGATGGAAGAGCAGTTGATATTGTCTTGAATCCGATTGGTGTGCCATCTCGTATGAACATCGGTCAAATTCTTGAAGCGATCTTAGGAAGCGTTGGCCATGAAATGGCACATCGTATGAGTGAGCAGATTGAGCAAGAGAGTTATGATGCAATGAAAAAGCATCTGAGTCTCTATTATGGTAAAGATCTCATCAATGATTATGAAAAGCATCATGGTCGTGATGAAGTTGTGGAGCTTGCGCGCAGGACTGCCCGGTCAGGTGTTCGATTCAAAACGCCGGTATTTGATGGAGGCAGTTTTGAGCATGATATTCAACCGCTCCTGCGTTCGCTCGATCTGCCTGAAATGGGTACCTATCGCCTACGTGATGGTCGAAGCGGTGAATACCTCGACCAGCAGGTTACAGTAGGTATGACCTATATTATGAAGCTCAATCATATGGTTGATGATAAGCTGCATGCTCGATCTGTTGGTCCATATTCGCTTGTTACGCAACAGCCATTGGGCGGTAAAGCTCAAATGGGCGGTCAACGATTTGGTGAGATGGAATTCTGGGCGCTTGAAGCGTATGGCGCTGCATATGCTCTGCAAGAGATGTTGACCTATAAATCGGATGACATAGCAGGACGCCATAAGGTTTATGAAGCTATTGTGCGCGGAGAAGATATACCGACACCGGGACTTCCTGAGTCGTTTAATGTATTAGTAAAAGAGCTGCAAAGTCTTGCATTACGCATAGATTTATTAAAGAGCAGCAAGGAGGAATCAGGTGAGTAATCAGATTCTTGAACGATTTAAGGAATATATACGTTCGAATCAGTTCAATGCTATTCGTATCAGTCTTGCGCCACCTGAGCGATTTGAATCATTGTCATATGGTGAAGTGAAGCGCATTGAGACCATTAACTATCGTACATTGAAGCCGGAGCGAGATGGCCTTTTTTGTGCGCGTATTTTTGGTCCGGTAAAAGACTGGGAGTGTAACTGCGGTAAATATAAGCGTATGAAGCATCGCGGTATTACGTGTGAAAAGTGTGGCGTTGAGGTCATTCAATCGCGCGTTCGCCGTGAACGTATGGGACATATTAAGCTTGTTGCGCCCGTGGTACATATCTGGTATTTGAAGGGCATCCCAAGTTACCTCAGTCTTATTCTTGATATGCAAGTGCGTGATTTAGAACGTGTCATCTATTTTGATGCGTACTTAGTCGTGCATCAGGGGCGATCGCCATATCCGCGTAAAACGGTTCTGGAATCGTCTGAATATGAGAAATATATTGAGCAAAATCTTGATGATATCGACTTTAAAGCCGAGATGGGCGCTGATGCGTTGCTGCAAGTACTTTCGATGATGAATCTCGATCAGGAAATTGCGCTGCTTAATGAGAGTTATGAAAAAACTGCATCAGTTGCATTGCGTCATAAAATTATGCGATCGATTAAAGTTCTCAATAATTTGCGTCAAGCGAAGCTGCGTCCTGAATGGATGATTTTGACCGTATTGCCGGTACTACCTCCCGATTTGCGTCCGTTGGTGCCGCTTGATGGTGGTAGATTTGCAAGCTCTGATCTTAATGAGCTGTATCGTCGTGTCTTGAATCGCAATATTCGTTTGCAGCGCTTGATTGAGATTGATGCGCCTTCTGTGATTATCAAAAACGAAATGCGTATGCTCCAGGAATCGGTTGATGTATTAATCGATAATGGTCGTCGTGGACAGGAAGCTCGTAATAGTAATCGTCGGCCATTAAAATCGTTAAGTGGTGGCTTGCGAGGCAAGCAGGGAAGATTCCGTCAAAATCTTCTTGGAAAGCGTGTAGATTATTCAGGTCGTTCGGTTATTGTTGTAGATCCTGAATTACGTATGGATCAGTGCGGATTGCCGAAAGCGATGGCTTTAGAGCTCTTTAAGTCGCATGTATACGCAGGATTATTAGAACGAGAGCTTGCACCAAATTTACGCAGTGCGCGACGCATGGTTGAAGAATCAGTGCCCGAAGTGTGGGATGTACTTGCGCAGGTGGTAAAAGATCATCCGGTATTGCTCAATCGTGCGCCAACGTTGCACCGTCTTGGTATTCAAGCATTTTATCCATTACTTGTTGATGGTAAAGCGATTAAAATTCATCCGCTCGTATGTAGTGCATTTAATGCTGACTTTGATGGCGATCAAATGGCAGTTCATATTCCTTTGAGTAGGCGTGCAATTCGGGAAGCCAAGCAGTTAATGCTTTCTGTCCGCAATCTCTTGTCTCCTTCAAATGGGGGACCTATTGCTGTACCTTCACAGGATATGGTGCTCGGTCTTTATTATCTGACAAAGTTGCGTTACAACACCAAGGGAGCTGGATATACTTTTTCATCTATTAATGAAGTTGTGATGGCATATAACGCGCAGGAAATTGCCCTTCATGCGCCCATTGCCGTGCGCCTCCCGTCCGGTGCATTTGTTGAAAGTACCACGGGGCGTGTGCTCTTATACGAGGGATTGCCGCAAGGCGCAGATTTTGCGTTGGTAAATAAAGTAATGACGCGCGGTGACGTGAAATGGTTAGTTGAGTGCGTGTATCACCAATTTGGGGCTGAAGCAACAACGCTCTGTCTTGATAATTTGAAGCGACTTGGCTGCCGTCATTCAACGATGTCAGGCGTCTCCTTCACGATGGATGGCCTCATTAATCCTGATGGAAAAGATGAGATTATTCAGCGAGCTGAACACGAGGTAGAGAAGATTGAGCAACTGTATCAAGACGGTGTCATTACGAATGGTGAGCGTTATAATAAAGTTGTTAGTACATGGACTCATGCGACGATTGCCGTTGCCTCAAGTATGAATAAACGCTTTAAAGAGGATGACCGTTTTGCGTGCCTTAACAAAGATATGCATATGAAGCCATTTAACCCTGTCTTTATGATGTTGGATTCGGGCGCAAAAGGCTCGACCGATCAGATGAAGCAGGTTGTTGGAATGCGTGGTCTGATGTCGAAACCGTCTGGTGAAGTTATGGAGACTCCGGTCAAAGCAAACTTCAAAGATGGCTTAAGTGTTTTTGAGTATTTTGTTTCGACGCACGGTGCACGTAAAGGACAATCTGATACGGCATTACGTACTGCAAACTCAGGATATTTGACTCGTCGATTGGTTGATGTTGCGCATGATGTGGTAATTACAACCGTTGATTGCAAAACATTAGATTATATCGAAGTTGAATCGTTGCAAGAGGGTGGTGATATTATTTATCCATTGCCGCAGCGTGTGTATGGCCGCGTTGTTGCACGTGATGTAAAAGATCCTATTAGTGGTAAAGAGCTCTTTAAACAGGGTGAAATGATTTTTAGGGATGATATTGAAACATTGACCGCATCTGCTGTTTCAAAAATTGCCGTACGTTCAGTTTTGACTTGCAAGGCAAAACGCGGTGTGTGTTCATATTGTTACGGTATGGATCTTTCGCGACGTGAGATCGTTGATGTGGGTGCGTCGGTAGGGATCGTTGCAGCGCAATCGATTGGTGAACCGGGAACGCAGCTCACGATGAGAACGTTCCACGTGGGTGGTACAGCGACTCTTTCAGAGCAAACATCATTTGTCGCAAAATATGATGGTATTGTGCAATGGCGCAATATCTCAACGATTAAAAATCGTGCGGGCGAGGTGATTGTGATGAATCGTAATGCACGCATCGCGATCGTTTCTTCTGATGGACGGCAATTACAAAGCCACGCCATCGACTATGGATCACGCGTACTCGTCGCTGATAACCAGCAGGTGAAAGCTGATACTGTTATGGTATCATGGGATCCGAATAATCGTGTTATTTTGACCGACAAGCCAGGGAAAGTTCAATTAATTGATATTATTCCGCATGTGACAGTGCAGGAAACATTAAATGAAGCGACCCAGCGTCGTTCATTGCAGGTGCTTGATTATAAGAGTGATCGTTATCATCCCGCAGTAAGTATTGTTTCAGGTCCTGATGATGAAGAGATTGCGCAGTATTATCTCCCAACGGGAGCTGAGGTGATCGTTGCTGAAGGGCAAGCGGTTGTTGTCGGTGATATTTTGGCGAAAATACCGCGAGAAATGTCAAAAAGCCGTGATATTACTATTGGCGCATTGCCTCGTATTGCAGAGCTATTTGAGGCGCGTGTGCCAAAAGATGCTGCGATTATTACCGATATATCGGGAGAGGTGGTTGTTAAGGGTATTGTGCGAGGACTTCGCAAAGTTTCTATTGTTAACAATGAAACAGGAGAGTCATTCGATTACTTTATTCCGAGAGAGAAGCAATTAAACGTTGCACATGGAGATCTTGTATCTGCGGGTGATATGCTTACCTCAGGATCACCTGTGCCGCAAGATTTGCTGCGCATTATGGGTATGTCAGTTCTTCAGCGCTATTTAGTGGATCAGGTGCAAGGCATTTATCGCCATCAGGGTGTTAATATTAACGATCGTCATATTGAGTTAATTGTGCGACAGATGTTGCGCAAAGTTCGTATTACCGATCCAGGGGATACCGATTTCTTGATCGGCGATCGCGTTGATAGAATTCACCTTGACGAGATTAACCATGCGCTCCACAGTGAAAGTAAGCGTGTCGTCAAATCTAAGCCGGTGCTCATGGGACTTACCACTGCTTCGTTAGGTACGGAAAGCTGGATGTCAGCGGCATCGTTCCAGGAAACGACAAAGATTCTTTCTGAGGCTGCAATTGCAGGCCAGGTTGACTATCTTTACGGTTTGAAGGAAAATGTAATAATAGGAAGGTTAATTACTGCAGGAACCGGGATAGAATCGTTTCGCGTGAAATATCTTGGCGAAAGTTTTAAACAACAGTAATAGGGACCTTGCATGGAGGCGCGTAGCTCAGTGGTAGAGCACTGCTTTGACGTAGCAGGGGTCAGCGGTTCAATCCCGCTCGTGCCTACCAAATATACTCATAACAAAGAGGTTATAGAAATTTATGATAGCAAAAGATCAAAAAAATCAGCTGGTTGATGCCTTTAAAACTCATCCGAGTGATACTGGATCGGTTGAAGTGCAAGTTGCGCTTCTAACTGAGCGCATCCAGCAAACGATTGGCGAGCACTTGAAGTCCAACGCAAAAGATTTCTCGTCGCGTCGCGGTCAGATAAAACTGGTTAGTCAACGAAGACGGCTTCTAGCGTATTTAAAACGACATGATGTTGGTCGTTATGAAGCGCTGATTGCTCGACTTAATTTAAGAAAATAATGTACCATCACAAACAGCATATGTGTGGCATAACAAGGAAGGTTATATGAAAGAAAGACGATATACGTTACCTGAAGCAGGTTTAGAATTGGTACTCGGCAAGTATGCCGGTCAAGCTGACGGGGCAGCATGGCTTCAACAGGAGGGCACCATCGTTCTTGCCACGGTTGTAGCATCGCCTCTTCAAGAATTTCCTGGGTTCTTGCCGTTAAGTGTTGATTATCGAGAACATTTTTCTGCCGCAGGAAAAATCCCGGGCGGCTATTTTAAGCGCGAAGGTCGTTTCAGTGATCGTGAGATTTTGAATGCGCGATTTATTGATCGTGCATTACGACCATTGTTCCCTGAAGATTATTTTAATCAGGTGCAAATTTTATCAACGGTATACTCAGTTGATAAAGAGCATATGCCGCATGTGCTTGCATTGCTTGCTTCGTCAATTGCTTTGACAATCTCAAAAATACCGTTTATTGAACCGGTGGGTGCAGTAGAGGTTGTGCGATTGGATGGAAAATGGATAACGAATCCTACGTATACACAATCGCAAGAAGCTGATGCACGTATTATTGTTGCTGGTACTGATGATGGTATCAACATGGTTGAAGGTTCAGGGCTTGAAGTTTCTGAAGCTGAATTTGTTGATGTGCTCTTTCTTGCGCATGAAATTATTCGTAAGCAAGTTGCATGGCAGCGTGATATTGCGCGTGAGTGTGGAGTTACTAAAGAGACGTCTACAGCATCGATTGACTGGGCTAGCTGGAAGCAGCAGGTTAAAGCAGTGCTCACGCCAGATCGAATTCGGCCAATATTTAAGGCCGACAAGTTAGAGCGTGGCAAAGTTCAGGCTGAGCTGAAGGCAGTTCTTCTTGAAAAATATAAAAGTGAGTTGCAACAAGGCGCCGTAACCAAAGCTATTTTAGAATATCTTTTTGATAAGGTATTGTGCGATGTGGTGACTGAGTTGTGCTTTGAGCTTGATAAGCGTATTGATGAGCGTCCGTTCAGCCAGGTTCGTCCTGTTTCTACTGAAGTGGGAACGCTCCCTTGTGCACATGGCTCGGCATTGTTTACGCGCGGGAGAACGCAAGCTTTAGTGACGGTAACGCTAGGTGGCGGACAAGATGCAGCAAAAATCGACCGCTTGATGGGTGAGACGGTAGAAAAAACGTTTATGTTGCATTATAATTTTCCTCCATTTTCTGTCGGTGAAGTGAAGCCACTGCGAGGGCCGGGACGTCGTGAAATAGGTCATGGCTATCTTGCAGCTTCAGCGCTTGAGCGTATGTTGCCGACAGGCGAATCCTTTCCTTATACCGTGAGAATTGTTGCCGATATTTTGGAGTGTGATGGATCTTCTTCGATGGCAACCGTGTGTGGCTCTACAATGTCATTGATGGATGCTGGTGTCCCATTGAAACGCATGGTCAGTGGTGTCGCTATGGGATTGTTACGCAATGAGCGCGGCGATTTTCGTGTATTGACCGATATTGCAGGAATTGAAGATGCATTCGGGCTCATGGATTTTAAAGTAGCGGGGACTGAAACAGGCATCACCGCAGTTCAGATGGATATCAAACATAAAGGTGGATTGACGAGAGCGGTGTTTGAACAGGCACTTGCAGCTGCACGGCAAGGACGATTGCATATTCTCAAAGAGATGCAAAAAGTCATGGCTGAGCCGCGCAAGCAGTTGTCTAGTTTAGTGCCGCAAGTGATCTCCTTCCGAGTGCCGACCGATAAAATTGGCGCGATTATTGGTACCGGTGGTAAAGTTATTCGTGAAATTATTGAGAAAACGGGAACATCGATCGACATTGAAGATGATGGCTTGGTAAAAATTTATGGGCAGCCGGGTGAGAAGCTTGATCAGGCAATTCAAACAGTGAAAACGCTGGGCGGTCTCATTGAGCGTGGTATGCAGTATCCAGGTATCGTGAAGCGACTTGCTGAGTTTGGTGCCTTTGTAGAAATTGCACCAGGTCTTGATGGGCTTGTTCATATTTCAACGGTGCCGCGTGCTGAACAGCAGCAATTTATGAATAAGTTTAAACCGGGCGATCGTGTCACTGTTGAAGTGCTTGATTACGATCAATCGAATGGGCGTATTCGTTTAATGATTGTTCATTAATACAGCCAAACATGTCTGAGGTGCGTATGCAGCGTCGTGATGGACGATTGTTGGAAGAAATACGAAAGCCGCATATCTTATATGAGGTGTATCGTCATGCAGCAGGCTCGACGCTCTTCTCGTTGGGTAATACAACTGTGTTATGCTCAGTGATATTGCAGCATGGTGTCCCTTCATTTTTAAAGGGTAAGCAGGTTGGTTGGTTAACTGCGGAGTATGCAATGCTTCCTGCGTCAACTCAGGCGCGCATAGTGCGTGATAGTTCTTCCGGAAAACGTAATGGAAGGGCGATCGAAATTTCGCGTCTTATTGGACGTGTATTCCGTTCCATCATGAATCTTGCTCAATTGGGAGAATATACCATTACCATAGATTGTGATGTATTGCATGCTGACGGTGGTACGCGTACAGCTGCGATCAATGGTGCATATGCAGCACTGATCGCAGCACAGTCACGCTGGCTGCACGAAGGTGTTATTAAAGAACCGATTGTGCGTGAAGATATTGCGGCAATTTCAGTTGGAGTTGTGGACGCGGCGGTGATGGTCGATCTGACGTACGCTGAAGATAGTGTCGCACAAGCGGATTGCAATTTTATATTGACGCGCTCCGGTAAAGTCATTGAAATGCAAAGTAGCTCGGAGCGTGAACCGATGTCATGGGAGCAGATTGCATGTGCGCAAATGCTTGCACAACAGGGTATACAGCAATTATTTACCTGGGTTGATGCGCAGCACGGAAAACGTACTTTTGCAGATGTAATAGCGTATGGCGCCGAGAAGCCGCACGCGCTGCTGCCTGGTGAACGACCTGTGCGGGAATGTACGGCATCATGACATGCACAGAGTTTATTCAGCGTCTGATCGACGCTCGTGAGCTGTTCGAGCAGGATCGACGTGTGATATTCTGCAATGTGCCGCAGTATGACAGTCTGTTTTGGAAATTGGTGCACGAGCGATTGACGGTGCAAGGTCATCAGTGTGCAATAATGAATGGAGCGCGATGTACACCAGCAGAATCACTTGCACAGATAACATCATCATTTCTTGGTATGACACAAACCATGATTGTCCTGAATCATCACGAGGGTAAGCTGCGCGAGTTGGATCGCAGACTGATGGAAACTATTACTTCATATCAAGGACCACATCGCTTGTTGGTGATTATTCCTCCTGCACAAGTACGTACATGTAAAGGACACGAGGTGATCGAAATGCCGTCGCAGCTTGATCGCTCATTGAGCGCACTTGTCATGTCGTGTGCAACAGGAGAGCGTGAGTCACTCGCTACCGCGCCAACGTGTGAATCATTTGATCAAGCTTGTATGTTTGGCATCGGTTCAAGTTTAGTCGGTAAGCAAGGGAGCGCATGGCTTGCTGAGAGCTTGATGCCGGAAAGTCAGGGTTCATTGTTTGTGCTTGCGCAACATCTGTTCGGTCGCGAAGCGCGGCAATTCTACCATGCTTGGCCGCAATGGAAAGCACAATATCCTGATGAATTTTGGATATCATTTTGGAGTGAGCGCATGTGGCAGGCGTATGTATGGATCACTTCACAAAAAAATAACGCGTTGCGCGACATGGCATCTTCGCTCAAAGGTTTACCATTTCGTTTTATGAAACGTGATTGGCAATATATTAAGCCTGAACAGTGTGTCAAAGCGCTCGATTATCTCTACTCTTTTGATTATCAACTTAAAAATGGCGGCTCATCAGCTCCCTTTGAGCTCATGTTTCACCTATTTTTGGCGTAAATTTCCCCAGAAACGCCTTGTGGCCGGCTGAGATATAGGCTTTGTTTATCCCCAATTCTTATTGCTATTTGACAAATAGTATATTTATGATAGAATTTTATCTATATAAGATGAATCTAATCTGGAAGATAACATGGTAAATCGTAAAAATTATCTCTTGTTTTCTCTTGCAGCGATCATGGCCGTATCGGGGATTCGTGCCTCACTCGCATCACAGACTGTTAAGTGGCCGGAATCTGCAGTATTCTTGGATCGGCGAGCGCCGGACGAAAAGCTCAATAGCGTTTTAGCAGTTTATACCAATAATAAGTTGAGCTACCCTGAGATCTGTCATCTTATAGCCGATTACATGGGATACACCGGATGGGGGTCAATCATCATAAAGCTATCAAATGACAAAGCTGACGGTTATGAACCGTGCCATATTTATCTTTTAAATTACGACAGGATTGCTATTCAATCATTCTATACAAAATATCTATCCACGGAAGTGCCTGGCATTAAAATGGACATTTTCAATAATGCTCACAGTCATGTTGAAACTCTATATGGAATTGATGGATTAAATCAAGTGTGTAAAGCAGACATAAATCGTGGTTCAACATTGGTATCTTCATATTTAAAAAAAGAACCTCGGAAGCGTATCTTTCAGCTATCACCAATAGGATCTGTTTTGATCCAATTCAATGGAAAGGTTTTAAAAAATGACAGAGTCAGAGATGATATTTCGATAAAAAATATCTATGTTGAACAGATCGAAGATAAAAGCCGAATGAAACTTGTGCTTCCAAGTTGTGTTCAGTCCTCACATTTTGTACATTTTACTCCAAGAGACAATAATAATTTTACCATGCTCGTTAAAGATTCTCAGAATATTTTCCATGTGGTAATTTATTCAAAGCGCTTTGGTAAAATTGATTATATTGATGAACAGAATATGCCGCCGGTTGAAGTGCCTCTCATTGTACCAACTACACCAACTGAGCCCCTTGTCCATAACAATGCTCCTATAGTGACAACAACTATCCCCCGAGGACTATCTGTGGTTGGCAATTGCGTAGCAAGAAGTCAAAGCGTACAACCTTCGTACCTACAATGTCTACTCAGCAAAGCTCCCTATCTGCCCCATGCACTTGCAGCAACATCATTTGGGTTGGGATGTTGGAGCGTATGGAACGCATATCGCAATATTGCATCACCGAGCAAGTTGTGTGCGACAGCAGGAAGCGCGTTTTTTGTCGGACTCGCCGCACTCAAATTGTATAGGAATCGGTCCTTGGGAAGCTCATGATAAAACTCAAAAGTTATCTCTTATTTTCTCTCGCAGCGATCATGGCCGCATTGGGCTTCAACAATGCTGCCTTGGCTTCGCAAAAAAGTTTAAATGTTGAATCTCCAGCGGGGGAGCCGATAAAATTTGAAACTGAGTGCCATCCGCAATTACTTGCAGCAATCCAGATTACGAAAATCTCTGATTGCATCATTAGAATCATTGTAGATTATATGGGCTACTGCGGGATGAGCATTAAAAGCGCTATTCCACTGTCCTTATTCTTTAATACTTGGCAGAATTTCAAGAATGTTATGCAGAATGATCCGCTTACAAGTAGCTTGGTTCCCCCTAACCGATGGGACCGCAATCGCAATGAGTATATATATAATCCGGTAGGAATGTTTGCAATATCACCTAAGGAAACTCTTATTGCGTATAGGAATCCTTTGATTCACTACTCTTACGCTTATATTGTGAATCATACAACAGGCAAAATATTAGGGGAGAGTCAATTAAACAGATGCGATCAAGTGCTTCACACTGTTGATCGTGTTGTAAATGGTATTCATAAACCTATAAACATCACGGAGGATTATCTACTGCAAACTAAATCTCGTCATAATCCGCGGAGCTTTAAAGTTTTTCTAACAGAATCTGCACAACATGACCGTATGAATGGGCATTTGGATATTATTAATGATTTGAATAGTAATGAAAAATCGCGCATTACGTTTGGTGTCTATGAGCGCATTTTAGCAGCAGATTCGATAGGAAACGGAGAAATCATAATCATTGCTACATGTAGAACTCCACATTGTGACAAACATGAGCCAATGTTAATAACGTGTGGTAAACCTGGTTATCCCAAGCAGGATCAGGAAAATGTTCTCGATCAGTCGCGCTGCTATATAATGCCTGATTTATTAAAATCTCTTAGACCAGCATGTGGGAATTATTATACCTATGCACAACGAGTACTTGCAGCAACATCATTTGGGTTGGGGTGTTGGAGCGTATGGAACGCATATCGCAATACTGCATCACCGCGCGAGTTGGGTGCGACAGTAGGAAGCGCAGTACTTGCAGGTCTTGCGGCGTTCAAATTGTATGGGAATCGATAATGGAAGGGATCATGTTACATCTAAAAAATTACATCTTATTTTCTCTCGCAGCGATCATGGCCGCATCGGAGCTTGGTGCATCAGAGGCTTCCAAGTTATTTGTTGCCCCTGAAGAGTTACAGCAGCGAATTCAAAAATTGGATTTGTTACTGCCTGACTTGATAAAACTTATTTGCGATTATTTACCGAAAAAATTAGTGGTCTTAAGTTGTATTACCCATCCACTTTCTAACAGCATGTTTGGTGATGTACGAACTTTGAGTGACAGTACATGTCTTTTGACTAATTGCGAGGGACGTCGCGGGTGTTATTTTAATGTAAATACAATGACCGTTGATGGCGAGATTATGGATTGGGAAGGGGAGCGATCATTATGGGAGCCTATTATAATGTCTCCCTCAAAAATTTTGCAGAATGGTTGGCGTGATATAGAGATATTCGATGTTGCAGAACGGCAGGGTTCATATTTGGGAATAAAAGTACCATCAGGTCAAGAGATACATATAATAAGACCTATGACAAATCGAAAATTTGTTTACGAGCTCCGTAATAAACATCGTTATTTACATGGTAATAAAGATGAAAGCTTGCATGTTTATAATATTCGAAAGAGCTGTGAGCGTGAATTATTGAAATTAGACAACATGCAAGAGAGATATGATATTGCTTATTCTCAGTCAAAAAGTTTATTTATAATATTTGGCAATCACAATCGTGGAAGCCTTGGTCTTGCGCAATATGATCGTAATACTGGTAACATATCGCTTCACATAATCAAACCATATAAAGAACATCAATCAATTTATGCACGGCTACATATACTTTCAAGCGGGACCATTGCTCTTCTTTACAATTTTTATGATGGCAGTCATGGCAGTTATATAGATATATATGATCCTCAGTCCAAAAAAATTCTTACATCCCTTCCTGTACAACATACAAGTCGCGATTTCACCTGTAGTAGTTTGTGGAACAATAATCGAATTGTTATTCCTCATTCTAGAGGATTTGCTGTGTATGATTGTGATTCAAATCGTGTTGATAAGATATACGAGCATATAGAGCAACCCGCAGAATGTAGAAGATCCCTATCATGCTGTGGAAATAAAATTGTTTGGAATGATACAGGTGATCTGTTTTCAGGAGCAGAGCACAGGCTCATGATTTTTACGGAAAAATTAAATATAGCGAAGTCCGATTGTACGCCCAGGTCATCTTCACCAACTTTATTGCAAGAAAATCATGCGCAAGGAAATGGGCTCAATGATGATCAAACAGCTCATACTCCAATACCTTCTCGCGCTATGGTAAATGATGGGCATTCTGCTGATCGTACGGTAAATGGCTCACGATTGGAAACAGTGGGCCCGCAAATCTTACGACGACCTTCGCAACGATCGTTACCAGCTAATTCTTCAATACAGCACTTACAACCAAATTTGAATAATTTTTATCTCCAGCGCCTGCTTAACAAAGCACCATATCTGCCACATGCACTTGCAGCAACATCATTTGGGTTGGGATGTTGGAGCGTATGGAACGCATATCGCAATATTGCATCACCGAGCAAGTTGTGTGCGACAGCAGGAAGCGCGTTTTTTGTCGGACTCGCCGCACTCAAATTGTATAGGAATCGGTCCTTGGGAAGCTCATGATAAAACTCAAAAGTTATCTCTTATTTTCTCTCGCAGCGATCATGGCCGCATTGGGCTTCAACAATGCTGCCTTGGCTTCGCAAAAAAGTTTAAATGTTGAATCTCCAGCGGGGGAGCCTCTAAAATTTGAAACTGAGTGCGATCCGCAACTACTTGCAGTAATCCAGCTTACGAAAATCTCTAATTGCACCATTAGAATCATTGTAGATTATATGGGCTACTGCGGGATGAGCATTAAAAGCGCTATTCCACTGTCATTATTTTTTAATACTCCTCCGAATGTTATGCAGGATGACTGGTTTACAATGAGGGATGATAGAAATGAGTATCTATATAATCCGGTAGGGATATTTGCAATATCATCTGATCAAGCGCTTATTGCTTATAATAATCCTGTTGATCACTACACTCAAGCTTATATTGTGAATCCTATCAAAGGCACAATATTAAAGAAGTGTCAATTAAACGGAGTCAATCAAGTGCTTTATACTGGTGATCGTTTCGTAAATGGTGCTCATGAAACTGTAGACATCACGGAGGCTTATCTACTCCGCCCTAGAGCTTGTTATTCTCCTCACCCTGGATCTTGTTATCCTTTTCACACTGTAAATTGTTATGGAGGTTCTTATCCTATTCGGAGCTTTAAAGTTTCCCCAAAAGAATCTGCGCAACATTGCCTTTCGAACTTGTATATTGTTAATGATTTGAACAATGATGAAAAGACGCGCGTTAAATTTGGTGTCTATGAGCGCATTTTAGCAGCAGATTCGATAGGAAACGGAGAAATAGTAATGATTGTTAAATGTGTAGGTGACAGGTGCGACAACCATGTGCCAATGTTAGTAACGTATGCTAAGTCTGTTTATCCCAAGCAGGATCAGGAAAATGTTCTCGATCAGTCGCGCTGCTATATAATGCCTGATTTATTAAAATCTCTTAGACCAGCATGTGGGAATTATTATACCTATGCACAACGAGTACTTGCAGCAACATCATTTGGGTTGGGATGTTGGAGCGTATGGAACGCATATCGCAATACTGCATCTCTACGCAAAGTAGGTGTGACAGCTTTTGGTGCACTCGCTTCCGGATTTGCTGCGTGCAAAATGTTGTATCGTGCGAGATGATGATGTGGGAGGGGATTAGAGATGATGACGTTTAAAAATTACCTCGTATGTGCGTTCGCAATGAGCATGTCAGGATTTACGTTACACGCTGCTGAGCAGCGAATTGCTGAAATATTGAGGCATGTGCCATCATTCTACGAAACCATAGTAAGAATCATTGTTGAATATGATGGTGGAAAGACGATGTGTGAGCGGTATCAGTTTGATCCTTCAATAAAAATTACGTTGCCGCGATGTGTGAATTTTGTCCAAGCTCCGCAAAAAATATACGCACTTTCACAGGAGTTGCTCGTTGTTATGTATCGCGATAGAGTGTGCATTTTAGACCAGGCGGGCAAAATACTCCAAGAATATGCTATGAATCATGTTGCTCCCTTGCGCGATGTTTATATTATGTCTACAAAAGCATTTTGTGTCGTGACATCGAGCGAGCGTCCTGATAAACAATTTGCGATAGTAGATTTCAACGATCATAGTGTACAATATCAGGAAAATTTTCCATCGCAGGTCCAGTTAACTGATAATATGGCGAATGATATTAGACGCGCCTGTCAAGTCGATTCGATTAATTATGGCAGACTAAAAATTCAAGGAAATAAACCTTTGAATCAAAAGCTTATTAATCAGTTGGTTACAGGTCTATTAAGCCATCACAATAAAGATATTAAAAATCTTGTTATAGCATGTAGTAATCTATTCGGCCTCGGTAAGCTATTCGGACATTGTAGCTCTTTTGGTTTTTGCTTCAACCATACAAGCCAGTGGGGAGTAAGTAATGGGCATGCAAAAAATCGTATCAATTTGCTTAAAAAAATTAACCTTCTAAAAATTTTATACGATCTGCATCTTCAGTATATTAAATCCGAAGATTTAGGATTACAAAATAATAGCATCTCGCGAGTGATGCGCTCTGATCAGGATGATCGGGTACGACAACGAGGCATTTATGACCTTTTCTGGCCTTTATGGGTGTTTAATCCTTCAGTAGATCCAGAGCCTCAAATGGCAGAAGGATCTGATCATATGGTCGATGATATACGTAAGATAGTAGATGATCATATCGATGACCGTAGTTTTGGGATACACACATCTGTAGGTAGCGATCATATGTTGATGCTTGTTCTTAAATTTGGCTTGTGGAATAATATTGTTCCGCAGGTTTTGATGTATCCAAGTATTACTGCACATAAGCCCGTAAATAAACAGCGATGTACTTCTTGCAGTATACTTCCACACGTGCTCACAGCAACATCATTTGGGTTGGGGTGCTTGAGTGCATATCGCTGGTATCGCAATGTATCATCACCGCGTGAGTTGTGTGCAACGGTCGGCGGTGCGCTTGCTTCCGGGTTTGCTGCGTTCAAATTGTATAGGAATCAGTCCCTGGGAAGATCATGGTAAATCGTAAAAATTACATGTTATTTTTTCTTGCAGCGATCATGGCTGTTCAGGGAGTCTACGCATCAAACACGCGACAGATTCAATTACATAAGATAATAGAAGAGTCGTATCCCTCACTGTACAATGAGATAATTAATCTTATTAAAGAGTATGACGGCGAGTGGGTTGGGTACGAATTTGTTAAGACAAAAGTATTTCGTTTTCCATCATTGAGCGAGGAGCACTTTGCTCCTGTAATTGCGATTAAGGATGATTGCATGCTTGCGTTAACTAATAGATCAACAATAGGTTATTTCAATTTAAAAAATGGCGAGATTGGAGATGAGGTTGACATCATGAATCCCAAGCATGAGCGGGTCGGGGCGCACGCGGCACTGCCCTCATCAGAGGTTGTTTTTGCGATTTTTTCAGATTCTTCATGGGAAGATCACGCAGGAAGCATCAAAATACTCAATATAGCCACAAAACAAATGAGAAATTTGTTACGCATCCCGAGTGATGTGTATATTAAGGATATTGTTCCTCTTGGAGAAAACAAGTTTGCTTATCGTGCTGTTCCAAGCTTTATCAATGTATCTTATGAAGTATTTCAATCGCGTGAGAAAAGCAGACAAAAACGTGGCAGAAGTCAAGGTGATGATTGCGGTGTTTATGTGTATGATATACAGACGCATGATGCTACTCAATTGATGAAAGATCATTGTGTAATTACCGCCATTGCTTCATCAAAAGATATCTTATTTGTAGGGCTTGCTAATGGTTCTATTAAGCAATTTAGCAATGGCTCCAGTTGTGATTTAATACAGAAAAATAATCCGTTAAATAAATATCGATCTTTTGAAGAAAAGCCTTATTGGCACCTTTTCACACGTCGGATTTCCAGTTCTAGCGTAGATTACGGAGACTTTCGCGATGGAAGAATAGTTAAAATGCTTCCCCTTCGCCACAAAATTATCATTGCTGTGAGAAGTGCATGGGGCTTGGGGAGGGTGATGATATTCTGTGATGTTGATATTAAGTCTAAGCATATAAGCGGCTTGAGGAAAAAGTTGTATTCTGATGACACTCAAGATTTGGGAAGGTTTTCTGGTATATGTCCATGGGGCAGTGATGATATTATTATGATGGCGAATAAGAAGTTGCATAAGCTCTATAATGGCTTCTTGGTAAGCAAGCTGCGGCAAGGTGACTATGGATATGATGGAGACGATACTCCAGAAATATATGAGGCAAGCGATCCTTACAGTATACATTGGGGAGGTAGTTACAAAGTAGATCCTTATGTGCAAACTATACTATTGCCAGGAGGTAAAATATTTTGCTTATCGCAAGATGGTAATGCATATCTTTTTGAAGAACACAAAGGTGAGTTTTTGATAGAGCCAAAAAAGATAAATATAGATAGTTGTGGCGGGTCTATAACCAGAAACTTTATTAGGGAAAAATTGCCCTTTCGGCCATCAATAGAATATATTACAGAGACCAAAGCTGATTCTTCATTGCAGCGACTACTCAACAAAGCCCCCTATCTGCCACATGCACTTGCAGCAACATCATTTGGGTTGGGGTGTTGGAGCGTATGGAACGCATATCGCAATATTGCATCACCGAGCAAGTTGTGTGCGACAGCAGGAAGCGCGTTTTTTGTCGGACTCGCCGCACTCAAATTGTATAGCGGTCGATCATCTTGAGGAAATCATGATAAAACTCAAAAATTATCTCTTGTTTTCTCTTGCAGCGATCATGGCTGTTCGGGGGCTTCATGCCGCAGACATAGGGCAGGTTGAGCAGGTTGTTTCTGATCGAGCATGCAAGTTCTCTGAACGAATACGCGATAGATCCTGGGATGACACGATAATGGCTAGTACCAAGTTATTGGAAGCTATAGTTATTCTTATTGGCGATTATGTGAGTGATAAAATCACCTATAAACAGACACAAAAAATAAAGATCTCAGATGATTATGCAAAACCCGATTTGTGGATTTATAAGATTTATTGTCTATATGCCTTAACCGATAACAGAGTCGCTTTTTCTCGTGAGGTTTGTCCAGTGGAGCAGAGATATAGTGCAAGTTTCTGTAAAATTATAGTCTTCGACAATGATGGTAATGATGTTGAAACTTTATCTGGTTGTTCTCACCTGAAATCATTTCGCAGACGACCTCAAGCAGGGGCTTCATGTAATGACAGAGGAGTGGTAAGGAGAGACAAAAACGAGATCTCTATTGAGCTGCGAAACAATGAATCCATCCCCCCGTTCACTATTGCGCTTCCTCCGATCGGGAGCCTGTTAGTAAAATTAGTTTCGCAGCAATGTGGTTCGGTGAATAGAGGTAATCTCAGAAAACTGCCAGTGCAGGATATTTTTGTAACACCTAAAAACAATCCTACGGTGAAGATTGTTCTACCAGATTGCGAGCAACCCATAAGGTATGTAAGTTGTGTTGCAAAAGATGAGAGTACTTTCACGATGCTTATCAGAGATAAACATGATGATCTATATGTGGTAACGTATTCAAAGTGTTTTGGCATCGATTACCCAACAAAATCACAGAAATCAGAAAAAACATATATACAACATCTACTCACCCGCGCGCCCTATTTACCACGAGTGCTTGCAGCAACATCATTTGGGTTGGGGTGCTTGAGTGCATATCGCTGGTATCGCAATGTATCATCACCGCGTGAGTTGTGTGCAACGGTCGGCGGTGCGCTTGCTTCCGGGTTTGCTGCGTTCAAATTGTATAGGAATCAGTACTTGGGAAGATCATGGTAAATCGTAAAAATTACATGTTATTTTTTCTTGCAGCGATCATGGCTGTTCAGGGAGTCTACGCATCGCAAGCCTCTTGTGCACAGCAAGTTATTGATACTCCTGGCTCTTCAGTTATTCTTGATCAATGCGAGCAGGATAAAACCTGGAATGAAATAATAGAGACGTGTACGCCATTTGATCAAAATATCGGCAATCTCGTGAGCGATTACGTAGGATATAGATATAAATGGAAAAGGGTAGAGGGGTATATTTTACCAAAATTTCAGAAGGTCACCCCATATGGGCATCCTATCGTTGTTAATGATGAGATGGTAGCTTTTCCATCTGTACGGTCAGTGACACTTTTGAATATTGAATCTGGTGAGCATCGTGATATTATTATCGATGATGTAAATGAGATTTCTGTTATAGCGCCATTTTCTCAAGAAGAACTTATCATAATAACTACCGATGGTACGACAAGAATCTTGAATATTGTTACGTATAACCTTAATCAAGCGCCTTTTAAATTTTCACAAATTATTGAAGATATAGTGCCAATTGCAGATGATTGTTATGTCCTGCTGGCGATGAGTAAAAGAAAAAAATGGTTAAGCTATAATTCAAAGCAGCGTACTACTTTCCAGAACTTACAGCGCACTTCTACTGAGACTTTCTGTCTTGGAGAATTTAATGTTGTATGGATATGGGATAGGAAAACAAATACTATTATAGATACATTGAAACCATTTGCTGACACAAGATTTAACGCGTTTCTTGGTGTAAAAGGCAAACTTATTTTAGGTTCGACGAATGGATGGCTCACAGAGTACGATAGCTCTACCAACAGTATAACCCCTTTTGTTTCGCTAGCGCGACTAACAGGGCGCACAACAAGAGCCTATCAAATCAAACAAATGGTCTCACTATCTGATGAACTGATCGCAGTACTAGAAGATACGACTCCTAATTACGTTCATATCTACAATCTGAAAAATCGTACCATTGTTAGGTCATTTGAAGTGAAAAGTATTTGCCGTAATTCTCGGCCGCGTAATATTATTCCGTGGTGGCATTACAAAAGAATTCTTGCGCACTATGACGAGGATCAGGCTCTTGAGACGTTTGATGCCTCAGGAGAATTTATGGATCCCGAAAGAATCCCCGCGGATGACTATGTCGTAAAATTGAAGGGTAATCGTGTGTTGACGGTCAACGACGGTACGGCAAACTATAAGAATAGTGACCAATGCATACGAATCTATGCCCAGGAGCGCGATTGGGAACATGAAAATTCATGCGAACAAATAGCTCCTCGCATTCAACAATTACCGGTGGTGAACAATCAGGTGAATCAAGTACTGCCACATTTTAATAACCCTCATGTGTACAATTTGTTTGCAATCAAATTGCCTCGCATGTCACATATACTTGCAGCTGGATCGGCAGCACTGAGCCTTTGGAGCGCATGTCGCTGGTATCGCAATACTGCATCACCGCGCGAGTTGTGTGCGACGGTCGGCGGTGCGCTTGCTACTGGACTTGCTGCGTTCAAAATGTTTACAACGCGATAATTTTTCCTGCGGGTGTGTAAGTTAATCTTCATGTATACTTGAATAAGATATTCTTGTTGCGCTACAATGCAACAGCAAGTAGTAGCTTTATAGGATGTGTGATGAAGATGATAAAACGCATTTTTTTATTGGCTTTGAATATGCATATATACAGCGGGATTGAGCTTATCACACTTAATGGACAATTAGATCGTTTTGCGCTGATGAGTAAACCAATTGCTCCTGTTGTAAAGTCACCACAGCCAGTATCTACAGTTCCTTATGAGTTCTTCCCGTCGATAGAAGAATGGCGTTCAAAGACAATCGATGCTCTGACAATTGACAAGGTATTGGCGAAGATCAAGACAGCATATATTAATAATAATTTTTCATTGGTTGTTAATAAAAAAAGGGGGGAATTTATATGGCGCATAGACCCTCCTAACCCGAAATTTCCCTATAAACAACTTTCATCAGCAAAAGAAGATCAATATGGTCATTTTCTTGATATTTTTTGCGAGATCATTCGGGGAAAGGCTCCCGCATATATGCTCTTTGCTGACAATGGGTATATTGGTATGTTTTCGCACAGTCTCAAATCTACGCTACAACAAACAAAAATACTTGTTATCCCTAAAAAGCACACGCATAGCATCATGACGCTCACGAATTATCTTACAGAAAGTAATGAATTACGAGCGCTTCTTAAGCGTGGTCAGGAGGCGGCCGAATCGCTTGGTTCTACGACATACACTCTTTCTATTAATCGTGGATTGCCGTTGCAACAAGTTCCGCATGTTCACCTGCATGTTGAGATGACTCACGATTCGCCTCTTCAGGAGAGTATTCTTGATTCTCTTAAGAAGGAAATTTTGAAAGACAAGAATGCGATAGTCAAGCAGGGCCCTAATAAGGGCAAGGAAAATCGCAATTGGAATGTATGGGAGCGAGAGGCTTTTATTAGTGATCATGGCATGCACATCATGACTTGGAAATCCAAATAATTATCTCAGCCACGCATCGTTACTACATTTCATGATACGGGACTTGATCAGAATTTCTTGGTAGGTAAATTTGTGTAACATGGCTTGTAAATAGTTGTATGAGCTCATGAATTAGCTCTGTGCTGACAAGCTGCGCAAGGTCTTGCGTTGGCGCTTCAACCATAACACGCAAGATGTTTTCAGTTCCTGAATAGCGCACGAGAATTCTTCCTGTGCTCAGCTGGGTGATGTAGCGATGAATGAGCGACGCAAACGGTTCTTGCGCTAAATCGAAGCGGTGTTTTACAGGAATGTTAGTCAACACTTGTGGGTATGCATGAAACGATTCAAGCTCCCAGTTATTTGTTGCAATGACTGTTTCAAGCAGGGTGAGTGCATTGAGCAGTGCATCTCCCAGCGGCAGATGATCATGCAAAATTACGTGTCCGATCGGTTCACCACCCAAAAGAAGTTTTTTTTCGGTGAGCGCAGCGTTCATATGCCTGCTTCCCACCGGTGTGCGCAGCAGTGTCTTGTTGTGTGCGTGTAGATGTGTTACCAATCCTTCATTTGTCATGACCGTTCCGACAATCGTTGGTGTGGTGTGATAGCGTGGATGCAATGATAATATGCTCAAAATATCGTCGCCATTTTTGATAATACCTTGTTTAGTAATCGCGATAACACGATCACCATCTCCATCAAATGCAAATCCAATATCAGCATGTGCGGTGCGCATGAGCTGCGCGATGAGTTCGGGATGCGTTGAGCCTGCCTGTGCATTAATATTGTATCCGGTCGGTTGGTCATGCATGCTAATGACATCTGCACCGCATTGTGTAAATAATGTGTGGGCAATGTGCGAGGTTGCACCATGTGCATTATCGAGTATGACACGTATACCGCGCATCCATGGTCCTGGAAATTTTTTGAGGAGCGCATTGAGGTAGACGTCAGCGCTTTGTATATAGGGTGTATCAGTTCCCCATCCGCGCTCTCTGCATGGTGTTTGATAAAAGTATTGTGAAATGATGAGTTCATCTTCAACGCTGATGGTACCGGCTGTTTTTTCAAGAATTTTTATGCCATTGTCATGATACGGATTGTGCGATGCTGATATAACAAGTGCAATGTCAGTATGATCTAATTCTCGCATGATAAAAAGTGCAGCGGGCGTGGGAAGCACAAATCCATCAAGAATGTGAATCGATGATTCAAGCAAACCGATTTTCAGAGCTGATTTGATGATCGATGCAGAAATGCGCGTGTCATGGAGCATGAGTACGCGTGTTGTTGGATATTTTTCATGGAGCCATCTACCGATAGCATGTCCTAAACGCATCAGTTGTGGTGGAGTAAAAATGCCTTCACCTGCTGTGCCGCGAATGCCATCGGTGCCGAAAAGTGTTGTTGTCATGTACTGATCATTGTGAAAATAGAAGCGTGATATTTTGAATAGTTTACCAAGCGTACTGATGAGAGCAAGAGGAGATGTGATCAAATTATGCGCACTGATGCACACGAGTGGGATGTGACATTGATCGTTCGGCGATGAAATGGTGTATCATCGACCATACGAATGCTCCGATGCAGCACGACCAGATGATTTGTGCAGGTGTGTTTCTGAAGAGATAGGTGCTGATTTTTTGCATGGTGCCTCCTCGGCTATGCTGAGTAATTTTTGTAATGTGTGTAACGCATGTTGTGACGTAAGATTTTTTTGATAGGTGCCGTGAGCGATAATGGTATAGGTGCGTGAGCGCGCATCACCGTAGAGCGCGATGCCGTCATGCAAGGTGCTGGTGATGGTAAAAGTGCGTATTATTTCCGGCAGTAGTGTGAGTTCCGGCGCTGATGGTGTAGTGTTGAGTTGTGTTACGTGAGGATTATGTGAGATAACCGTCCCCGATGCATTCAGCCATAAACTGATCTGTTCGTGAGCTGCTGTTTGTGTCAGTAACAGCTCGATGAGATGCGGTGTAAGCGTAGCGTATAACTCGCCGGTGTTCATGAGAAAGGGTTGTAATGAATCTTGTCGTTCAATAATCCATATCATGGATATCTGCTTGCTCCATGCGCGCAAGGTCAGTTTGATGAGCGCTTGAGTCCATGGTGCATCGCTCGCAACGGATCGACCGGTGTTGCGCCAGGTGATGTAATGTTTTTGCAGTGTATGATGATGTGCAAACATGAGCATGACGATGATGATCGGTGAGCAGTACCAGGCAAGATAGGTTATCGTTGATAAGTTACAATACCACGCAGCCGCTGCAATGGCTGTATAAATACAGAAGCATTCAAGTAATGCTGCGCGGTCCTTTGCAAGCCAGCGTATAAGCATTAAGCAGCCTAATGATAGCAGTCCAATTTCAGTGATATCTGTCCAGGTACCTGTAGTTGTCCAATCGATCAGGGATTGGTACAGTAACATAAAGTCCACTATGCTCCTTTGGTATATGGTCATAGTATAGTGAAGAGAACAGGCGAAAACCAAGTGTTGGGAATATATGA
>Ga0206846_1028_pt1 | contig 26186 bp, 27 predicted proteins | sample Alteio_BWOrgCont_20_FD_152878 | JGI IMG/M metagenome (GOLD analysis project Ga0206846, IMG submission 152878) | Enriched cells from forest soil in Barre Woods Harvard Forest LTER site, Petersham, Massachusetts, United States -... | ecosystem: Environmental > Terrestrial > Soil > Temperate forest >... | reverse complement strand
TATGTACTTCAAATAATTTATTGATTTTTTCTAACCAATTAGATCTATCTAACATCTATACCACCCTTATAAAACGTTATTATAATAGATTTTTTGAAAACTGAAAGATTCTTTTTCAAATTTCAAAATTTGATTCAGTAGTAGAAGATATATATTTATTTAAGTTAAGAAAAGAAGCGGAAGAATTTTGCATTACTAATGTGTATATGGAGCTATAAAAAATATAGAATTTTATAGAGAAGGGGAGGGTGTAATAGATCTTATTTATGGGTCTATTACTTCAGATAAAAAAGAAAATTATGATGATAATAAGATAAAAACTTTAGATAATATGATATATAGCAATATGAGTTGGAATCGAGATGGAAGAAAATGTCAAACATCAGAAAGTAGTTAGAGAAATAGCAAAATTTCCTATACTTTCAAAAAAAAAGTCTTGCATCAGTATCTAGGTTCATAAATAATTTATTTTTTAAAATAAACTTCTCTTTGCCTATCAAAGTAGATACCTTATTTATTTTTGGCGCTCCAAATTGTTATAATACAGCTTTATTATGCGATATATCCAAATTTTTTTAGAGAAATTTTATTTTTTTATAAAGAAAAATTTGAGTACGTTATACCTCTTATAGGATCATTATTTTTTGTGATAACTTGCGATATTTGGCTATATAAGTACTATAAAGTCAAAGAAACATATGAATTAAATAATAATATGATTTTCTTTGCTAAAATAATAAATGGATTGCTGGTAAAGGATTTACAAAGCGCTTATCATATTGGTAATAGTGCTGAGCATTTATTTTGTACTCAAGATAATAAAAATAGTAATCACCCTGGAATTAAAAGAATTTTTATAGCTAGTAAGCCTATTTTTTGTAATACTAGGTTAATTAAAGAACGTCTTGATAGCGTTCTTCCAACGTATATTAACTATAAAGTTAGTATAGATAAGACTATTTTAGTTAGCAGTAATTATAGTTTTACAAAGATATTTAGCATAATAAACGACAATGTGTTAGACGATTATATATTAAAAACAGAAGTATCTATAGATCATTATTCTTCTTACTTTAGTTCTCTGAAAGATAAGACAATAACAATTATATATTTTATAATAACTTGCTCTGCTATTACCTGGATACTATTCATATGTTCAATGTTCTTTTTCATTTATAAGTTTAAAAAATGTATTAAACATAATACCATACTTACAATAGCATTAAAAAAGTTAGACCTAATAAAATTAGCAGATACGAAATCAAAAGACTTTACCAATAAGTTTTATAAATATTCCAAAACTATTCATAATTTTTCTAAGTTGGACAGCGGAGGAGATGATAGTGCATTTAAAGAATTATATCACACAGCAGAATATTTACCTATCCCCTTACTTGATATAGATTTGATAAGACACAAGAGATTATTTAAAATTCAACTAGACGATACTGTCAATGAACTAAAACATATGATAGACAGTTATGCGGCTTTAAATTCATATGATATTATTTTTACTTATGATAGCAGGGTAAATCATATCATTATGCCATTCGATCAAATATTATTTGACCAAATAATGATAAGCTTAATGGCAAACATTATTTATTTCGCAAAGGATAAAAGAAATACGCGGCATATTAGCTTAGTAATAAATGACCAAGCTATTATTTTTATACATGACGCATTTAATTTAAATCAACAAATGATGATCGAATATTGTCAAAGGATCTTTTATGAGACTAAAAATCCATACATAATCAATTTTGGACAAATATTTATTATATTAAATAAAATATATAATCTCAAGTTTGACGTATATAGTGTTAACCAAGAAAATATCTTAAAGATACATTTCCATAAAAAAGATACTAATGAAAGTAATATTTTATTCTTTAATAGAAGCAATAATGAGTAATTATAAAGACCTGCCAAGATTTATAATAGTTCTTATTATTTTATATAGTGCTTATAACAAAGCTTATGCTGCCACAATAACTAATCCAAAAACCCCTATATTTTCATTTGTAAATCATGAACTACAAATATTAGCCCTACGAGATAAACTTCAGAAAACACATAAAGTTGGTGTAACAGGCATTAGTGGAAAAGGTAAAAGTGAATTAGTTAAAAAATATGTTGAAAAATATAAAGATCAATATGATATTATTGCTTTTTTTAACTCTGATGTAGATTTAATTCCCCAATTTATTAATCTTGCAATGGATATAAATAATAACATATGCAAGCACGAGACTTGTAATTTATCATTATCTGTTGATAAAGTAGAACGAAGTTTAATGAATTTTTTAACATATAGAGATAAGTGGCTTTTAATTTTTGATAATATAAAATTAAATCAAGGCCATAAAATCAAAAAATTTATGGATTGGGATAATAATGGTGATATTATAGTAACATCACAAGATAGTAGATTTATTAAAAATAGGATCGAGATGCCATACTTAAAAGACAATGATGCAGAAGATCTAATAAAAATTATTATGCCTGATCTTCCGCAAAATCTTATTGATAAAATAATAAAAAAATGTAGAGGGCATCCATATCTACTTAATCATGTAACAACTTTTGTCTCAAATTATAAACATAAGAATATGGATGAGATAATAAACTATATTGAGAATAATAATAATCCTATTGAAGAATTTACCAACTTATTACTTAACTCTATTAGTGAAGGTCAAAAGAATTTGTTACTGAAAATTTCTCTTATGAATAATCATGAAATATCCAAGTCTTTGTTATCCAATATATCTGGAGATGACAAAGATAATTTAATAGAAAATATTGATGAATTAGTGCGTCTTGGAGTATTAGAGCAGGTTAGCATTGATATTGAAAAACCAGTATTTCAATTACATGATGTTTTGAAAAGCGAGTTAATAAGAAAATTTCCTAGTGAAGTACACAAGCGCAATTCCGAAGATTTACTTGTTTCTCTTATCAATATGTTACCACCAAACGATAAGACTAGAGCATACGTAATTATTTCGCATGATAAAACTATGATTAGCAATTTGGAAAAAGTGCTTGATAATTCGAATTATTATAATGCTGATATTCATAGATCTTTAGAATTAAGAACTCATGTTTTAGATTACTATATAGATATTAGAGATCCTGAAAATTGTCGTAAGCTAGTTGAGTGGTTAAACCAAAAACAAGATATTTTAGGTAAAATGAATGATTCTCAAAAAGATATATATGCATATTATCTTACAAAAGTCGGATATTATGAGGAATTTGCGAATAGTAATTACAGTCGAGCAATAGATTATTATAAAAAAGCCTTAGATATTGCTACTAAGGCTCAACCAATAACGAAGCTTATAGCTAACTGGCAATTAGCGAATGCTCAAATTTCTCTTGGTGAGTTAGATAATGCACTTAAATCTATACAAAAAGCTGTCCTTGGCCAAGACCCAGAGGTGGTAAAAGATAACAGAATATGGTATTTACAAGGAAGGATATTTCTGGCACAAGGTGAATATAAAAAAGCTCTAGACGTTGTAAATGAAGGACTAGAAATATATATGAAGGCTAATGACAAAAACAGTGCTACTTCTTTTAACACACAGTTGTTTAAAGCAGAAATACTGAATTATATGGGCAGTTATACAAAAGCTTATCATATAGCTCATGATATATATTTAATGGACAGAGACCACCTCATAAATTGCTTTGCAACAGATATTAAGGTTTTAATTCAATTAGCAAGGGCTGAACATGGTCTGGGCATGAACGAAGAAGCATTAGGCCATGTAGAAAAGGCGATTAGTTATCTTAGAGTAGATATAGATTGTACTGATTCTATGGATAAAAATTTAGCTGATGCTTTTGTAGTCAAAGGAGATGTTTTAGGTAGTTTATTGCAAGTTAAAGAAGCAATGAGCTATTATGATAAAGCAGAAAATATTTATTATAATAGGTTTAGGCAGAATATCAAAAACATTGATGAAGTAAGTTATGTATTATCTCAAGGTGCAAAATTAGCTTGCAAAAATAATAATAAAGACTGGTTCGATAAATTTATGGGGCATTTAACTCATTACTTCGGAATAAATCACAAAAGAGTAAAAGAGACTCAAGAGTACTGCAGTCAAATGCCTATTAGTTAGTAATATTTGCTAATTACCCATTCTACAAATTTTTCATCTACTATATCAATATTGAGTTTTTTAGAGTAATTATATACTTCATTTACTAAAGAGAATATATTCTCTGTTGTAATTTTATATTCTTTCTCTAAAGGCTCTATGCTATTTATTACTTTTAAAAACGATTCTTTGAGTAATTCGTGGTTTATTGTTTCATATTCTTTACTATCATCTGACAGCAATTGTGTAACTTCTATATTAAAAGCGCTAGCTATTCTTTGTAATATTTCTATTGTAGGATACTTTGACATTCCTCTCAGAATATTACTAATGTTTCTACTATTTCCGATCTTTTTTTCTAAATCAGCTTGGGTCCATCCCCTATTCTCCAAATGTTTTTTTATGTTATTTTTGATTGTATCCGGTTGTATTAAATTTTTCATGATGTCGCTATTAAAGAATTAGGTTCGTATAAACAATTCCTCATAACAGATATAGCACAAAAATACCATCAATACAAAATAATAAGAATATTATAATTTTATATTGACAAGTAATTATACGATGTTATACATTCAAGTATGAGTAATATTACTCATATATAAAAGCATCTTATTACTCCGCATAATAGCTGTAAAGCTAATGTTTATAAACCAAGATGCTTTTAGTATATAGACTTAACACGCTGTACTAAGTCCAGTTATGTTAGTGAGTCTAAAATTGTTTTATGGGTTTTATAATAAAGAGGGTGGCGTTATGACATATTTTATTCAGAGTAGGTTTCATAAAGAAGATATAAAGTATATCATGCATCTTCAGCAGAGTAATAAAAATCCATTCAAGATAGTTTTTGATACGAAAGAGTTATTTGAGGAAACACTATTAATTATGGCAGAAAATTTTTTAAAAGAAGAATTATACAGATCAACGCGTTTCCGACGATTAAGTGTAACTGCCAGAGAAAAATTTATATCAAATCTTGCTGAAGTAATATTTGGAAAAAATATCAACTCTATTGAAGAAGTTGCAAGTTTAATGGATGTAAGAATAGTTATAGAAAGGTAAGAGTAATAGATAAGCAATAGAACAATATAATGAGAAATATAAATAATGGTTTAACTAAGAATATAGGTAATAAAATGTACAAAATGAGAGATTATATTAAGGATGCACCAAGAAAGAATTTAAATGTAGTAGAGTTAGTGGTATTTGTAGCATTATTATTAGTATCTAAGTAAGTATTTGCAACTGGATTTAACCTAGCAACAGCAGGAAGAGCTGTGTTTGATCCAGTGATTGCTCTTGTGACAAATCATTTTGGTAAGGGTGTGGTTGTAGTTGGAGGTGTTGGAGCGCTTATTGCTCCTGGAGATTTACGTACTAAAGCAATAGGCTTTTGCTATCGGGGCTGCTGCAAGTGGGCTTGCAATGCTTGCTGTAAAAGCAGGATTTGGTATATAGAGTTAGTTTTTTCTGTAAATGTATAAAAGAGATAAATATGTCAGATAGAGTATATTTTAATAGATGTTTGAATAAAGAGCTCCAATATTATGGACTGAAATTTACAGGGATTTTGTTTGCTGTGGTTTTAGGTGTAGTACTACTAGTTAAGTTCAATTTTACCATTGCAATTTTTGGTAGCGTTGTTGGCTATTTAGGTGGAGCCGGGTTGTCTATCTTATATTATAAAGGCGCTATACAAAGATGGGTTTACTGGCATCTTTCATTAGGTTTGATTTTGAGATCGAAGTCATTGCCATCTTCATGTGAGAGGAGGTTTTTATGATATATAGCGTCTCTTACAATATCTTAGGTAGCTGGTATGCATAAGTCAGTTTTACTTGAGAATGTAGGTATTATAAAGAAGCAGAGAAATATGTTTTTGATAATATCAAGCGCCTTGCTTTTTTCAAATAGTATATTATCTATCAAAATCTTTACTGCAAGCAAGGAAGTTATTTTAGTTCCTGGTATAAGATCGGAAATGCTAGTATCTAATTCCGTGGTCTCTAAGAGTTATCTAGAAGAAATGTCTCTAATGTTCTTAAGCAATTTACTAGATTTAAGTCCAAGTGATATAGAACATAAGAAAGATCTAATACTGAACTTTACATCAAATAGTAATAAGAAATCTGTAAACCACTTAATAGAATATTTTAACAAGTGCATAAAAGATTATAAGCGCTTTGGCTTAACGACATATTTTTCTGTTAAGAACCTGGAGATAGATTTGAATCAGCTTACAGTTATAGCTCATGGAATACTCACTTCTTACTATGGCAAGTCAGGTCATGAATCTGAAAATGAAGATTATAGATTAGAGTTTGAATATCACGGAGGAGTTTTAAGACTCAAGTCATTTGAGAGAATTATAGATGATGAAAAAAGATCAAGGGACAAAGCAAAAAGCCTTAGATTTGAGGAGGAAGCAAAAGATGCAACTGATATCAAGGCTAATTCTAGAAAGGTTGATGATCTAATAAGTGAGAAACAGATTCCTTTAAATCAGGAAGAATATATAGATGATGAGGAAGAATAGCCAAGATGAGAAAACCTAACAATTTGAATCTATTTATTAAGTTAATCAAACAGGTAACAATAAATATAATCATTTATTTGCTTGCTTTACTACATACCATTATTTTTGCTGAAAGTTGTCTTGCTTTAAGTAGTGATAGTTCGTCTATTAGTGATCTAAAAAACGTGCATAGAATGCAACATTATAAATACTGACAAATCAAAGAGTTTAGAAGTTAATATTGGTGCTAAATCCCAAACTAGAATTAGCTCCTATCCATAACTCGGGTTAAATATACTGTTTCAGATGCACAGTAGGTAAAACACCATACTGTAGAGATTATTACAATGCAACAAGCTCTGGATTTTTTGCTAGGATCCAGCACTAAAACAACTCTCGTTGATATTTTGGTAAGAAGTAACTCTGTTATAAATAATTCTGACATGCTATCAAAAGTATGTCAATCTGCCTTTCAAATATCGTAACATTTCATAAACAACTATAGTCAAATAATTTGAATTAGGTGATAGAAAGGAGGAGCGAGGCCTATAAGTAATAGGTAAGTGACGAATGACGCATCACATAATTCAAAGTAAAAGACTATACAGATCTATAAACCAGAAGGAGCAATAAGGCCAGAAAGAGATAAGTATCGTGATTACATTGACGTTTCAGTGAAACTTGCTTTTGGATTTAATATAGAACCAATATTATCAATTTGTGCTGTTGGAGAAATAGCAAATAATATTAATTGATCACGAATTGAAGTGGCTATTGTATGATTTAGATTCAGAATTAGTTTTTACAATTGTAAGTGCTAGGGTTGCAAAGATAGCTACAAATACTATAAATACTGCAGGAGCTATAGGATTATTGAAATAATACCAAAGCCATAAGCATACTGCTGTACTATTTCTTCCCAAAATTTCTTCACCTATACTGTAGCCAACTCCATAGACTACATATCTATCTGGTTCATCAACAAGTTCATAATACCATGCATACAATGGTGCAAGATATGCAAGTCCGCTTATGATAATAACCAAACGAACAAACATAATATAAATAAAACCGCTATCATCAATAAAATAGAATAATGGAATAGCTGTAAGCGCTATAAAGCCACTCATACTTGCCATAAATTTAGCCCTATTAAAATTCTCTGCCAAAATTCCAAAGACAGGGATAAGAGCAGTATCTAAAACTAGTAAAATACTGTTTAATTTTAGCATTTCCCCAAGCTGTATATTTGTAACAAGTGGTACAAAATTATTCATAAAAACAAAAGGAATAGTATAAGTAATGTAGCTAAAACTTCCTACAAAAATAATTCTCAGTACAGAGATTTTATGTTTTGCAACAATAGAAATCATTGTTTTAAGCGACATTTTTGGAATTAATTGTTCTGCTCCAGGAATCATTGTAATTCTTAGAAAAATTCCTGCTATGGCTGTAAAAAAACCAAAAATGAAAGCATATCTCCAATAATAACTTGGCGTTGAACTATAGCTTACCAATGTTGCAGCAATAGATGCCATAATTACACCTACCATAGTTGAACAATTATAATAGCCACTTGTACGTGTGGCTTGTTTCGAAGAAGAGTTTTTTATTATAAAAAACGGAGCAACTGCGGTTTCTCCTGACGCAAAAATCCCTTGAAATATCCTAACTAAAACAAATATCAAAGTTGCACTATTACCTATAGATTTATGGGAAGGAATAAAACCGAGCAATCCTGTGCAGCAAGCAACGCCTATTAGACAAATTATTAAAACCTTTTTAGCACCAACTCGCATAGCAAGGCTTCCAAAAAACAACGCACCAACTGGTCTTGTGAATATGCCTAGTGCCATAATCCCATATGTTTTTATTAAACTAACAATATAAATATCATCGGGAAAAAAATTAGGAGCTATAAAAGGTGCCATCAACCCATATAAAGCCATATCATATCTATCGAGCAGATTTCCAGCCATTCCTGCCCAAAAATTGCGTTCTGCTATTTTCACTTTATTGACTCCATTAATATGAAGCAATGATATCAGTAAGTATGATTCAAAAAATTATATCAATGCCCAAGAGACTATAAATAGTTTCTTGTAGTTTTACAATATTATAAGAGTTTGTTATAATGTGTGTTACTATGTCATGTAAAGGAACTAATGATTCTTTCTAGAATTTTTTTATTATATTTATCTCGTAATTTTTTGTGGTCTTTGTTTTTTACAACATTAGTAATAGCTACATGTATATTATTTGCTAATTTTTTTGATGTTCTAAATAGACTTAGAACGACGATAGTTCCATTTCATTTACTTATAACTCTTGCGCTATTAAAGCTCCCATATTTGCTAAATGAACTTTTGCCTCTCGTTACGTTGATAGCATCATTATTTTTTTTTGAGAAACTATCACGTAACCATGAACTAGTGGTTATGTTTAGTGGAGGGATATCCGTTTGGAAACTAATTCAGCCAATATTATTGATTTCTGTTACTGTTTGTATTTTAGCTTTAATGTTTTTGCAGCCTATAGCTTCTTTTTGTTTGGCAAAACAAGAGAATTTAGAAAATATAGTCATGCATCATAAATCACAAAATACAGTGAGTATTTCTGGATCTGGATTATACATAGCAGAGAATATTGATGGACAAAATAGAATTTATATAGCCAAAACAATAACGCCACATATATACTCTTTGCATACGGTAACTATTTTAATTTTAGATGAAGAGAACGAGTTTGTAAGAAGATTAGATGGTGCAGAAGCTATTTTAAAAAATGGAGAAATAGAGTTCTTATCTGGAGGTTTAGAGACAGATAAAAAATGGCAATCAAGTTCTTTTTCTTATCTAAAACTTCCTACTAATCTTGATATTAGCTGGATAGTTAAAAAATTTACATCTCCAGAGAATATCTCGTTTTGGAAACTAGAGTCATTATATACTCAGCTTGAAAAATCTGGGATTAAAGCTGATAAATTTATTAGTTATTATTACAAACTACTATTTAGGCCAATATATTCTCTTGCGGTTATTTTTATCGCAGCATGTTTTATACAACTTAATCCGAGAGGAAAAAAAGGCATTAGCACACTTGGTGTGGGTGGAATAATTGGGTTATTGATTCATGGCGGAAAAGAGATTATGACAGCATTTTTACTTGCTAATAATTTTAGTTACTCAAATGCACAAATAATACCAGGGATAATTATAATAATAATCTCAATAATGATAATAATAAACAAGTTTGAAACCTAAATTCACATAATAATTGGGACGTTACCTTATCTTTATCTATGTATGTGATCATTGGACAATGGCAAGGCCATCACCTATTCGAGGTGGAGATGAGTGTAATTTAATCTGAAACTTGGTGCAAATGTTATGAACAAGGTTTTTTGTCTTCTCTAATAAACCAATCTTCTTTACTAGGAGCAAGTTCTTCATTTACTGCTCTTCTGTCGTCAAAAACAAAACAATCACCTTGCCACATTTTGTTTTTATTATCTGTATCTTCAAGATATTGCAATATACCTCCCTTTAGATGAAACACTTTTTCATATCCCAAATATTTCATATATGCTGTTGATTTTTCGCATCTTATGCCGCCTGTGCAACACATCAAAATTGTTTTATCTTTAAGTAAATTTCTATTATTGTCTACCCACTTAGGAAAATCTCTGAATGTTGGAGTTTTAGGATCTATAGCACCTTTAAATGAACCAATGGCAACTTCATACTCATTTCTCGTATCTATGACTACTACATCTTCTTTAGTCAAAAATTCATCCCATTCTTTCGGAGAAATATAATCTCCTTTTAAATTTTCCACATCGATATTTCCAGCTCCAAGGGTTACTATTTCCTTTTTGAGTTTAACTTTAAATTTCTCAAATGGATGTTGATGACAATAATTGGTTTTAATATTTATGTTATCTTTTGCGTTTGTAAGTGCAGTGAGTTGATCAAGTACAGCAGCAATATTTTCATCCGATCCAGATATTGAGCCATTGAAACCTTCTTTAGCCAGTAAAATTGTACCCTTTACACGTTTACGCAAAGCTATTAGCATAATTTTTGGTTGTAATATTTCAATATCATTAATATTTACAAAGCAATAAAAACTTGTAACTGCAATTTGGTCTTGGTATTTTGTCATTTTTTGCAAGTGTTTTGTTGGGCTAATTATACATAAATTATGATGTTAAATCAAGTTGAGTTGTATATAGTCATTCACTTTGAACATGGGACGTTATTGTAAATACATATTATTTTACAGCTATGTGCTAGGGAGGACAAAATTTTTATAGACAATATGTAATTATATTATACACTGACTAGTATGACTGGTCTAATAAAGAAATATTATACCTAAGTTGTGAAATTAACTGTACGCAGCGGTTTGATTGTGTAAAGATGTGTCTCAGACGACGTGCCTAGATTATATTTGACGTGAGTGTAATACCAATTTTAAATTAGACTAATGGATTTTATAGTCAATTATTTTGAACAATTATGTTCATTGAGTCATTCATGCGAAAGCAAGAGATCCACCTTCTTTTGGATCTTGCATTTAGTGCTGGATTATTGAGAGGGAGACAAAAGCTTTGAAACATGATAAGTTACTCTTGCCTTCATATAGTCGAATAATTTGAAATTTGTGCTAGGTGTGACGAGCGAAGTCTATGAGTATTCGGTAAGCGAGGAACAATAATGCACACACTTCAAAGTAAGTGGCTATAGTTTTATGAGGGAAGAATAGAGATAGCTCATGGAGCAATTACTTATTCAGTAACATTGCTTTTGTTCAATTTAATTTGGAAAATGATATTATGCATGTATGGCAATTGCAGGAAGCAAAGGCAAAATTTAGCCGTTTGATCAAAGATTCGGCAAATGAGCCACAGATTATTTCAAGACATGGGATTAATGAATCTATTGTCTTAAGTATGGTAAGATATAAAAAACTTATCGGCCAGAAAAGAGATGTTGGAATATTTTTTCGTAAATCTCCGCTTGCTGGTTTAGATCTTGATATAAAAAGAGATAAATCAAGAGATCGTGAGGTAAATCTATGATGTATTTATTGGACACTATAGTTATCTCTGAAATAATAAAACCTGACCCAGATAAAAATGTTATGGATTTTCTCTCTTCAGTAGATATGCAAGAACTATGTTTGAGTGTACTAAGTTTGGGAGAAATAAGAAAGGAAGTAGAAAAATTGGAAAATCTGCAACAAAAACAAAAAATTATTCAATGGCTTGAAACTGACTTACTAAGAGAATTCTGTGGGAGAATTATCAAAATAGACTCAAGGGTTGCAGATAAATGGGGATATATTGCCTCTCTAGCTTCTGTGCCTTCTGTGGATGCTTTAATAGGTGCTTCTGCTCTTGTTCATAACCTAAAGCTTATAACTCGAAATGTCAGAGACTTTGAAAATATAGCGGGTTTAGAAATAATAAACCCATGGGGATAGATAAAAGCAAATGACAAAAATTATATTTATATCAGGAAATGGTGGGTCTACTACAAAAGATAATTGGTTTCCATCACTGAAAACTGAGCTTGAACCCCATCCGCCAGAAGTAATAGATGCTGAATTCCCAGATCCAATTTTAGCGCGTAAGTCATTTTGGATTCCATATTTAATAGAAACACTTAATGTCGATGATGATACTATCCTTGTTGGCTATTCTTCAGTGGCAATTGCTGCTGTCGGTGCATATTACACAGATTTAGGAATGGAGAGTGAAAAGAAATCTGGTTATTTCGATAGACCATGGGATTTTGATAAAATAATACAAAATCAAAAATGGACTATTATATTTTCTTCTCAAGATGATCCATGGATTCCAATAGAACAGCCAAGATATATTCATAAAAACTTGAATTGTGAGTATCATGAATACAAAGATCAAGGGCATTTTGGAGGAGATTATTTTAAGTCTGATTTTCCTGAACTATCAGCTGCGATTCTTAGAAAAATTAAAAAACTATCTATATGAAAACAATAGGATTACTTGGAGGCACTGGTTGGTCGTCTACAATAAATTACTACAAAATTTTAAACCAACTTGTGGGTGAACGACTAGGTGGGTACCATAGCGCCAAAATCATTTTAAAAAGTATAGATTATCACGAGATAATGAGTAATTATGGAAAAGATCATACAAAAATAGCTGAGTTATTGAAAAAAGAATTATCTGAACTAATTGCTCTAAAGCCAGATTGTATGATGATTTGTTGTAATAGCTTACATAAATATTACGATATAATAAAAAATGATTTAGATGTAAAAATTCCACTTATGCATGCAATTGACTTAGTGGCTCAATATTCTAATGAATCCGGGTATAAAAAAGCTTTGTTGCTAGCAACGAAATTTACGATGGAAGATGGATTCTTTGCTGATAAAATTGCAAAAACAGGTATAAATGTTGTGATTCCAGAAACAAAAGAACGTAATGAAATGCAAAAGATACATACAGAATTAATGCAAAATATTGTTACAGAAAAATCTAAAAATTATTTTAGAGACCTCATAAAAGCCTATGATAATCTGGATGTTGTTATTCTCGGATGTACTGAGTATCCAATGGTTGTTGATAAGTCTAATTCGGCACTACCAATAATAGATCCAGTAAAAATTCAAGCAAAATACGCAGTTGATTTTGTAACTAAATAAGTTTAGCATGATGTTACCCTAAAGCTATAAAAAAACTATGAGACTTTTGAAATATATTGAAGTGCCATTTTATATTATTTTATGTTTTTTGTTTGGTGGTGCTACTGAAGAAATAATTACAGATGATCGTGTTGAAGTGATAAGTCCAAATCATCACCATCATATAAAAGAGGTTATTATTGAAAAACCTACTTCTATACATAAACATCCAGAAATTGTAATAGAAGAAAAACCCGCTGTTGTAATAGTAAATAAATATGCTCATAACCATAAGCTAGAAGTTGTAGATATTCCTGAGCATAGATTTATGGTACAAAATGTACTTGTGGTACAGAATCATAAAGAAGACCCAGAACATAGATTGCATGATCATTTTGTTGTGATAGATCCTCATAAGCGTCGTCATCATCATGAAGATATAAGAACTGTAGTAGTTCCATAATTTTACAATGCCAATAAATTTGGAGTACAATAATGAAAGTAATTCGTCTTGGTATTTATCAACATTATAATGGCAATTATTATCAGGTTATTGGGCTTGCTCGCCATTCAGAAACCACAGAGGAAATGGTAGTATATCAAGCTATGTACGGCGATTATGGGATTTGGGTAAGGCCTGCTCATATGTTTGAGGAAATTGTGACTATAGAAAATAAATTACGCCCTCGTTTTATTTATATTTCAGAGGGTATACAAAAAGCACCATCTATTAGGTAGATTTTTCTAAAATATTTCTAGAATTACGTATCCTTGATCTCACTTCTCGTAAAAAAACATACGCTGTGCTTTCTCCATATGCGCCATGAATTTTCCGTATAGAGGGGTGGAAATGATGAACACGGAGGCACTATACGATCAAATTTTTTTAATTTTTCTTTTATTTGAGTTTTTCTTGGATATCGTGTAGCATCTCGAGAGCTGCTGCTTTGCCAACATTAAATATTTCCTCATTTTTGTGATCATCGAATATTCTAATGTCATCAATGCGTGGTTTTATTAGAATATCAGCTTTTTTGCCGTCAAGTTCATTTAATGCATTATATGTTAAGTGCGCAGATCTATGCACTAGCTCAAACATATTTTTGACTCTTTCTTTTCTAATAGGAAGGCTTACGTCAACAGCTATAATAAGTTTTGGGTGATATTCTTTCGCTATATCGACAGCAAGAGGAGCTGTGACGCCTCCATCTACTAAAATCATCCCATACATTTCAACTGGCGAAAATAGTCCAGGAATTGCGCACGATGCTCTGATTGCTGGAGCTATTTTGCCACTTCGTAAGCCAACTGTTGTGCCACTGATTACATCTGTGGCAACAGCGATGAATGGTATTTTTAATTCTTTGAAGTCTTTAGCTTTTAGCGTTTGATTTATAAATTTTTCTCCTTTTATTCCATCAAATCCCCCTCTAAGGCTTGTGGTGCCTTCTATTGCTGCTCGCAGCGATAATTTTATGACATTATCTCTTTTGAAATTTAATCCTATAGTTTTTACTTCTAAAATATTTGGATTATCTGCGTAAATTGCTCCAATAATGCTCCCTGCACTTGTGCCGACTATTAAATCTATTGGGATGTTATTTTCTTGCAAAACTTCTATTACTCCAAGATGTGCAATGGCTCTAGCTCCTCCGCCACCAAGTACAAGAGCTACTTCTATTTTTTTTTCAATTGGTGGAGGAGTTTTTTGCATTCCTAAGTTATAAATAGCTTTGAATAGGCTGCCTTGACAGCTGCTTAGCACTATTGCAATAATTGCTAAAAACAGTTTATGCATGTTATAACCTAAAAATTCTTTCGCCCTTATGTGTTAAAATCATTTGTCTTATTACTTCATCATTAACATCTATATCCGAACCTTTGCTAAATATGTAAGATATAAGATTAGCAATATTTTTTGCATATAATTTAGAAGTATCACTTGAAATTCTCGATGCGAAATTCTCATAACCTATAATTTTAATACCATTTTCCTCAGTAACTTGGTTCAATATTGTGCATTCACTATTTCCACCAAAATAGGCTACAGTATCTACAATAATGGATCCACGTTTCATCTTTTTTATCATTTCTTTCGTAATTAGAATCGGTGCTGTCTTTCCAGGAATCATAGCTGTGGAGATTATTATATCAAATTTTGGTATCTCAGAAAAAAGCATATTTTCTTGGTGTTTTTCAAACTCAGCACTAACTGTTTTCGCATAACCATTCTCATTTGAAAAATCTGCGTTTAGATCTGGATGGATAAATTTTGCGCCAAGGCTTTCGACTTGTTCTTTTGCAGCTACTCTTACATCATACCCAAACACAGAAGCGCCAAGTCGGCGAGCCGTGGCTATGGCTTGTAATCCTGCTACTCCGGCTCCTAAAACAAGAATTTTTGCGTGGGTTATAGTCCCAGCCGCTGTCATTAGCATGGGAATTGCTCTAGTATATTCATAGGCTGCTTCTATAACGGCTCTGTATCCAACCAAATTTGCCTGAGATGATATAGAATCAAATGATTGAGCCTTTGTGGTTCTTGGTACAAGGTCCATAGATAATAAACTTATGTTTTTTGTAGTATAAAAATCAATGAGCGATTCATTAAAATACGGATTAAGTAATCCTATGATTAATGCATTATTCTTTGCAAATTCCTTTTCGCTATGAGTTTCTTCTTCTGGAGAAAATTGTACTTTTGCAATAATATCTGCATCTGAAATAACTTCAAGCGGGACAGAAGAAATTTGTGCGCCAGCGTCTATATATTCCTGATCTATATAATTACTTGCAAGGCCTGCACCCTTTTCTATACACACTTGATACCCTGCTTTTATAAAAATTCTCGTAGTATCTGGTGTTATTGCAACTCTATTTTCATTCCTTGCTTTCTCTTTTAATGCTGATATTTTCATTCTTAAGGCAGTTTTTATCATCGTGTGATTATAAAAAATACTGTGTAATTTACTAGTACAAAAATATGTTTAGATTTTTTATAGTACTATTATTTTTTGTTGTAAGTAGTATATATTCAGCTTTTGCAACTGGTAATTGTACAAAAAGAAAACTTGACGAAATAGATACTTACTTAAATACGTTGGATAAAGTTGCTATAAAATTCATTCAAACAGCCACTAATAATGATGATGAAATGGCTTATACAGGCCTATTTTTAATTCAAAAACCTTCTAAATTTAGAATTAATTACGACATACCTCATCCACTATTAATTGTTGGCACTAAAAATTTCATCTCAATATATGATTATGACTTGGAGGAATTATCAAGAGTAGATGCAGAAGATAATATCTTTAAGTTTTTACTAGAGCTTAATATTAATATTCAAAAATTTGTTGTTATTGAGCAATGTTATTATATAGATAATTCTATTGAGTTATTGGTAAGACATACAAAAACAGATCAAAAGTCTATGATTATTTTTGAGGAAAATCCAATAAAATTAAAAGAAATGCTAATACCATATGATGGTAACGATATTAATAATGGTGCTATTAGAATAAGTTTTAGAGAATATTTCTATTATAGCCGAGCTCTGAATGATGATTTTTTTTCTATAAAAGATATAAAAATATTTGGAGCTCTAAAAAGATATTCTTCTGATGAAATACTAAAAAATATCAAAGAACAATGAATTTCTTATAGACTTCAGTATATAAAGATAGTATATCTTTCTGCGTTACTATAGTTATTTAATTTGGATATGGGCTAGTGGCGAGGAGTGACAGCGTTTCATGTGCAAAGTAATTGACTATATAGTCAAATTAGAAAGACTTAATCTATATTTGCCAAAGTTCGAATTAAGAATGAAATTTGGTATCGTACTGTAAAGGGTCTGTAGTTCAGTTGGTTAGAACCCACCGCTCATAACGGTGTTGTCGCAGGTTCAAGTCCTGTCAGACCCACCATTTTAGAGGTTACACAAATTTTCTACATGAGGAATTTGTGATATTGAGCTATGATGGTATCACTACTATAGTCAATTAACTATAGAACTTAGCATTTTCTAGTTCATCTACAGTAGCTGAAAAACCACTTTCTATCCATTTTTTTTCCAGAAATTTTATTCGGATTCCAAGGGAAAGCCCAGTATATCCTTTTGAAATTAATTCTGCACTTTTAATTGGCATTTTTGGTGCTTTATTTTGAATTGTCACAATATTAGTTTCTAGCTCATTAATTGAAATCTTGTCATATAGATATGCTAATATCAAAACTAATTTACAATGATTGTGATTATAGTACCAATTTTTACATATTTCAAAAAATATTGACTTTTTATCTTCATGCTTTGATATTTCAATAATAAAATTATGAAGAATGGCATTAGATTTAATTTCATCATTGCTAAATCTAAGATTTTTTAGGCATTTTTTTGTAGCTTGTATTGTGTTTTTTGCTATCAGTAGTGCAAATCTTAAGGTTTTAATGTCAAAACCTATATGAGCGATAGTAGATATTTTTTCTTCAAACAATATTAAAGTTTTAGGATCAATTACTATTTCTTTAAAGATTATCATGAATAACGAGCAATTTTCCATCTCTAAAATAATATTGGAGATATTTTTTTTGCACATTAGTAATTTAGATAATTCTTGGTTTATTCTTTCGCTTGAAATTTTATTTAGCAAATAATTGTAAGTTTTGCATGCGTCTAAACCGTCTTTGTTTAGAGATGAAGCATAATAAGCAGAAAATCTGAAAAATCTCATTATTCTGAGATGATCTTCTGTTATTCTCTCTATTGGGGCTCCGATGAATCTAACAATAGAATTTTTCAAATCATTCAGTCCATTAAAGTAATCGTATAGGTTTTTACTAAATGGATCATAACTCAGTGCATTTATTGTAAAATCCCTTCGAGATGCGTCTACTTTATAATCGTTTGTATATTCAACAATTGCATGCCTACCGTCTGTTTTTATATCCTTCCTTAATGTAGTTATTTGAAATTCTTCTCTATCTACAATAACGGTCACAGTACCAAAATCTATTCCGGTTGGAATAACAGTAAAACCATCTTGTTCAAAAATCGTTGTAACTTCTTTCGGTAATAAAGTTGTTGCAAGATCAATATCTGAATATTCTTGGAAAATTAGATTATCTCTTACCGCGCCCCCGATAATCCTTACATTAGCATTGTTTTTTTTAAATATATCCAAAACCTTATATAAACTATCAGAATCAAATCTCAGAGGTTGCTTCATTTTACGATTTAAAGAATTTATAATTATCCTACAATATACTACTTTGTTGTTATTCCTCTACTTGATGTTGATACAGAAACAGATGTTGGAGAAGGGGGTGTTGGCAATGGAGGTGATACAGTTACAGGGGCTGTAGCTACAACAGTGACAGAAGTTGGTTTACGAAAGCCAAATACTCTTGAAAGAAAACCTTGTTTAGGAGACAATGTCGCAGTAACAGGCCTATCTAATATACTAAATATCTCCGTTCCTTTAGCTAGTACAACTCCGCATGTGTCATGCAATAATCTGCTAGCTTCTGCAGTAGATATTCGCTCAATTTCTGCTCGTTTTAAAATAATATCTTTAGCTAATTCCTCTCCAAATGTACTAGCGTCTAAACCTGTATGATGTGCACAAGTGATTGCTGCAACTCCAAGCCCACATGCTATAGTTTTTTCAATTGACATATGAAAATGCGCAGCATATCTTATCAGCAAATCAGTCGTATCAGCTCTTAATGTATCTACTGATGAATATGGCCTACTTAGTACAATATTTGCAATTAATTGTGCCGCTTCATCGTCACTAAATGTTTTGCCAGTAAAAATATTATCTCTTGCTGGGTCCTTTCCCGCTAAAAAACTTGCAGTTTTTGCATTATCACGCTCATTTTCTATATCAAATTCTATAAATTTTGCTATACGTTTTTGGCGTATCATATCTTCAAGCGCCGTAGTATCATGCCCTCTTGTCTCGGATATTGCCTCAATTAATCCGCGCCCTAATTTAGCATGGCTACCAACTACAAAATCTGCACATTTTTCTATTGTATCTAGATTTTCAATAGATTGAGCCATAACTTTTACTCTACAATATTCTTTTAAATGATCGTAATCTTCTGAAATATCCGCTGATTTTATGTGTGGTGGGACAATAAAATCAATATCAGTTCCGTGTGTAGAAGCGATAAAAGTTGTGGGTACTTCACAAGAAGCAAGGCCTGGTCTTAAAGAATCCCTGCTCAGACCAGAAATGTCTGATTGTACCGAAGTTAATATGATGCCATGCTGAGCAGCATATGGATCTGTAATTTGTTTAACAAATGAAGATAAGCAAGCTCGTAACAAAACTTTTTGTTCATCTCCAGGAATATCTGGAGGTCTAATATCAACTAGAAGAGACCTGTCTGTTATAGATCTATTTTCTCTATCAATCAATGTATCATTTTTAATTTGTTCTGTATCATAACCAGATTCATGACATCTAGCTATTTTCCATGTTTGACCAGTGCCTAAGGTGCCAGCTTGATCTGTACTACGCATTATATATTCAATTTGCTCTCCTGTAAGATTTAGCTCATATTCTAGATTTTTTCGCTCTAACACATCTTTATAGCTCTTAAAAGATGCAGTTTCGTCTGCGCGTATAGTAAAAGTCCTATCTCCTTTCCTAAATGCAATATCGATTCTAGAATAATCTTCTGTTGGGCGTTGTGTTTGACCATAAAAATCTATATTTGCATTTAAAGTTTCCAATATCGCATAATCAGGTTTGCCCTCTGCTATTGCTAAAGCGACATTTGCAGCTACAGCACCAATATTACGATTTTCTCTCGTCAAATCTGAATTTTCTCTTAAGAACGCAATTGCTTCCAATGAAGCTGGGAGTTTTTTATAATCTTCAGGAATAACAATATCTGGTTTATTTGCCTTTATACTTTGTATTAATAAACCATAAAAATTCAGCTTTTCTTCTCGCCTCAAAATCTGTCCTTCTCTAAGTCTTTTATATAATGCTTTGAGTTCAGGATGAACAGATTGTTCTACTGTATAAGTACTTTCAAGAAGACTATGTAAAGATTGTATCTCTTTATCACCTTCAATATCAGAAGAATCCACAGTTTGTGAAGATTCAGTAGATACTGTAGACCCTGGCCTGTCTAATAGAGTATCTTCTCTTGGCGTATGAAGCGTACCTGGTATGGTGCCGATAGCAGAACGCCGCACTGCATTAAAATCAATTGCATATGTTTTTGACACATTAGTAGCTTAATAAAGTAATCTATGTAGGCAGTATAAAGTAAGTTAAACATCTAGATAAATACATATAACTAGAGGTATATGCATATTTTAGAAATTTGTGATATTAATATCAAATAAGTATTGGCACAAGGAAAACGGACTCGAATCCCACCATACATTGCTGGTGTTGGGATGAATATCATCTTATAATGTGTATCTAATTTTTTCTTCCCACGACTTTCTTAACTCATAAAAATTTTCTGATTCTCCAAAAAAACTCTGCCATCACACCATCACGTGGAATCATGGGTTATATATAACCATAGGTAGAAATAATTAATAAAAATTGATGTTTATTATTTTAATTTCGATGGGTTTTTGGTATAATGCTCGAGGCTAAACTGAAGAAGTAAGGATTCATTATGACAAAAGAGCTATTTTCAAAAATAAAAACTTGCTCTACTGAAGAATTAAAAAGACTAATACATGTTGATACAAATCTGAATACAATACTAGATGATCAAGGTTGTACATTAATTCATAGAGCTATTGAAGCTGGTAATATTCAAGCTGCAATTATGCTAATTAGCGAATTTGAAGTAGATATAAATAGTGTTTCAGGAGAATTTGCTTGGACACCACTATATATCGCATGTGCGAAATATGTGGATAATGTTAGTAGTAGGAATGCGGAATTTTTAGAATTTATAGATTTCTTGCTGATAAATAAGGCAAACCCGAATATTAGTTCTGGTGGTGCATATCCTTTGGTGTTAGCTGCAAGCAAGTGTGATATAGGTCTAATGACAAGGCTTTTAAATTCTGGTGCTAATGTAGATGTAGTAGATACAGGTAATATTACGGCTTTGATTGCAGCTGCTTCGTCTAATTATGCCAATACCTCAAAACATGCAGCAATCCAATTGCTAGTTGATTGTGGGGCAGATGTAAATATTCGAGATAATGATCATAAGTCTGCTGAAGAGTACTATAAAATGGATGATTTATCCCTTACAATACCTGGTCCCAGTCGCACATTCATAGGAGAAAATATCGATCCCGATGAGGAGGCGTAGTGTCTGGAAAAGGCAAACCGCCAACTCGTCCAGCGCCAATAGGAGATTTGATAGCAGATTTAGCTGCAAAAGAACATGAGGCACAAGCGACTGTAACAAGAGCGTCTGCTGCACCAAGTCTTAGTGATAGGGACGATTTTATTTATAAGTGGAGTAAACTGATGGCTGGTCCAGATGTTTGTGCTGCAATTTATGCTAATCCAAGAACTCAGCGTGTATTGTGCTCTAACAATACAGGAAGTAGTGATCATGGAGGTAGAATTCTAGGAATACTGAGAGGTTTTGGTGAAGGTAAAGTGCCTGAAGAAGATTGTATATGGTCTCTTGCATCAGCTAATGCAAAACATTGCAAATTCCCTAATATAGTTGATATGCGACGTACTCTTCGTGCCGGTATTATGTCTTCAGACATTCCAGAAGGAGCAGCAAAGGATATGATTAGAAGAGTATCAGCTTCATTAGAAGCATATGCGAGTGATAAAACAGAGACAAGAGATGAAAAACTCCGTGTATATCAGGAATCTGTTGGAGCTTTAATGGAATCTCATGATCCAAGTCTTGCTGCAATAAAACGTAATATTATTACTTCTGGATATCCTGAGTTATATTCTGATGCAAGAGATGTTGCCCAAGCTTTTTCGAAACGAGAACCAAGAGATCTTTTTATTAGTATTATGGAGAGAAAAGTAGATTTTATACCTGGCCCTGCGGGTAGGCATGCAGAAATGAATCTTTTGCCAGAAGTGATTAAAGAAGGAGAAGGTACAATAATTACATCAAAGAGCCTATGTAACCCATGTAATATTTATATAGAGGAAGTAAACAAGACTCTTGGTACTAAAATTAAAACAATAGGAACACATGCTAAAACTTATCCAGGATGGCAATGGCCGGAGAGGCATAAAGGTTCTGATCATTGCAGGGATGCTTTTAGAGCTAGAATAGATGGTCAACGAGTAGCAAAGAAAGAACATAAGTACCAATCTGATGTCTCCACTTCAAAACCTAGGGGCAAAGATGCATGGGATAAAAGATGGTATGGAGAGGAAGATATTATTCCTATACTAAATAGAACATGTAACGGCCTTGCTACGGTCCATAATGGTATAGGTAGTATCGAACAGTTTGATAAAGTTGTTGGAGATATATGGTCAAAGGGCGGGAAACATGTTATACCACTCAATATAAATTGTGAAAGTGGGAAGTTTGATGGGAGGAACCATTGGACAGGTTTGTATATTAATTCAGACTTAGACCCACCAAAAATATCATATATAGACCCTATGGGTAGGGATGTTGGTCCTGAAATACGTGATAGATTGAGATTTCTTGGTGGTGTGATAGAAACACCTCTTACAGGAAGAGCAGTACAAACTCTAGGTATTCGTGGGGAAGGAGGAAATGATTATGATTGTGGTCCGTTTAGTACATATTTATTGGGTCATGCTGCAAGATTAGATGGTGCATTGGACCCACTTTTGCCTGCAGCAGACCTATCTTCTAAAGCATCAGTGGCTTTTGGCCAGAGTATAAGACGTAGGCTAGGACTAGTAGACCGTGCGTTGGTGCTTGGAATGCCGGAAGAGAAGGGATTGTCTGGACCAGGGAAAGGTCCAGTATTGTTAACAGGGGGATCGGCTGAAGTTCCACCTCCACCTCCACCTCCACCAGAAGGAGAAAAACATGAAAGCCTTGGAAGTAAAGGGGTAGTTGATCAGCTAAGATCAGGAGGTTTTGGTGCAGCGCCTAGTGAAGGCGGTAGAGGAAGGATGCCACATGGAGGCGGTAGAGGTGCGCTTGGAGGTGGTAGAGGAGAGAAATAATAGATTTTTTTTATAAATGTTTAAAATCCTATAAAACTTGGTGCCGGAAAAGGGATTCGAACCCCCGACCCACACATTACGAATGTGTTGCTCTACCAACTGAGCTATACCGGCACAATATAAATTGAACAACTATAGTCATTTACTTTAAGATGCGTGCGTTGTTGTTTTTCTCTTACTTAGTACTCATAGGCTTCACTAGTCTAGCACAAACTTCAAATTATTCGACTATATACATAGATCAATTTTTATAAAAATCAAACAGCTTTAATAAGAATATGCCTTTTTTTCCCGGCAGATAACTTAATATACATATTTTCTAATATATCAGAAGAATCAACAATTAAATTTTCGTCTTCAATTTTTTGGTCATTTATTTTCGCCCCACCACCTCTAATCAGTTTTTTTGCTTCAGATTTTGAGTCTGCAATTCCTGCTTTGTGCAATAAATCAACAATAGAGATTCCTAGTTTAATCTCGGATGAATTTATTTGTATGGAAGGAAGATGAGCGTCAATTCCACCTTCTTCGAAAACTTTCCTAGCAGTCTCCATAGCTTCTATTGCTGCACTATTTCCATGACACAGTTTTGTTACGGTGAAAGCAAGTTTTTTCTTGGCTTCGTTAACGTCTTTTGCTGCTATTTCATTAAATTTTTCTTGTTCTTCTTGTGAAAATTCAGCATATAATTTTGAGAATTTTATAACATCATCATCCTCTGTATTTCTCCAATATTGGAAATATTCGTAAGGGCTAAACATTTCTGAATTTATCCAAATAGCACCATTAACGGATTTTCCCATTTTAGCTCCAGAGGAAGTTGTAAGTAATGGTGTAGTAAGGCCAAAAGCTTGTTTTTCTAATTTTTTACGTATTAAGTCAGTGCCCATTACTATGTTGCCCCACTGATCACTTCCGCCAAGTTGAAGAATGCAATCATATTTATCTGCAAGATACATAAAATCATAAGCTTGCAAAATCATATAGTTAAATTCTAGGAAAGTTAATGATTGATCTCTATCTAATCTGAGCTTAACTGAGTCCATAGATAACATCCTGTTAACAGAAAATTCTCTGCCATAATTACTTAGAAGTTCAATATAACCAATATTGTCAAGCCATTCTGAATTATTGACTAATTTAGCATCAGTAGGGCCATTTCCAAATTTAACGAATTTCGAAAGGCTTTGTTTTATACCTGCGATATTTTTTGTAATAGCTTCATCTGAAAGCATTTTTCTGCTCTCATCTTTTCCAGATGGATCTCCAATTCTCGTAGTGGCTCCTCCTACTATAACTATGGGTCTATGACCATATTTTTGTAATAATCTGAGAATCATAATTTGCATTAAGTTGCCAACATGCAAAGATTCAGCAGTACAATCAAATCCTATATAAAAATTTATGGATTTCTTAGATGTTATAGCTTTTAATGTATCAATATCAGTACATTGGGAAAGATAACCTCTTTCAACAAATTCATCTATAAAAGACATATAAACACTCAAATAATAATAAATGCTTTGGGATAATAGTATTGTAGTGGATTTATGTCTAGATAAACTATAACTTATTTTATTATGAAGGATAAGGAGGCAATTATGAAAAATATTTTTAAATATATTATTTTAGTAACGTCAATTTCGTCATTACTAAATGGTTGTGCCAGTACGCGATGGGTAAGCGACTCAAAGCCACAAAGTGCGTTTGATTCAGACTATTCTAATTGTAAATATTGGGCATATGAGAAATTTCCCCCTAATGTAGGATATGTCGCTAGAACAGATTACTACGATGTTGGAGTCTATGACCATTATTATGGAGGATATTATGGAAGATCGTGGCCATACAGAGGTTACTACGGTAGACCATATTATCGTGGCTATCCGTATGGTTATCATGATTATTATGGGCCAATAACTCGTGTTGACTCAGAAGATATGAATGAGGGAGCTCGTCAAGCGGCTATAAAGTCTTGCATGATACAGAACGGGTGGTATCAGAAATAATATTGTTATTAGTAAAGTTATCAGGCAATTAATTGTATAATTGATTCCTGTGCTATTTTCGTATAAGATTCGAGATATTGTAAAGGAGACAAGATATGAATATTCATGAATATCAAGCAAAACAAATTCTACGCAAATATGGTGCTCCTACAGGACTAGGAGCTGTTGCATTGCGTGAAAAAGAAATCGATAGTGTTATAGATAATTTGGAAGCAAAAGTTTATGTTGTTAAGGCTCAGATTCATGCTGGAGGTAGAGGAAAGGCTGGTGGAGTAAAAATAGCTCGTAATAAAGAAGATGCAAAAGCATTTGCTCACGCTATGTGGGGAGTGGATCTTGTGACACATCAGACGGGACCAAAGGGCCAGAAGATTCAAAGAGTATATATTGAATCCGGGTGTGATATTTTAAAGGAGTATTACTTTAGTGTCGTATTGGATAGGACTAATAGTTGTATTACTCTAATGGCTTCTACGGAAGGTGGTATAGAAATTGAAGAAGTTGCAGCGAAAAATCCTGAAAAAATCATAAGAGTTATGGTGGATCCTGCTACTGGAATTCAACCATTTCATGCACGTAAAATAGCATTTGGTCTTGGATTTAAAGGAGAAGCGTTTAAGAGTATGATGCAAATTGTTGAATCAGTTTACAATGCTTTTGTTGGTAGCGATGCTAGTCAAATTGAAATAAATCCTTTGGTGCAAACCACGGAAGGGGATCTTAGGGCTTTAGATGCAAA
>Ga0206846_1027_pt1 | contig 26451 bp, 17 predicted proteins | sample Alteio_BWOrgCont_20_FD_152878 | JGI IMG/M metagenome (GOLD analysis project Ga0206846, IMG submission 152878) | Enriched cells from forest soil in Barre Woods Harvard Forest LTER site, Petersham, Massachusetts, United States -... | ecosystem: Environmental > Terrestrial > Soil > Temperate forest >... | reverse complement strand
AGGTCCGATCAATACCCCTGGGCGAACATTCCCGTACGTATTTTGGGTGGGCTGTTTAAAGCAGGCCGGATTGAACCACTGTTGCAAGCTCGGGTGAGCCAATTTCCCGCTGCAAATCTGGTCCACGCCTCCGCCAACACCGGCCAGAGGCACGGAGTTCCCTGGGGAAAAGGGAAGGCCCGTATTCCAGGAGCCTGCAGCGTTGACGGCCCAGCCTTTTATTGCCCCGAAGCAGCGCGACCAAACGGAAGCTCATAGTTAATTGTTCCTGCTAGACGGTCCCGTATGTCGGTGCCGCTATTTCCGACGCCGAACTGGTTGGCCCATTGAGTGATTGCGATCGGACTCGACGGGTTCGACGGGTTATCGTAGAAACATGGATTTTTGTAAGCTGGGCCGCTTCCCAAACCCAGCAACGAGAATGACACGGTGGGCGTGCACGAACCCACGCTTTTCTGCATGGCGTGCGCCCACGTATAGTTCACATTCACCGTCAAACCGGCCTTGAAACGCCGCACAAAGGTAGTTTGCAGCCCGTTGTAAGATGTCGTTCCCCATGGCACACCTGCTTCCGTTATCGAGGTGGTCGCAAGCCACGGAAACTGAGCGGCCAATGGAAGTTGGGTCTGCGTGTAGTTGGAAATAACGTTGGGTGTGTAGCTTCCACCAAGATGCCGGCCAAGCGTACCCACGTACCCGATCGTTACCACGTTGCCCGAAAACTCCTTCTCCAGCTGTAGGTTAAATTGTTCGACGTATTGGGGAACGTAGTTGGGATAGGTGGCCTCTGCAATAGAAAAGGTCGCGTAAGAGTTCCCGCCATCGGCCGTGCAACCAAAAGAAGGGAGAGTAGTACCGGGCGGACAACTTGCGGGCTGAAGGGCGGCTGCAACGTTGGCGACTGGAACCGGAACACCTGCAGATATGAGAGATCCTCCCGTTTGGTTCACCGTACTGCTTGCCGAGGTCGCGGGTGGCCCATAGTGAATGGTGGCACCATTTGCGAAGGGAGCGGGGCAGGGCGTGTTGGTATTTATTTCATTTTGTGCTGTGCAGTTGTACAGGAAATCATCCAAGGGCGGATTCTTCTCCGCAAATTGGGAGGCATAATTTGTCGGAAAGTAGCTCAGACCAAATCCACCGCGCAATACCATCGAATGCGGAAGACTGGCCTCAAAACCGAAACGAGGCGCAACGTCCAAATACGATGTTCCCACCCCTGCCGTGGCATTACTCTGTTGAGCGCCAGGCAATGACGGCGCCATGATCAGACCGTTCGCCGGATTGAAGTTGGAAATGCGTCCGCGCACTTCCGTATAAGGCGTGTAAATGTCATATCGCATTCCGAGATTTAGCGTGAGCCAGTGCCTCGCACGCCAATCATCTTGCACATAGGCAGCTGGTTCCCAGGTGCGCAATCCCGGCGACAGGAGTGGAGTGCTTCGCATACCGAAAACACCACCCTGACCTCCGGTCGAAAGGCCTTCCAACAAATCGCCGTCGGGAACACCTGTGTAGCCTCCACTGAAGGCCCACGAACCCTGAGCGTTGTCGCCTTGGTGAATGGTTACCCGGCGACGGATCAGGACCATACCGAACTTAAAGCTGTGCGGACCCTTATTCCAATTGACGCCCGCCGTGTATTGAAAGGTGTTGTCAAACTGAAGCAGGGGCACTCCATGGGAATCCCCCAAGCTAATCGACGGATTAGTTCCCCCCGCCAGAGCAATAACGGGAAGCCCGGACGAGAATAGGTCGGTATTGGTGCAGCTCACCGCATTGCACGGGAAGCCCAGCGCATTGCCAATGTAGGTGCCGTATTCTGGGCCAAGCGAACGCGTAGAAGTCCGGAGGTAGGCTGCCTTCAGGTTCAAAATCAAGTTTGCGCTATAGATGTGGACATATGAAACCGACATCTGTTGCTGGCGTTGGAAGGATGGTCCGGCGAATCCGTTGCCACTGCCAGTCCCCCCTGGGTTAAGAGTCACGGGTTTCCCAGCCACCAAGAGCGGATCCTGCGCCGATGTCAGCGTCACGTTTGGCAAGTTTGTCGGTGTGAGGGTGTTTACGTTGTTGTACGAATACCGTCCATAGAAGGTATCTTTGGAGGAAATCTGTTGGTCGATTCGAGTGTCAAATGTTGTCGAGTTCTGTGTCCGCAGCGGATCGTACGTAAAGTTATTCGTAAGTGAGGACGTATTGGTTGGCAACGGATACATATTGAAGTAGGCAAGACCGATTGGATTGATGGATCCGGCCGGAATTACAGGACCCGAATTCGCAGCCCCTGGACCGGCCGATCCTCCGAAAGCGCTGATCGCGTTCGTGTCCGTAAAATCTCCCAACTGCATTTTGCCGTCGGGGCAGATCGCCAGTCCGCGTTCGCAAAGCGTGGGCACGGTCGAGGTCTCAGGCAAGCCGTATGCCTGGCGAAACTGCTCAAAATCTCCAAAGAAAAAGGTCTTGTTCCTCTTGATGGGTCCACCGATGCTTGCGCCATATTGGTTCTGGCGGAATGCAGGTTTTGCTAGCGCTGAATTCCTCAGAAGTGTTCCGGGGGTGCAGGTCGTCGCATTCGGCGCGCAATAGCCGGAAGGGAACGCGTAGTTTGGATTCGTGTTCAGAACCGCATTGCGGAAGAACTCGTAAGTCGAACCGTGAAAACTATTTGTCCCCGATTTCGTTACCACATCCACCACGCCTCCACCGGTGCGCCCCACAGAGGCGTCGTACATATTGGTGGAGACATTCACCTCCTGGATTGCATCAACAGAGGGACGAACTCCGACCGTCCCAATCACGCGTTCATTGTTGTCCATCCCGTCGATCATATTGTTGTTAAATTCATCGTTCTGACCGTTGGCGGAGAAGGCGGATGTTTGGCGACGGTCGTCAGGTGACAACCCGGCATTGAATCCGCCGCTGCTTGTGTTCACACCCACGGCAAGTTGCACTAGCTTGGTTACATTCCGGCCATTTAGTGGCACATCCTCAACTGCTTGCGTCGTTACCAATGTTCCGAGGGTCGCGCTGTCGCTTTGAAGCGCGGGAGTCGCTGTCGCTTGAACTTCTATAGTGGAGGACTGCTCACCCACTTGCATCTTGGCGTCCACGCGGGCTCGGTCACCCGATGAAACCGAGAGGCTCGGAGCCTCGAAAGTCTTGAACCCTTTCGCCTCTACCTTCACGCGGTAGGTTCCGACCTGCACGAGATTGAAAATGTAGTCGCCAGACGGGCCAGTGACTGCAGTCTGAGTAATGTTTGTGCCTGTGTTTGTCAGCGTTACTGTGGCGCCGGGCAGTACAGCTCCCGTGTCGTCGGAAACGGTGCCGACGACGTCGGCCGTATTCTGTTGGGCTCTTAGCGGCAATGCGACGAGAAGCTGCACCGTGAAACAGAGACTAAGCAAACTCATCCAAGACGAAATCCGTCTGAAAAGCGGCATCTCCCCCCCTTTTTGGTACGCAACGCTGGCGGTCGCACCGAGACACACGCTTAATCGGAAGGTGGCTTTTAAGGTGCTTCCTGCCCGCGATATTGGCTGTTCCGGGTATCAGCTCGGCATTCGGCCGCAAGGAGCCCCACGCTCAGCGAAACCAGTGCTGCCAATTGAGCGTGAAACTACTCCCGGCAACAGACTTGCGTAAGGTATTTAACGGTTAGGTTCTTCTTCTTAACGTGGTTCGTGCGCAGGCGAAAGCAGCGGCAGCCTCTGATTCCATGAATCTTAGGCGCACAGGAAAGTTTCGGGCGAGACTTGGGGGAGAAATGCAGGTTATCGCAGGTATTGTCCAAGGCAAGATCTCCCAGACGCTTTGACTCCTAGACAGGCCTGACCCTTCCGCGCTACTATGCGTGCGTCCGAAGTTCTTCCCGGCACTCTGACATATATTTCAGCGAATATTTGTCAGCTGCCAAATGGTCGAAAATTCCGTGCACGAATCCAAACACCTTGAGGACAGGCCTTGCAGCACATCGATTGACCTGAAGCCCCTGGAAAATCAGGATGCGATCCGCGAACAGCTAAGCCAACTTCTCGCCCACCCTCTTTTCAGTCACAGCAAACGCCTGCCAGCATTTCTGAGTTTCATTGTGGAGAAAACACTCTGCGGCTCGATTGAGGATCTCAAAGAGAGAATCATTGGAGTCGAAGTGTTTGGCCGGTCCGCTGGCTACGATACCAACGAAAGTCCCATAGTTCGTGTGACCGCTGGAGAACTCCGCAAGCGTCTGGAACTCTACTACCACGAGGCGGGTCGCGAAGCTGAAGTTCGCATAGAGCTCCCGGTCGGATGCTATGTCCCGACATTTACCAGGCCGGCCGCAGTTTGCGCCAATCCAACGTTGCTCGCAGCTTTCAACGCCGTCGCTGCCTCCCCGGCTCAAAACGCCGGTAAATTTTTTGAATTCAAACCTGTCGTGTTGCAATGGTTGAGCTATCGGATCCTTTGGTTAGCGGTTGCGGGAGGCCTTGTTCTTTGCTCGGCCTTTTTTTATCGCGCCACTCGTGCGGACAGCGCCGTAGATCAATTCTGGAGCGGCATCGTCGGTTCTCGAAACCCAGTTGTGCTTTGCCTCGCGCGGGGTACCGGTTCGAGCTCGAATCCGGCGGGGATGGGCATCATGATGCCTGACGTCGAAACGATGAGCTCAATTCGCGATACCTTGCAAGCGCACAAGCGGGAGTTTCGCGTCCTCAACGCTTCCTCTGACGACCTCACTCAGCTGAACGCGGACCCGGTCGTATTCGTGGGCCCTTTCCACACAGCCTGGGTCAAGCAAATGACCGACCCTTTTCGATTCCACGTCGTGCATGAGGCGGGAGCCCCGACGGCAGTGATCGAAGACCGGCAGAATCCCGCGTTCGGGGGATGGGTCGAGGCCATGACGTCGGGCGGCCCTAAAACGGAAACTCATGCCCTTTTGGCGCGATTCGTAAACAGCTCGACCGGTCAGCCCGTTGTGATTGCGACCGGCCTCTCGCCATTGGGGACTGTCGCCGCAGGCGAAATCCTCACAAATCCTCAGTACATGAATGAGCTTCTGGCAGCTGCTCCGGGCGAGTGGCAGAAAATGAACCTGGAAGCCGTTGTCAGCGCACAGATCGTCGGAGGCCAAGCGGGCCCTCCACAAATCGACGCCGTCTACTTCTGGCAATAGCGAATCGCGTTCCGAACACCTGAGAATGCGATCGTCACAAAGGCATCGTAAACGCTCAGGAAAACAGATTTGTTGTACAGATGTTGTATGAAAACTCTGCGTGCTTGCGACCGCCCCGATGACGCCCCTTCGACAAGCGCAGCAAGAAATAAAACGTTGGCGCATTTTTCCCGTTCAGGCGACTGCACAGAACGTGCCGCCAAACAGTTCATCGGGCGTCGGCTCCTCGATGTGATCGATCGTGATTCCAAAGATTGCTCAAGGCCCCAAGCGATGCCCGAAGCGCCGATCTCCGCTTCCGTCGCCGCGCCCACAACCGGCTGATCATCCATGCCAACGCAATGAGAACGGCAAGCAAAATCAGGGGCAAAAAACTCGGTGCCCCACAGGCCAATGCGCGCAATTCCCTCTCGAGCCTTTGCGCGTGCATCAACAATTGCGCGCAGAACTGAGGCCTGCACAAGAACACAGGCTCCGAGCTTCGCCGCATCCCGAAGATTGAAATACTCGCGTTGTGAGGATTCGAGGGAAGTAGAAACAGGTATTTCCGGACGTTGCCCGTTTTGTGCGGACTTACTTGGCCATCGCTGCGCCGACCACGCTCGCAAGCTGGATTGTCAGTGATCCCACATGTCCTGTCGCCTTGTCCCGTACGACAATATGCAGCTCGGTCGCGTCTTGAGCCAACGGAAGCTCCAGCGCCAACGTTGCTCCGCCCTGGTCGAATGTGGCGCGGTTCTCCTTGGTGACCTGAAACTCTTTTGTATCGGAAGCTTTGCCCACCGTGGCGCCGATATCATTTGTCTCTACAAACAGCTCGTCGATCTTGCCGCTCCATCCGTCATGATCTGCCTTGAGCCCAATTGTCTGAGGTGCCAAATTCAAGCGCAGTTGCAAGGTCCCCGTGGACTTCCCAGGTGCGGCCGTCACCTGCGCCGTAATGACCACGCCGCTGGAATCAGCCGGATTCAGCAGCGACTCGGCTAGATCGCCGTGCCTCTGCAAGCCCGCCACCTCAGGAGCGGGGCCCGCGTAATACCCTTGCCGGTAACGCAGCTCAAGGCCCGATCGATGCACCTCAACCTTCAGCGGATGATATTTCCCGTCGCTCTGCTGCTGGCTAAGGTAGAAACCCAACACATAGGTCGGCTCCGAAAAACCAATCGCCTCAAGCATCGCCGCATCCAAATCCGCTCGATGGTCAAACTCCCTGCCGCCCGTCCAATCCGCTATCGTTTTCATCCCTTCAATTGATTGAAAAGCGGCGCCGGATGGCGAACAGTTCTCGGGATACACGCAAAAGTGCGCGTCGATTGGATCCAAAGCAATATCCGCATTGTTCAAGGTCGCGCTTACTTTGTCCCAGCCATCCCTGTAGGCATGGAGAACGCTCTCCCTATATCCGGCCGTTACCCAGATCATGCTTTTGCGCCCCGGAACGAGCGCCAGGTGTTTCGCCATCACCTGGAAGACATTTATGCCACTCATCTGTCCGACCTGGGCCCTTTGTTGAACTTCGGTCGGCCCTCGCGCCATCACACCGACTGCTATCGGTTCGTCGGTGGGGTCGGCTGGCTTCATTGGAGGCATCGTAAAGCGGTCAAGGGCCTTCGCAGCCAGCGCGTGATCGGCGGTGAAATCCTGCACCATTTCCAGCCCGACCGTGCCGTAGTCATATATCGCCACACGCTCGCCAGGTTGCAGTTCGCCAAGGAACTTCTGCACTTTCGGCCGGGCGCTGATGATGTCGTCCCAAGACGTGTCATAGGAGTCGATCAGAACCACGGTCGAGTGGATGGAGGAAGCCGGATGTCGGGTGCTGATGTTGGTGAAGATGTTCGGCGGCAACTTCTGGCTGGGAATAGGCGCTGGCGTCGAGGCAGTTTCGGTTTCCGGATTTCGTGTGTTCGCGACCGTAAAGAGTTGGATCTCGCGGGGCCTCCCGGCGTCCAGCAGCGTGAAGTCGCTCTCAGAAAGCCCTTCGACTGGATTGCCGTGCGAATCTGTCACATTCACTTCGATTTGGACGGCGCGCGTTTCCGACCTGAGCTGTGCGGGCGATTGTTTTGCGCCAGCTCGCGGGACGTCGTGCGCGGCCAGAGCAATCGGGCCGAGTACGAAAGCGGAAACCCCGCCGAACAATAAAAGACCGCGCCAGCCACTCATGATCCGGCGTTGTTACTTCTCTAGGTCAACCTTGTCAAGGCCCAAGTGTTGGCATTCGCTATCAGGTGCGCGACTCGATGTATATGCCTAGGGAAGCGAGTCAATTCGGCGATGGTTGCTCGACGTGGTCGATCACAAGGGATTTCGCGGGACCCTTGGTCGGCGCTAGTTTCAGCCCCAATTGCTCCTGTACCGCTGTGAACAGGGATGCCGCTGGCAAGTCGTCCGAGGGCGGCCCCGGCGCAGCATTCGCGGGCCAAGACTCACGGGAAATATCATCAAGCGCGTATTGCAGATGGAAATCAAAAAGTCCTTTGATACCGGTTTCATCGATGACGGGGCGGTCGAGCGTAAACCAGTCGGCGAACTGCTCCATGCTCATACCGCGCGGCTCGAATACCAGATTCGGTCCGACTCTTTTGTTCCAGCCTGTGCCGCAAGCCGTTGGTAGTTGTTGGCCGGGTGCTACTTGCGGCGGAGGAGCCCCGAATACAATTGGCACGCAGGTCCCGTGCTTGTGTGGAGAAAGTCTTGGGCCGCCCTTCGCCACCGTGAGGGCGTAAACCGGGACTCGTTTCGTGACCCAACGAACTTTCAACTGAAACCGATCTTCGAGCAGCGTCTGGAGCATCGGCCCATTCATCATTTCCTGACTTTCGGGGCTGCTCGTGACGGCGGTGATTTCATAAAGGTCCGAGTTTATCCAGGCCGGGCCGCCTTCGATTGGGGTAGTTGCGGTGATGGCATGGAATTTTCCGTCGGCGAGAAGAATGTAGGCCCACTGAATTAGGCTTTTGAGATTTTGACAAACAAGGCTGAGTCTTTCGGGTGAAGTGTTTTCCACCGATCTCCTCCGTCCACCTGTGCCGGGTTCACAAGGCTTCACAGATGTGACCTCGAATTTCGGTCTGTCCGGAGCGGGAGATTGTGCGCAGAGAAGTGGGCCGTTCGCGATGCCAAGCACAAGAAATACGCAGGCCGTCGTGACACCTGCGATAACCTTTCGTGTTTGGGGTTGTCCCATAATGACTACGAGTTCCCGCCGCTGCTAGTTCGGCGATGGCTCTTCGATGTGATTGATCACAACGATGTCAACTGGCGCGTTTGTTGATTCGGGTTTTAAGCCGGGTTGCTCCTTCAACGCCTCCAAAAAGGTAGTGCCGATTGGATCAGGCTGCAACTTCGAATTCGGATTGGACTCCGGGTCCAAATTCCACGTAGAAATCGAACGTCCCGCTGAGCCCCGTTTTATCGAGTACAGAGTCACTGCGGCAGTGGATCTTCTACACCACAATCGATCGCCGGCAAACGGGTAGCACTACGGTGAGGCTAAAGCCGAACCTGAATCCGAGTCGAAAGCAGATGAATTGGTAGATGGACCCCGGTTACAGCCAATAATGAAGCGGTTCGTCGCGAGTCTCGCCAGGCCAGCGGACGCTTTGGTTCCACTTGGGTGGGCCGAGGGGCTGATCCTTGGGCGGCTCCATTGAAAGAGTTACGTCGGCTCCGCTTGTAAGATGAATGATCGCCGTGTAATTCCACAAACTCGTTGCCCGTAGTCCTCCTACAGCGCAGCATGTGGTTGGATGAGCTTTATCGGGAATGACCGTGATGCTTGCGTCCTCAAGCCAGCCCGGTGTTTTCCTAGGAAACCAATCCTTCCCCGCGGAAAGTTTGTTCAGATCCTCGAATGTGAGCCGCAACGGTTGCGTCGCTTCTCGATTTGCGCCGTTAGACAGAAAGGCTTGGACGCCTCGATTAACTGTAAACATTGGATAAAATATCTGCGCCGATGCCTCATTCGAGAGCCACAGGAAGCCGTAGGCGGAGGCGCTCCACAGAAATGCCACGACCACCAGAGACAAAAGTTTGCGCGCCACCGAAAGGATGCTGTCCTGAATCGGTGCTCTAAACAGGCGGTAACTCTGAATGACGGCTAGAATCAAACTCGGGATGCAGAAGAATAGCGACTCCGCTGAACTCGCACCCCGATTAACGATCTCATTGAAGTTCTGAGGATTGATCAGGCTGGAAAGAAAGACGGCGAGTCGGAAGTTGGCAAAGAGGCCGAATTTTGAAACAAGAAAACCGACAAGTCGAAACGCCGCCCCATTACCGATCTGAGGCGCAAGCGTGACAACCGCCAGGATCGGGACGGCCCAAACTACGGCTGTCACCGTGCCGTTCACCGCGCAAGCGCACCAGAATGAAAAGAGCGTGAGGGACAAAGCCGCGAGCAACCAAACGACCTGAAAGCTGATGTTTTCCGAAGAAAAAGCCGAGGGAAAGAAATGTCTACCGCCAATCACGAGCAACACGGGAACGAATCCGGCGCAGACAAGACTTACGAATAGAGCGACGCTTAGCTTGGTAGCCCACTGACGCATCGGCGAAATGGGCAGCGTTCTGTGCCAAGCGTAGGTGCCCGACGTTTTTTCGTCGCCGAGCGACAGGCAGCCGGCGAGGATCGAGACTATCAGCGTGCACGAAATACCGATGGCGATGGTCGCGAGCGACAAGCCTTTTGCCGCCGTTTTCTGGCGCAGGAGCTCGACCAAGGCGAAACACGCCCACGGCGATGCCGTCAGCACCGTGATCAACCAGATCGGCCGCAGCAAATGAAATTCTTTGCGAATTAAATTCAGAACGGGCCGATCCGGATTGCAGCAAGCACGATTGGAGAATGCGCCGAGCAGGACGTTCGATCCCGTTGTGAACAGATCGTCGCCCGACACAGGTCCGGTCACCTGATAGCGGGCCAGCCTCCGCGCGCCAAGCCACAGCATCAGAGCGGCGTAGCAGAACATCGGAGCGACCGAAATGCTCGTGAAGTGCGTCGCCATGAAAAGACTCGTCCGGACGACCCCGGTTGCCACGCTTACCGAAGCGGCGATGAGGAGCGCAGCTCCGACACTAAGAGCAATGCCGCCCACGGTAGATCGTGCGATGAGCGTCCAAAAGGTCGCCGAGGCGAGAACAGCCAAAATCAGCGCAGCGGCATTCAACTCTTGTCCGCGATAAGGCAGCGTTTCGGCCGCCAACGGCGAGAAGGCAAACAGCAAAACCGCGGAACCAACTGCAACAAAGGCAACGCTCGATTTCTCAATCCAAATCCTCGCGCGTCCGACTGGCTGCGAAAGCAGCAGGGAAAGCGTTCGGTTTTGAAATTCATTGCCGAACGGCAGAGTCGCCAGCAGTGGGATTCCCAGCACAATTCCAAGCAGCCCAATCCACTCGATCGAGTGCAGCGGTCGAATGAGCGATACAAAGCCGCTCAGCATGACGGCGCACCACGGCCAAAACAGCGGACGGCCTTCCTTGACGAGTACCCTGGTGTCCATGCGTGTCTCCTACGCTTTCAGAGTCGCGACGAAAATTTCCTCAAGTGTCAACGATTCCGTGGAAAGCCTTTTCGGGTTGAGCTGACGCAGCCGCTCCAGCAATCCGGCGCCTCCCCCGTTCACGATCAATTCGAGATCGCGCCCATCTCGACGGACCCGCAGTGCGGCTCGAAGATCGATCTCCGGCACCGGCTCGGCAAAGCCAGCGCGGATCTTCTGGTAACGCTCGCGGGCATGATCGGCGTCGAGTGTCAGCACGGCCTGTCCGCGATCCATGATCGTGAATTCGTCAATCAAGCCCTCGAATTCGCTAATCAAATGAGTGGAAACCAGAATCGTCCGACGCCCGGGAACACCTTGCTGGTAGGCGCCAATCACCGCTTCGATGAACTCGCGTCGAACGATAGGATCGAGGCCCGAGGTGGGCTCGTCGAGCACCAGCAAATCCGTTTCCGGGCAGACAGCGCCAATCAACGCGACCTGCGTCCGCTGGCCCTTCGACAGATTTCCCGTATGCTGCGCCGGATCGAGGCCGAAGCGCCCCAGTAGCTCGCGCTCGATCTCGCGGTTCCAGTTCGGACGAAACGAAGCGAGGTAATCCAAAGTCTCGCGGATGCTCATCCACGGATAAAACACCACTTGATCAGGCACATACGAGAGAGATTGTTTCACCTCCACTTCGCGTTTCGCGGGGTCTAGTCCGAACACGCGCACTTGTCCGCGTTGCGGTCGTAGCAGATTGAGCAGGCATCGCATCGTGGTCGTCTTGCCGGCACCGTTCCGGCCAAAGAGACCGTAGCAGCGGCCGGGTTGAATCGTGAGGCTCAGGTCGCGTACCGCCTCGGCACTCCCGTACGCATAAGTAAGATTTTCGATCTGGATCGGCAGCGTGGGAGAATTCATCGAACCTCCTCCTTCTTCTGGCTTTCCTTAGGGCCTTCATGCCCGCGGCGTTTGTCATCAAGGGCATTCAGTCGTTCATGAACCAGCTTGAGGAATTCATCGCGCGATACCTGCAAATGGTGCGCTTGCACAATGGCTTGATCGATTTCTTCCGTCAGAAGCTTGCGGCGCACTTCCTTGCGCAGCGCCGAGTGATTCTCTTTGAGGAAGCAGCCGCGCCCCGGCAGCGTCTCGATCACCCCCAGGCTCTCCAGTTCGGAGTAGGCTTTGGCGACCGTGTTGCGGTTTACGCGCAGTTCCTCGGCCAGCGGCCTGATCGATGGGAGCGATTCGCCGGGCTGTAGTGCTCCGGATGCGGCCACGGCCTTGATTTGATCAACGATCTGAAGGTAGATCGGCAGGCCCGATTTGAAATTAATCTTGAGCAGCATTTCAGCCCTCTGTCATAGGACAGTATGACACAGGGCCAATTGCGTCAATGAGAGAGTTGGTGGGTTGTTCCTCAGGTGAAACGGACATTCGATCGGATATCGCTCAAATATACCGGAGAGCTAACCGAGACAGTCGGCTGCAAGTCGTCGATTCCAAAATCGCAGAGTGTTTTGGCGAGTCACAACGGTCTGGTTGATTTCGGCAATGAGCTGAGGATCGACCTTGGGTCGTCGCCGTTTATCTCTTGCTCGATATCCGTGAGCTGGTGGCAGCCATAGCCCGCAACGAATTTAAGGCCGGCAATACCCTCCATCAGGTCGCCGTACTTGGCAAAAACTTCTTCAAGCGTTACCCATCTCTCGTAAAAGCCGAAGAGCATATAGAGGTCTTTCCCAGACTCGTAGAACTGCATGACGAGCTAGGGCGCGAATCTGCCTTTGCACAGGAAATGGCTCTCGAGGGCCGGTTACCTCATTGTGCGAGGGTTGCGCGCTGCTCTCCCTGCATGCGCAGACGCAGTCGGTCGAATGCCAAATAGACTACAGGTGTTGTGTACAGCGTCAGCAACTGACTCAAGAGAAGGCCTCCCACGATTGTGATGCCAAGAGGTCGGCGGAGCTCATATCCCGTACCCGTTCCCAGAGCCAATGGCAGAGCGCCTAACAAGGCAGCCATCGTCGTCATCAGAATCGGGCGGAAGCGCAACATGCAGGCTTCAAAAATCGCTTCGGTGGTGGTCTTTCCTTCCTGGCGCTCTGCCTGAAGAGCGAAATCGATCATCATGATCGCGTTCTTTTTTACGATTCCGATCAATAGCACGATGCCGATGATGGAAATAATATTTAGGTCTTGACCAAACAGCATTAATGCGAGCATCGCGCCTATGCTTGCCGACGGCAGTGTGGAGATGATCGTGAGCGGGTGAACCAAACTTTCATACAAAATGCCGAGAACGATGTAGACGGCCAGCAGCGCCGTCAGAATCAAGATCGGTTCGGTGCCAAGAGATTGTTGGTAAGCAAGCAGAGTACCGGCGAAGAACCCTTGTAACGTGGAAGGCGTGCCGAGCCGCTTCTGCATCTGGCTGATGCTCAGTGTGGCATCGCTCAAGGAAAGATTGGACGCGAGATTGAACGATACGGTCACCGAGGGAAAGAGTCCGGTGTGATTGATGGCGAGTGGCGTTGTGTTGGCTTGGCTCTTGGCCACTGCAAGCAGAGGAATACTGCCGTTGCCTGACGTGTGAAGATAGATGTCTTTGAGCCCTGCCGGACTTTGCCAATACTGAGGCGCCACCTCCAGCACTACGTAGTATTGATTTAACGGCGTGTAGATGATCGACACTTCCGACTGACCGAATGCGCCGTAGAGGGACGAATCTAGCGACTGAACGGTGAGTCCCAACTTCGCCGCCGTGACGCGATCGTAGCTGAGCATCTCGTCTAGGCCGCCATTCTGCTGATCGGAGCTCACGTCTTGGAATCCCGACAGGTGTTGCATTTGGGCCAGCAGGATCGGCGCCCACTTGGTCAGATCCTGCACATTGTCGGATTGGATCGTGTATTGGTACATCGCATTGCTGGATCGCCCACCGACACGAAGATCCTGAACGGCTTGCAGGAACGCGGAAGCTACCGGCAGACGATTGAGTTTGGGCCGGAGACGGTCGATCACCTGGGCGGCACTCACCTTTCGCGCCGCGAGTGGTTTGAGCGCGATATAGAGCGAGCCCGTATTTGTCGCTCCGTTGCCGCCCGTGAAACCGATCACGTTTGCGACGGCCGGATCATTTTTGATCACGGCGCCGATCTGTTGAACGGAATTGTTCATCGCGGCGAAGGATGAATCCTGAGGTCCTCGCACCGCACCGGAGATCGATCCGGTATCCTCGGTCGGGAAAAAGCCTTTGGGGATCTTAATGATTACCACCACATTGAGTGCAATCGTGAGCGCCAATACGATGAGGGTAAGAGCGGGCTTATCCAAGACCCAACGCAGGCTGCTGCGATACAAGGACAACACCCAGTCGAAGAATTTTTCGCTAGCGCTATACAGGCGACCGTGCTTCTGCTTCCCTTCGCTTTGCAAAAGGTAGGCACACATCATCGGCGTCGTGGTCAGCGAAATCACCATGGACACGAGCACAGCGGTCGAGAGAGTGACGGCAAACTCGCGAAAAAGTCGACCAACAATTCCGCCCATCATCAGAAGTGGGATAAAAACGGCTATCAGGGAGATGCTAATAGCGAATACCGTAAAACCAATCTCTTCGGCGCCTTTCAGCGCCGCGGCGAGGGGCGTCATGCCGTTTTCCAGATGGCGAGTGATATTTTCCATCACCACGATCGCGTCATCGACGACGAATCCCGTTGAAATCGTCAAGGCCATCAAAGACAGATTGTCGAGGCTATATCCAAGCAAGTACATCACCGCAAACGTGCCGATTAGGGACACCGGCACAGCCACGCCGGGAATCAGAGTGGAGCGACCGTTGCGCAGGAAAACAAAAACCACTAAGATCACGAGCCCAATGGAAATGAGCAAGGTCCTCTCAACGTCGCTGACCGAAGCCCGAATCGTCGTCGTGCGATCGAGAACAACGGTGATATCGATGCCCAGCGGGATTGACGCCTTAAGAAACGGAAGCTGCGTTGTGATCCGATCCACGGTATCGATAATGTTGGCGCCGGGCTGGCGGAAAATGATGATCGGGACGGCCCGCTTGTTGTTCAAGTAGCCCGCAACGCGAACGTTCTGCACGGAGTCCGTCACATCGGCGACATCTGACAAGCGGACGGCTGCTCCGTTGGTATGACCAACGATCAGCGGCCTGTAGGCGTCGGCCGTCGAGATCTGATCGTTGGCGAGGATGTCTTCCTTCACCGTGCCATTAGAGATTTGGCCTTTCGCCAAATCCGAGTTCTGCAGGCTGAGCACGGATTGCAAATTGGCGATGGTGAGTCCATAGCTTGCCAATTGCGTGGGATTTGCATCCACGCGCACAGAAGGCAAGGCGCCGCCCCCTACGCTCACCTGCCCCACACCTTGTATCTGCGACAACTTCTGCTCGATGACCGTTGAAGCTTCGTCATAAAGCTTATCGGGTCCGAATTTGTCCGACGTAAGGCCGAGAATCATGATCGGCGCATCAGCCGGATTGACCTTGCGATAGCTTGGATTGGACGGCATGTTAGCGGGCAGGTAGCTTCGCGCCGCGTTAATCGCCGCCTCCACGTCGCGCGCCGCCCCATCGATATCGCGGCTGAGGTCAAATTGGATGGTGATCGATGTGCTGCCGAGAGAGCTGGCCGAGGTCATCTCCGTCACACCTGCGATATGGCCGAACTGCCGCTCCAGCGGAGTGGCAACCGACGACGCCATGATCTCGGCGCTGCCCCCCGGCAAACTCGCACTGACGGAGACGGTGGGAAAGTCGACTTCCGGCAAGGGGGACACGGGCAGTTCCACAAACGCAGCCATTCCGGCAAGCGCAACCCCCACTGTGAGCAGGGTCGTGGCGACGGGGCGGCCAATAAATGGCGCTGAGATGTTCATGCCGGTCTTGCTTCTGCGCCTCCCGTTTCCGGCCGACTCGATTTGTGTGCAAACCGCTGCGCCAGATTGTCGAAAAAGATGTAGATTACGGGAGTTGTGTAAAGGGTTAGGGCTTGGCTCAGCAGCAACCCGCCCACCATGGCGATCCCCAGCGGCCTGCGAAGCTCAGAACCAAAACCCCTTCCGAGCGCCAGCGGCAGACCCGCCAGCAGCGCAGCCATGGTAGTCATCATGATGGGACGAAAGCGAAGCAGACACGCCTCGTAAATTGCGTCCGTTGAATTCTTCCCGTGCTCACGTTCAGCTGCGAGCGCGAAATCGACCATCATGATTCCGTTTTTTTTCACAATGCCGATCAGCAGTACGATGCCGATGATCGCGACCACACTCAAATCCTGGCCAAAAAGGAGCAGTGCAAGAAAAGCGCCGACGCCCGCAGAAGGCAGCGTGGACAGAATTGTAATCGGGTGGACAAAGCTCTCGTACAAAACGCCAAGCACGATATACACCGTGACCAGGGCAGCCAGAATGAGCAGCGGCTCATTGGAAAGCGAATTGGTGAATGACGCCGCCGTCCCCTGAAAGGCCGCCTGAAGGCTGGGGGGCAACCGCATGTCTGTCGCTACCTTATTAATCGCCGTAATGGCGCCGCCAAGCGCGGCGTCCGGCGCCAGATTGAACGATACAGTGACTGACGGAAACTGCCCCTGATGATTGACCGAGAGGGGCTCCGTGGCCTTTTCAAAGTGCGAGAAGGCGCTTAAGGGGACGGCGTTGCTCATGGCGGAGCTAGTTGTTCCTGCAGAGCTGGCTCCCTTGCTGGACGTCGAAGTAGAAGTGCTCGTTGAAAGAGCATTCGCAGGCACGACAAACGTGTTCGCCGATGGCGTGTACAGCGCCGAAGTCGTCAGTGCGTTTGATCCCGCAGAGGAGGATCCAGAGGACGCAAACGAGGAAGAGGCCCCAGCACCCGTCGCAGTCGCAGACGCATTCGATTGAATATAGAGATGGTTGAGTTTGTTTGGGTCTAACTGGAACTGCGGCTCGCTCTCGAGAACCACGTGATACTGATTTGTTTGGGTGTACATCGTATTGATCTGACGCTGCCCGAACGCGTCGTACAGCGTGTTATCAAGGGTCGACGGCGCGATGCCGAGTCGCGAAGCGGTGACGCGATCAATCACTAAAGTTACGGCGAGCCCGCCCGGTTGTTGATCTGTAGCCACATCTTCCAACTGCGGCAACTTCTTAAGCTGGTCGACGAAACGGTTGGTCCAAGTGTCCAGTTCGTTCGCATCTGGGTCCTCAAGCGTGTACTGGTATTGAGTTCGGCTCACCCGGTCGTCCACCGTAATGTCCTGCACAGGTTCCATGAACAGTTGTATTCCTTGAACCCGGTTCAATTTCGATTCAAGCCTGCGGATCACGTCCGAGGCACTGAGACTACGCTGATTGAGCGGCTTAAGATTGATCGACATGCGGCCGCTATTGGTCGTTGTATTCGTGCCGTCCGCACCGACAAACGAAGAGAGGCTTGCGACCGCCGGGTCTTGCAGAATCGCTTTCGCAAGCTCCTGCTGCTTCTCGGCCATAGCTCTTGAGCTGATTGTCGGCGGCGCTTGCGAGATACCCTGAATCACCCCCGTGTCCTGTATCGGGAAAAAACCCTTCGGGATCATGATGTAAAGAAAGATGGTAAGCATCAGAGTAGAGACGGCTACCAGGAGAGTAATCGTCTGGTAGCGGAGAACAAATTTCAAAGTACGCCCATAAAAGTCGATCATTCTCTCGAAAACTCGTTCCGAGGATTTATAGAAACGTCCCTGTTGCTCTTTCGGCGTATGCCGCAGGATTCGCGCGCTCATCATGGGTGTGAGCGTCAGAGAGACGGCTGCCGAAATTACAATTGTCACGGCAAGCGTCACGGCGAACTCGCGGAACAGCCGCCCAACCACGTCGCCCATGAACAACAGCGGAATCAAAACGGCGATAAGGGAGATGGTCAGCGAGAGAATGGTGAAACCAATTTGCTCGGCGCCCTTGAGCGCCGCTTCCATGGGCGGATCGCCGGCTTCGATGTATCGCGAAATGTTTTCGATCATCACGATGGCATCGTCCACCACGAAGCCGGTGGATATCGTAAGCGCCATCAGCGACAAGTTGTCGAGACTGTAGCCCAGCGCGTACATCGCCGCAAACGTGCCGACGAGGGAGAGCGGGACAGCCACGCTGGGGATAATGGTGGCGCGGAGGCTTCGCAAAAAAAGAAAGATGACGAGGACGACAAGACCGATCGTTAGCATCAATTCAAACTCAACGTCAGAAACCGATGCCTGGATCGAAGTGGTCAAATCGGTAAGTGTGGTGACCTGAATGCCCGTTGGCAGATCGGACTCGAGTGTCGGCATAAGCTGCTTGATGCTCTTCACGACGCTAATGGTGTTGGCTCCGGGCTGACGCTGCACGTTTAGGATGACTGCGGGCGTCTGGTCCATCCATGCGGCCTGGGTGTTGTTTTCGACGCCGTTGACGATGTTCGCTACGTCAGTCAACATCACGGGAGCGCCGTTGCGATACGCAACTACGACATTCCGATAGTCGTTGCTCGTTACCAACTGGTCGTTGGAATCGATCTGGTAATCCTGACTGGGTCCGTCGAAGTTTCCTTTGGCGGCGTTCACACTCGCCTGCGTCAGCGCGGTGCGGAGGTCCTCCATATTGATGCCGTAGGACGACAGCGCCGTGGGGTTCGCTTGAATGCGGACCGCGGGTTTTTGGCCGCCACTGATAGAGACAAGGCCGACACCATTGAGTTGCGAAATCTTCGGCGCCAAGCGTGTGTCAACAAGGTCCTCCACTTGCGGAAGCGGGATGGATCCTGAGGTAATACCCAACGTAAGTACCGGAGCGTCGGCGGGATTCGTCTTGCTATAGATCGGCGGCGAAGGCAGAACGGAAGGCAGGAGACTCTGCGACGCATTTATCGCAGACTGTACTTCTTCTTCAGCTACGTCGATCGATAGAGTGAGATTGAACTGCAGAACAATGACGGAAGTCCCGCCGGAGCTTGTCGAGGTCATCTGGCTCAAACCCTGAAGTTCGCCGAATTGCCGCTCTAGCGGTGCGGTTACGGTCGTGGTCACGACGTCCGGGCTCGCACCCGGATAAAAGGTCAATACCTGAATCGTTGGGTAGTCGACCTCAGGCAGTGCGGAGATGGGCAGCTGTGTATACCCAACAAAGCCGGCCAAGAGAATCGCAGCCATAAGCAACGACGTAGCTACCGGTCGCAAGATAAACGGACGAGAAGGATTCACTGCGTATCGCTCCCGTTCGCACTGACTGCGGAAGGCTGGTTCGAAATGGTGACCTTAGATTTGTCCTGTAATTTATCGAAACTGCTGTTCGCGACGACGTCTCCGGGATTGATTCCATCCACCTGCGTCATGCCGCCATCGGTCACTCCGGGCTTCAGGCTGCGCATGTACGCGACATTGTCTTGAATCACATAGACGAACGATGCCTGGCCGTTCTGCTGAATCGTTGAAGATGGGATCAAAGTCACTCCCTGCAACGTATTTACGAGCAGCCGTGTGTTCACGAATTCGTTCGGGAAAAGTGCATTATTCTTGTTATCGAAGACGGATCGCCCTTTTACTGTCCCAGTCGTTGTGTCAATTTGATTGTCGATGGTTAACAGTCTTCCGCTAGCGATCTTCGTCTGTGCGGCGCGATCAAAGGCGTCAACGGCGAGCGTGGCCTTTTTGGCCAGTCGGCTTTGGACCGGGCCCAGGCTGTCTTCCGGTATCGTAAAAATCACGGTGATCGGCTGCAGCTGCGTAACAACGACGAGAGTCGTGGCTCCGCTGGATTGCACGACGTTGCCAGGATCTATCAGCCGTAAACCTACGCGGCCGTCGATCGTAGCGGTGATGTGGCAGAAATCGACCTGGACTTGGTCGTATTGCACTGTTCCTTCGTCGTTCTTTACAGTTCCTTCATCCTGAAGGACAAGCTTTGCCTGGTCATCCACAATTTGTTTGGCGACGGCGTTGCGGGCCCACGCGTTCTGGTAGCGATCGAGGTCCATTTGCGCCTGGGCCAGCAAATTCTGGTCTCGTTCCAGCGCGCCCTGAGCCTGCAGGAGCGTTGCGCGGTAGGGGCGCGAATCAATATCAACAAGAGGATCGCCTTTGTGCACAAGCTGGCCCTCCTGGTAGTGCACGTTATCGACGAGGCCGTTAACCTGGCTCGTAACCGAGTCTGAATAAACAGGAGTAACTGTGCCAATCGCGTCGAGATAAACGCCGATGTTGCCCTTTTGAGCCGTCGCACTGGTGACGGTGATCGGGGCCGCGCCGGCGCGCGCCGCAGCTGCGGCTTTCTCGGCATCTTCGTGGTGGCGGATGAGCAGGAAAAGTACAAGCGCAAGGATCAGCACCAACAACACAGTCGAGATGACTACCCACAGGACCTTATGATGGCGGCGTTGCGGAGCGCCCGCAGCGAGCTGATGATCTGGGCCGATGGCTGGGTGGACATTTATGTCGGCGATGGGGAATCTCCTTCGGGGGACTTCGATACCTTAGTTAAATCGTGAGAGCATCCATCTGCGAAGCGCTCCTCCGGTTGGTTAATGTTACCCCCGTAGAACGAGGCGCCACTCTTTTGGGCGAGCGAGTAAAGTTTGATCGATTGGCAATTCCATGTGAGGAACCGAATAGGTGAGAGCAACGGTTGCGACAAGAATCCCTGAGGCTGTCAGAGCGTTGAAGCCGTTACAAATCTCCGGGTTTATGCCCCCGTGATAAGCTTTCAAATACCTCGATCCAAGGCAAGAAAGCCACAGCCCCGCACAAAAACATATCCAGTAAAGAATGTATACACGTTGGCCTGAGATCAGGCGGCATAACGTCCCGAGGGCTCCGGCCATATGACTTTAAGCTTTGGGTATTTGTCGAAGACGCCGCTATCCGGTAATAAGGTGCTGGGCGAACGTCTCGACTTCGCCGCCATAGCTGTTCACGCAGGACGACACCGCGCTTCGCCGCTGAACCTCCAGCGAATAATCAACGTCACTGATTTGCGATAGAAAAACGTCTCACAGCAGACCCATGCGCGGATGAAAGTCCTTCCGCTGCACCGATCGTATCTGTTCGGCTGGAAATCTGAGAGAGAGCGGCTCGATAGCAGATGCGCCGCTCGCAGGGAGAAAATGGACATCGAGCGTCTCGCCCCTCAACCCTGCTAGGCCTTAATATGCGTCGCGCTACTTCCTTCGCGGTATAGCCGCTGACTCCGCATTCGCCGAATATAGTTTCAGTATTTGTCTCGTTGCCAGCCTTCCGGCGCGCGATTCAACGTCGAAGAGCCGCTCCCGCAAGACGGATACCCACTAACTAATAGGAACCACAGCGGCGCGCTATTTCACGCGCGTGCGGTTGTGTCGACTCTGGCTTCAAATTTGGAGGACCGAATGAAGTGCACCGTGAAATCAGAATATTGGTTCTTGCCGCTCGCTTGTCTGGTCGTTTGCTTCGGGCTCTTGCTCGCGCCTGTTTTTCGAGCCCAAGCCGCCCAGCAGACCGCGCCGGACAATACGGCAAGGAATAAGGACCAAGCACCGCCGACCGCCGATCAGCAGAAGATGAACGCGTCGGACCGGGATATCACCGAGAAAATCCGCCTCTCCGTACACGACGACAAAACGCTTTCCACCAACGGCCACAACATCAAGATCATCACGCAAGACGGCAAAGTCACTCTTCGCGGACCCGTACGGTCCGACGAAGAGAAGGCTCATCTGCACGCTAAAGCAGCAAGCGTTGTGGGCGATGAAAACGTAACCGACCAACTTGAAGTCCAAGATTCGCACTAGGACGACACGGACGATCCGATTAAAAAGGGGATACAAAAATGGCGAACAAAAAAGTAGCAGTGTTTGGAATTTATGCAACGCGCGTAGCGGTTGAAAACGCGACAGATGCGCTGATCGCAGACGGCTTTTCAGCTGGTGATATTTCTGTCCTTTTGCCGGAGAACCTCGGCGGACCCAAGGACATGGGCACAGAAAAGGCTTCGAAAGCGCCTGAGGGCGCAGCAGCCGGCGTGACTGCGGGTGGTGTGATCGGTGGCACCCTAGGATTGCTCGCCGGGGTCGGCATGTTGGCCATTCCCGGCCTCGGTCCCTTTATCGCTGCTGGTCCAATTATGGCCGCCTTGGCGGGGTTGGGTGTTGGCGGCGCAGTCGGTGGTGTTACCGGCGCCCTCATCGGCTTGGGCATTCCCGAATTCGAGGCCAAGCGATATCAGGATCGTTTAGCCAAGGGCGGGATCCTGCTGTCGGTCCACTGTGACACATCCGAAGAAATCAAGCGTGCCAAGGTGATTGTGGAACGTACTGGCGCGGAAGATGTCTCTTCAACCGGAGAGGCCTCGTCGAAATCCGAGCGCGATGAAACTAAGGCTGCTCGCGCTGCTCAATAATTCGCAGCCCAGCCGTCCGGAAGCGATGGACGAACCGGAGCCGGAACGGCATAACCCAGTCAGTTGGCGACGATCCGCGAACGGAAAGTGAACTCTTTTGAAAGGCTAAACCATGAATCAATTGAAGGAATTGCTGGTCGAAGATTTGCAGGACCTCTTGCACGCCGAAACGCAGCTCGTTCAGGCTCTCCCAAAGATGGCCGAAGCCGCGCAGTACCCCAAGCTCAAGGAAACTTTCCAAAAGCACTTGAAGCAGACCGAAGTTCACGTCATGCGGCTCAATAAAGCCTTTGAACTTCTCGGCGAAAAGGCACAGGCAAAGCCTTGTAAGGGAATGAAAGGTTTGATCGAAGAAGGTCAGGAAACAATCGAAGACGGCAAGGAACACGATGGACACGCCTCCGATCTGGCTCTGATAGCCGCGGCGCAAAAAGTAGAGCATTACGAAATCTCCGGATACGGTTCCGCTCGCTGCCTTGCGCGTCAGATTGGCGAACGAGAAGTTGCAACTCTTCTTTCGCACACGCTCGGAGAGGAAGAAAGTGCCGACTACCTTCTCACCGAACTGGGCAAGCCTTTGATGCAAGAAGCTCTGGAGAACGAAAACGGCTCCGAACAGCACACAACTCAACCTGCCGCAAAGACGAAAGCCCACAAGGCATAGGAGACCGCGACGATGTATCACCACATTAAAGAATTGATGTACACGGTTCAGATCGGCACGCCCGACCCGAAATTCGGGAATATGTTGCTTGAGCAATTCGGCGGTGCGAACGGTGAACTCGCCGCTGCCATGCAATATTCCATTCAAGGCCTCAATTGCGACGACCCCGAGCGCAAAGACCTGCTCATGGATATCGGTACGGAAGAGCTAAGCCATTTAGAAGTCGTGGGCACGCTCGCTCGTATGCACCTGAAGCCAATGAAAAACAATCGGAAGTTCGCTGAGGTTGATCCCTTAATCGCCATCGCGGGTGGAGGCGGGGTTGCTTTACATAACTCCGTCGGTGATGCGTGGACCGCGGACTATCTGAAAATTACCGGCGAACTCGATGTCGACCTACGGAGCGACATCGCCGCTGAAGCTCGTGCGAAAATCGTCTACGAACGCTTGATCAACTTCACCGACGACGCGGGAACAATCGACGCGCTGCAATTTCTCATGACCCGCGAAATCACACATATGAAAGCCTTCACGGCCGCGCTCGAAAGCATGGGCAAACAGCCGTTCTCAATCGGAAGCATTCCGCCGACGCCCGAACTGGTGCGGCAATACTTCGACGACTCGACCGGCATTGGAGATCGAGGCGAATCGAACGCCAGAGGTCCGTGGAACCAGGGCGCCGATATAGAACTCGTCGAGGCCCCGGCCTTCAAGGAGCTTGCATCGCCCATCAAGGGAACGCGTAAAAGCAACGGGTTGCACGCAGGCAAACCGGAAGCCGTGGCCGGCCCCAAAAAGTAAAACGTCAAGTCTGGCGCCAGCCATGTTCGGATAGTGGATCCATCGGAACCATCGTGATCGTCGGTCTTGATGCTAGTGCCTAACCAATTGCTCCTAGCCCTGGTCTTGCGACCCACGAAGTTCCGAACCAAATAGTCGCCGGGGCTGAGACGGAGATACTCTGCGATGGCCTGTCCTCCATATATATATACTGGTGGCGATTGTTACGCAGCCCGGTTCGGTACGTTCTGTTAGAGGATGTCTTCGGACCATACACGCGACTCAGTAGCGGAGGGGGTGGGATAGTCTTCCGCTGTTCTGGATCATGCACCCTGATGTAGTGCCATGCCAAATCGGAAGCCTGCAACTCATTGAAATTGAATAGGATATACGCTCGACAACTGTTTTTCCATTGAGTTTTTGCTGAGCACGCCCAGTCTAATTCAGACCGGTTTTGTACCATGATACAGATGGATTTGCTTCGGAATACGCTATTATTTCCAACGCGACTGCGGAGGGCTGGCAGAGCGGTTTAATGCGGCGGTCTTGAAAACCGTTGAACCCGAAAGGGCTCCAGAGGTTCGAATCCTCTGCCCTCCGCCATTGATCAGTTTGTATAGTCCGAAGACATCCTTTACAGAACCTGATGTCTCGCGGACTCATCGCACCACCACGGCGACGGCCCGGGACAGTTGTTCCAGGCTCGCGGAGCCCCTTGAAAACGCGCGCCAGTCCCACCAGTCAGCATTTACCAATCACTATTCATGCCTCAGCGCTACCATCGGATCCACGAGCGAAGCCCTATGCGCCGGCACCACGCATGCGGCCAACGCCACGCCCGCCAGCACTGCGCAAACCGCCGCGCATGTAAAAGGATCGCTCGGCGTCACACCATACAAAAAACTCGCGATCAACCGTGACGCCCCCAGCGCCGCAGCCACTCCAATCCCGAGTCCCATCGCCACCAGCACAAACATCTCGCGCACCACCATCCCGACAATTTCTCCCCGGCTCGCCCCCAGCGCCACGCGTACGCCGATCTCTCGCGTCCGCCGCGAAACGCCAAATGCCATCACGCCATAAAGCCCTACGCTCGCCAGCAAAGCTGCCAACGCTCCGAAGAAACTCGTCAACTCAGCAAGAATCCGCGTCGCAAAAAGCGACTGGTCGATCTGCTCCACCTCGGTCTTCATGTCGTAGGCCGACACTTTCTTGTCCATGGCAGCCATCAATTGCTGCACGCTACTCGTAAGTCCGCGCGGATCGGCCGCCGTGCGCACCTCGAAATGGAGCGCAGTGTTCAAGTTGGACTCCTGCACCCACGGGGGATAAACCGTCGCGGGCGCCGCGGAGCGCAAATCGAAATACTTCGCGTCGCTCACGACTCCCACGATCTCCACGTCGGTCTTCTTCCCCAACGTAATGTGCCGCCCCAGCGGATTCGCACCGCTAAAAAATTGCCTCACAAATTGCTCGTTCACCACGATTACCTTCGGAGCGTCGCTCGTGTCGCTTTCGGCGATATCCCGCCCGAGCGCAAAAGGAATCCCCATCGTCTGGAAAAAGTTTGGTCCCACCCAATTGATCGCCGCGCCCACATTTTCCCGGGGTTTTGCCATATAGCCGGGAATCTGCAGCATTTGAAAATTTCCCCCGCCTCCGATCAGCGTGCTATGTGACGCACTCACGGACCGCACGCCCGGCAACGCCTCTATCCTCCGCTCCAGCTCTTCATAAAAATCCGCCAATCGCGCGCCTGCATAACCGGCATGAGTAGCGTCCACGCCGAAAAGTAGCAGATTCTGGGTGTTAAACCCCGTGCTGGCATGTTGCAGATTCAGCAGCGTGCGTATAAAAAGCCCCGCGCCCACCAACAGCACCAGCGAAAGCGACACCTGCGCAATCACCAGCGCGCCGCCCAATCCAATTCGCGCTCCACACCCGCGCCCCGATCCAAACGCCCCGCCGCTCTCTCTGAGCGATGGCGTCAAATCCACGCGCGTCGCCCGCAGCGCCGGCGAAAGCCCAAATAGCACGCCTGCCACCAGCGCCAGTCCCGCCGTGAAACTTAGCACCCGTACATCGGGCGCCACGTCGAGTGCGATCGCCGTCCCGCCGCTCCCCATCAGCAGCAATAGAATCCGCGTACCCCAAAGCGCCAACAACATTCCCGCAGCGGCGCCGATTCCCGCCAGCATCACGCTCTCGGTCAGAAGCTGTCTCACCAACCGTCCGCGCCGAGCCCCCACTGCCAGCCGCACCGCGATCTCTTTCTGGCGGGCCGCTCCGCGCGCCAGCAACAGGTTCGCAATGTTGATGCACGCGATCAGCAGGACCAGCCCCACCACCCCCATCAGCAAGAAAAGCGGCGTCGTGAGTCCGAATCGCTGGTCGCCCATTCCTTTATCGCCCGGCTGCGTGCCAAGATGTGGAATCTTGTCCGCCGGATCTCCCGACTTCAGGTCCCCTGCGATCGCCTGCTGAAAAATCACTTTGAGTTCTGCGTCCGCCTGCTGCTCGCTCACACCCGACTTCAGCCGTCCGACCAAAACCAGCCACCACGTATCGTGCCCTTCAAAAACCCACGGCGATCCAGCCTGTTTGCCAGGAGGCGGCGGGGGCGAATTAGGCTCAAGCTGCAATTGGGCATGCAAAGGCAGCCAAACGTCCACCGAACGCCCCGGCTGTATCCCAAAAAATCCCGGCTCGCCGACGCCCTCGACCGTCGCCGGAGCGCCATTGATCTCGATCATCCGCCCAACAATCCCTACGTCCCCGCCAAACCGTCGCTGCCAATATCCGTAACCAAGCACCACCGCCGGAGTCGCCCCCAGGCGATCGTCGCTCTCATCGAACATCCTTCCGGCCACGGCACGCACGCCGAGCGTCGCGAAAAAACTTCCGCTCACATACTGACCATCCGCCTGCGCGGGCTCGCCGCCATACGCAACACTCAACGCACT
>Ga0206846_1026_pt1 | contig 26827 bp, 25 predicted proteins | sample Alteio_BWOrgCont_20_FD_152878 | JGI IMG/M metagenome (GOLD analysis project Ga0206846, IMG submission 152878) | Enriched cells from forest soil in Barre Woods Harvard Forest LTER site, Petersham, Massachusetts, United States -... | ecosystem: Environmental > Terrestrial > Soil > Temperate forest >... | reverse complement strand
GAACTACCAAGAAGGCAAAGTACAAAATCTGCAGCGCGCGGCAGCCGAAATCAACGGTGCGTTTCTGCAAGCCGGCAAAACGTTCAGTTTCTGGAAAGAAGTGGGACGCACCAGCAAGCGACGAGGATATGCGGTGGGTCGCACGCTACAAGAAGGCTGTCTGATTCCCGCCGTAGGCGGTGGACTTTGCCAGCTCTCGAACGCTATCTATGATGCCGCGCTGCAAAGCGGATGCGAGATCGTCGAACGGCATGCTCATTCGCAGGTGGTCCCTGGTTCAACGGCAGCCGAAGGACGAGACGCGACGGTTACGTGGAATTATGTCGATCTTCGCTTCCGCGCGCCGCATCCCCTGCTGATCCGAGCGGAGTTGGAGGGCGGCGAACTAGTGGTCGGATTCTTCGGAAGGGAGGGCCCAAAGAGGGCTCTCGATCAACGTGCTCAAGTGAAACCAGCGGCTCTTGCCAAGGACGCTGCTGCCCTAGCGATTCTACGCACCTGCAGAACTTGCGAAGAGACCGGTTGTTTCCGCTACGACCGCACCAACCCGAAGCCGCGACAATAACCCATTGCCCTCTGCGCCATTCAGTCGGTCCTCGTAGCTACAGGTCCAACGATCTGATCGAAAGAAGATAAAAATTTCTAATCGCGCTCGGAAAGGGGTGTGGCGTGCCCATCCGAACCTGCGCTGCCGATCCGCCAGGCCAGAAACACGGCCGAGACAAGGACGCAGAGCCACGGTAGCCAATCGCCCAGGATGACGTAGAGCGTGCGGCCCGTGCGGAAATCGTAAGGTGCGTCGAGTTCGCCGCGAATGTCTGTGGCAAGTTGGGCGATGATGCGGCCGTAGGGATCGACATCAACCGTGAAGCCGTTGTTGGTCGCGCGCAGGAGCCAGCGGCGATTTTCCACGGCGCGAACGCGAGCCATCATTACATGTTGCGCCGGCGCAGCGGAACGGCCGAACCAGCCATCGTTGGACATATTGATGAGCAGGTTGGCGCCGTTGTCGGTGAACTTGCGCGTGGCTCCGGGAAAGATTGCTTCGAAGCAAATAAACGTGGAGAACCTGTTGTCAACCGTACCGGTACCGGGCAATTCACCCACGCTGTAGAAATCACCGGGCGTGAAGTCGCCTATGTCGGCCGTGATTTTGCCAGTGAACGTGAGCCACTTGCGCAGCGGCACGTACTCGCCGAACGGGACAAGATGGATTTTGTCGTAGGTGAAGACGCGGCGGCCGGTGGCGTCGAGCATCACAGCGCTGTTGGTGGCGATCCACTGATTCGTGCCTTCCATTTTCCAATCTTCCACGCCGAGAAGAACCGGAACGCCCGCCTGCTGCGCCATGCGAACCGCGCGTTGATCGAAAAAATTATCCTGCAAACTGAGCGGCGCGGGCGCTTCGGGCCAAATAATCACCCCCGCGGCGCGGTGAGCCGCATCGATGCCGATCTGGGCGAGTTCGTCAAGTTCGCCGGCGTGAAGCGCGTCCCAATTCGACGGATACTCTTCAGACTGAGGGAAATTCGTCTGCACGAGATGCGCGACGTAGTGCGACTGCACTTGCGGCACAAGAAAAGAACCGCCCACTCCGAAAAGAATGAGCGCGGCCGCGGCAACCAATGTGAGCTGCCATGCGCGGTGCCGACCGGAAAGAATCGCGAAAGCAAGAAGCGCATTGAAGGCGGCAATCAGGAAGCTAAGGCCCCAGATACCGGTAATCGTGGTGATCTGCAACATCGCAAGGCTGCCGCTGGCGGCATAGCCGAGCAGGTTCCAGGGGAATGCAAAGATCGGAAGATGACCGCGCAGGAATTCGATCGCGACCCACAAAAACGGTGCGGCGCTGCAAACCAATCGCAACCCTTTTCGCGAGAGAAGTGCAATCGCCCAGGAAAAGATCGCGACGATCAGGCCTCCGGTGATTCCGATCAGGCCCAGGATGGCGGCAGAGAGCAGCCAATTGACGTTGCCATACTGCTGCATCACGGTGGCCATCCACGGCAGGCACATGGGAAAGAAGACGAGCCCGTGGAGAAAGCCGTAGAGCGGCGCGATTTTTGGCTTCACGCCGTAGGACGCGAGAATCAGCAACGTGACCGAGATCCACGCGAGCAGGGGCAGATTGTAATTGGGAAAGGCCAGCGCGAGCGTCGCTCCGCTTGCGAACGCAAGCATGATGCGCGTCTGCCAGGAAAAGTTCATCGCTTGCGCCGGGAGCGCGCAATCACGGGCGCTCTAAACGGTACGCCGACGAGCGACATTTCAGTCGAGTCAGTCAAGGAAAGTGGTCTACCGCTTGATGATAGCTTTGAATCCGTCGTGGTCAAGGGCGCCTTTGGCAGAATCAGCGGCGCTCTCGGAGGAATAAGGACCGACTTGGACGCGATAGAGAATCTCGCCGCCTGCGGGCGATGCGACGAAGGCAGGAAAGCGCTTCTGTTGAAGCAGCGTCGCCATCGTGAGGGCGTCACTCTCGTGGCGCAACGCGGCAACCTGCAAAAGGATGGAGCCTTTTGCCATTCGCGGAGTGGCTGGCGCGGGCGGCGTAGTTTTCGGCGGCGCTGCCGGTGTCGTCTTCGCAGCGGGAGCTGGCTGATCGGCGGATTCATCCGGCGCGGGCGCGAGAGTCTCGTCGACTCGCTTTTCCGGCGCAGCAAGCTCAATTTTCGCGTCCGCTTTCTTATTGCCATAAAAATCCCACTCGCCGGCAGGAGGCTTCGTGGCCGGCGTATCGCTCGTTGCAGCTTCGGCCGGAGCGGGCTTGCGGGTGATCGTCTCTGCGTGGACCGATCCGCCATATTGCGTGCGGCCCATCACATAGCCGAGCGTGAAGAAAACGCCGCAGAGCAATACCACGCCTAGGAACAGCCCGACCAAATGCCGGCTTTCGAGGACCCGATCACCGCCGCCGCGTTTGCTGCCGCCGGCCATCTGTTACTTCGCGCCTCCGCTGAATTTCATCCACTGGGAAATAATGTCGATCGGGAGCGGGAAGACCACCGTGGTATTTTTCTCCACTCCGATTTCGACCAGCGTTTGCAGATACCGCAGCTGGATCGATGCAGGTTCTTTTTCGAGAACAGCCGCCGCTTCGGCCAATCGAGCGGAAGCCTGGAACTCGCCTTCGGCGGCGATCACCTTGGCGCGGCGCTCGCGCTCGGCTTCGGCCTGCCGGGCAATGGCGCGCTGCATATTCTCGGGAATATCGACTTGCTTGACCTCAACCTTCGTTACCTTGATACCCCAAGGCTCGGTATCCTGGTCAAGAATTAGTTGTAGCTGGGCATTTACTTTTTCGCGTTCGGAAAGGATCGAATCCAGATCAAACTGGCCCACGAGGCTGCGCAGCGTGGTCTGCGCGAGCTGCGATGTGGCGTAAAGATAGTTTTGCACCTGCGAAAGAGCTTTGTTTGCATCGACCACGCGGAAATAGCAAACCGCGTTGACCTTCACCGAGACGTTGTCGCGCGTGATGACGTCTTGCGGAGGTACGTCGAGCGTTTCGATGCGGAGCGACATGCGCGTGAGCTTGTCGATTGGATAGAGAACAAGTTGCAGCCCCGCGCCTTTCGCCTCGGGCAGCATCCGGCCAAGACGCAGTACCACGCCGCGCTCCCACTCCTTGATCACATAGACCGAGTTCATGAGCCAGAAGAAGAAAATAATTATGGCGGCGACGCCAATAATCGAGAAGAAGTTGAAGTCCATCTGTGCCTCTTTCGCGAAACTTTTTCAAGAAACTGCGGGTAACGTTTTAACCGGTTCGACTTCTAATGTCAGGCCGTGGACGCCCTTCACGCGTACGCGAGTGCCCAACGACAAGCTCTGGTTTGGCGCCATGGCGACCTGCCATATTTCTCCGTGAACGCGAATCAATCCCACGCCTCCGGTTGCCGGGGCCGGTTGGGTTATTTCGCCCACTTCGCCGATCAGCTCCTCGGTGCCGGTTGCAGGCTTCAAGTTACGCGAACGCAGCACAAGACGCATGAGGATTATGGCGATCACGGCGAACGGCAATGCGACGCCCAGAGCGGCGCTAAGGCTCACGCCCCTGCCCGTCATCGGAGTGCGAACCAAAATCAGCGCGCCGAGAACCATTGAGACGACCCCGCCGACTCCGAGAATGCCGTGCGTCGGAAACTTCGCTTCAAGAACAAAAAGCGCCAACGCCAAGGCAATGAGTGCGAGACCGGCAATGTTGATCGGCAGCAGGTGCATGGCAAAGAGCGCCAGCACGAGGCTAATGCCACCGATGACGCCGGGCGCGAAAACTCCCGGATGAGTGAATTCGGTATACAAGCCGAGTACGCCAACGATCAGCAAGATGAAGAAGACGTCTGGGTCGACGACCCAGGAGAGAAAGCGTTCGCGGCCCGTCATTTCAACGGCGGTGACGACCGGATTGCGAAGCGAGATCTGCGCCGTCGAGCCATTGAGCCGGTGAAACGATTTGCCATCGAGTTGCGCCAGCAGTTCGTTTCGCGATCCTGCGATCACTTCGACAAGTTTGCCATCGAGCGCTTCTTGCGCGCTGAACGCCTTCGCGTCGGTCACGGCCGTGGCAGCCAGATCGGAGTTGCGTCCGCGGGCTGTGGTGTAGCTGCGAAGAAAAGCCGTGGCGTCGTTGGTGATTTTATTCTTCAGCGTCTGATCGATCTGAACCACTTGCCCGCCAACCTCCATAATCGGCGAAGCTGCACCGCTTTCGGTGCCGGGGGACATCGCGGCGACATCGGTGGACATGAGGATGAAAAATCCAGCGGAGGCGGCGCGCGCGCCGGTCGGCGAGACGTAACCCACGACGGGCACGTTCGATTGCAGGATCGCCTGCACAATCTGGCGCATCGACTCGTCGAGGCCGCCGGGCGTATCGATGGTGATGAGAATCAGGCCCGCGTGTTCATCGTTCGCTCGCTGAATGCCGTTGACCAAATACTCGGCGAGGATCGGTTCGATCTCGCCGTCAATCCGCAATTGGACAACTTGAGAAGCATTCGAACTCGCCGCAGTGGATTCGGCTGGGGAAGGCTTGCTAATAGCGACAAATAGAAGAAGTGCGCCGGTGAGAATGGACGCACGAAGGAGCAATCGCCGCCATGTGCGAAAATGCATTTCGGAACGTCATTATAGCAGAATGCAGAAAAAGCAGTGATTGTGTCAGTTTGCGGCCGGCTTGGGGTCCGCGTCGGTGAACGAGGGCCGGTTTTGCAGCACATCCTGCACCCGCTGGTCTTTGATCACCGAGGCAAAATCTTTGTCCTTGACCGTGACCGCTTCAAGATTCTTGTAGCCGTAATCCCGAGCAAGCTTCAGGTAGTGCGCGGCGTGTTCGGCGTCGCCCGTCTTGGCGTAAGACTTAGCGAGAAAAAAGTTCAGCGTGCCGGGATCGGTGGCCGAGCGCTGCTGCATGATCGTGCCGCCCGAGCCGCTGTGGTTATCGAAGACACCGGGATCGATCGCGACCGCTTTGTTGAACGCGTCCATCGCCAGGTCATATTTCTTTTCGGAATAGTAGGCGTAACCAAGGTTGCTGTAGACGGTCGCCTGCGCTGCGCCGAGCTTGAGAGCGCGCTTGTAGTAGTTCACCGATTTCGAGTAGTGGTGCAGGCTGTATTCGAGCGTGCCGAGATTGTTGACCGGGTTCGAAAGATTCTTGTCCGCCTTTTCGGAACGTTTGTAGAAGTTCTCGGCCGAGTCGTCGGCGCCAAGCTGCTGGTAGGCGACGCCCGCCTTATTGAGCAAAATCGCGTTTTTCGGCTGGTCTTTGAGAATTGCGAGGTAGGCGTCGATCGCCGCTGCGTATTCCTTGCGCGCCATCAGAATATCCGCACGCAATTCAGCCGTCTTTTCCGGCGAAACGACCGGCGGGTCTGTGTGAAGTGTGCTAGTCGAGGCCGGGACGACGCGTTCCTGTGAACCTGCCGAGATCGAAACCGTAAGAACTGCTAGGATGGTGAAGAGGGCAAGATGTCTCATAGCCCTGCTCCTTTGCCACAATGGAACCTAGCTCGCGGTTGTTCCCCTAATTCTGTGGCTTTGAATTGTCCGCGGGCTGCTGCTTATCTCCCCCAAAGATACCAAAAATCTTGCCGAGAACGCCCTTTTTCTTCTCGTCCTGTTGCTGATCGGCACTGTTCGCAGGCTGTTGCGCGGAATTGGGCGAATTCGGCGGACGGTTGGAGTTTTCAACCGCAGTACTTGGTGGGTTGGGGGAGTCGCCTTTTCCGAAAAGATGCGAAAGCCATTCACCGGGACCGCCGTCACTGGCTCGGTTCGCCGAGTCGCAGTACTGCGTGGGCTGGGTGCCGGAGATGAAATACTCTTCGACCATTTTCGGGCACGCGGGCGCGGCGAGCATTCCGGTGTCCGGATCGATCGACTGCTCGACGATGCCTTCAGGCGGCTCGAAATCAGCCGTATTGCGATACTGCGGGAGCGCAACCGCGCGCTTCATAAACTCGCCCCAGATCGGGGCCGACGATTGGCCGCCGGTGAGATCCAGATCGCGATTGTCGTCAAAGCCGACCCAGACGACGCACAGCAGATTCGACGTGTAGCCCGCGAACCAGCCGTCACGCGAGGTGCCGGTCTTGCCTGCGGCGGGAGCCTCGAAGCCAAGTGCGCGAACAGGATAACCAGTGCCGTGGTTGATCACGTCCTCCATCAAGCTCGTCACAAGAAACGCGACGCGCGGATCGAGCACCCCGCGAACCTGCGGCGCGAAAACTTCTTCCGCGTTGCCGTCACCATTGACGACACTACGAATGAATAGCGGTTCGGCGCGAGTGCCTCCGCTGGCAAAGCCCGTGTACGCGCCCGCGACCTCCACAGGCGTCATTTCATATGTACCAAGCGCAACCGCGGGCACGCCGAGCATGTTGTCTTGAATACCCATCTGGCGGGCCATGTCGACGACCTTTTGGTAGCCGATCATTTCTGCGACTTTGATCGTGGCTATGTTGAGCGAGCGCATCAAAGCGTCATGAACAGTGACCGTGCCGTAGAACTCCTCGCCGTAGTTGTTCGGCGTGTATTCCTTGTTCTCGAATTCAAATGTTGTTGGCGAATCGTCGACGGTCGTGCTCGGCGTGACTATGGGCTGATTGCCTTGCAAGGCGTTATTGAATGCAGCGGCATAAACGAACGGTTTGAAAACTGAGCCGGGCTGGCGATGGGCAAGCGCGTGATTTAGCTGGCTCTCGCCGTAATCGCGTCCACCGACGAGCGCCCGAATCTCGCCCGTCCGCGGATCCATGGCCACGAGAGCGACTTGCACCTGCGGAACCGGCTCGCCCTTTTTCTTCCACGCGGCGTAACGGCGGGCAAGAAGCTTGTCTACGCCCGTCAGGCCAACTTGGACAGCATCGGAGGCGGCTCGCTGCAAATCCGGATCGAGCGTGGTGTAAATGCGATAGCTCTGATTTTCAAGATCGTTTTCAGAATATTTTTCGAGCAGATGGTCCTTCACCATGTCGACGAAATACGGCGCAGAGCTGCTGCTCATGCCACCGTTGACGAATTTCAGCTTGGCTTTCTTGGCGCCGTCTTCCTGCTCTGCCGTAATGTAGCCGTCTTCCACCATCTGACCGAGGACGCGGTCGCGAGCCTCTTCGGCGCGATCCAAATGGTGTTCGGCGTTCGCGTAGCGGTTGGGAGAGCGGATGATCGCTGTGAGAAACGCGCACTCAGCGAGCGTAAGTTCGCGCACGTCTTTGCCGAAGTAGGCTTGCGCGCCTTCGCCGAATCCGCGAATCGAAAAGCTGCCGCGATTGCCAAGGTAAATGTCGTTGGCGTAAAGCTCGAGGATTTGCTGCTTCGAAAAGCGCTCGTTAAGCTCGGCCGCCATCAGAATTTCTTTCAGCTTCCGGCTCCACTCGCGCTTGGTGGTGAAAAAGAAGGTGCGCGCCACCTGCATATCGATGGTGCTGGCGCCTTCCGCCTTTTCGCCGCGCATCACGTCGTGGAACGCCGCTCCGAACACGCGAACCATGTCGAGCGCGCCGTGCTCGAAGAAACGTTTGTCTTCCGCCGCAAGCAGCGCGTGCACGAGATCGGGCGGCAAATCTTCGTAGCGGACCACGCGGCGCTTTTCGCGCGTGCTGTCGAAAAGATTCGTGATCAGCTGCGGCTCGAGCAGAACCGACTCAAGTGGCGAGTTGTCGGAAAGCTGGATGATCTTGCCGACACCAAATGGGGTGAAGTCTACGCGGACCGCGTTGCGTCCCCGGAAAAACGAATTCACGGCAGACGGATGAATCTCGATGGACGACTTTGCGACGGTGAAATAGCCGGGCGCACCCTGGACGTCACTTTCCTGGTAGCCGGCGTGGAGAAGATATGCGGCCAGATCGGCCTGCTTGAACTGTTCGCCGGTGTAGATGTGGCCGGGGGCCGTATAGACGGTCGACGTGTTTTCAAAAATTTGCCCGGTCAGGCGCTGGTTGATGAGCCGGCCGAAGGAGACGTAGTAATAGGCGAGAATACTCGCGCCGACGACAAAGATTGCGAGAAAAGTGCAAAGGATGGCGACGCCAACGCGCGACGTCCAAAACCCGGGGGCAACTCGAATGCGCAATTCGATTTTCTCCACTCACAGGTGTGGCAAGCGGGTGGCCAACACCGAATAAGCGCTCTCAGAGAGACTCTTTAAACCCAAAGCCATTCTAGCGCGGTTCTTAGGCCGATTACTCCGAATGATCGGGCATGCAGTATTCAACCTAAAAAGTGTGGCAGCCGGTAGACACATGTATCAGCAAAGACGCACGGCTGATGGGTTTGAATTGGGAACGAAACGAACGTTTACCGGCATTGCCCTCCCTTGCTCAAGCCAGGAGCACCGCGATGGCCTCGCCCACTGCTGGCCTTCGCCTGGCGCTGCCACCGTAAAAAATGTTGCACCAGACGCACGCGGGCGATGTGCATTCAGAATGCCAGCAAAATTATGGCCAGCCTTTAACCGAATAATGGCGCGACTAAATCGTGTGGTTGTCGGCGTGATCGTGGAACTGCAACGCGAATTGATAGACCTGCAGGTCGATCGGTACCGAATAATCGAGCGAGATGGTGCAAGTGGTTGCGTCCATCACCACATGGACGTCTTCCGGCTTTACCTGAATCCCCAACTCCTGCGCCTTCTTATATACCTCGTTCTGGATGTCTTCCTGGCTGCGCTTGGGATATCCGGTGAGCGCAAAGCGCGATTCCGATTCAATCGAATCCTGAAACTGATAGTTGGCAAATTCGGGAGGGACGACTTTAAGCGCGACAAAAGCTGCAGCTCCGAGGATCACGACCACAAAAAGCATGTTGAGCTTCGAGCCGCCGCGCTGACGAGCGCGGGAGCCGAGAGGCCTGCCGGTTTTCGCAACAGTGGCCATGGCTGGGTACGACCTGCGGGAGCAATGCGAAGTAGTACTGGCAGATCGCCAGTTCCGACCGTATCACCCTGCGGGAGAGAGGGCTAGCTTGGCAACGTACAGGTGTTTGCGATGAGTAAACCTGCGGACAAGCAGCCTGAAACCGTTCAGTTAGGCGAGCGCCGGGCTTGGCGCTTGCCAGCTTCTCCCAGCATTCGCTCACGGCGCAAGCTGATCCGCATCAAGTCGGATTGACCGGGCTTGTTTCACCGGCCGATACCATTGGACCGAGGATGACTTAGTAGGCCTTGGCGAAGATGGCTTTGTCTTGCGCGGCTTGGTTGCAGTAGACACACTTGCCTGAGCCGCCGGGCTGGTCGAGCGGGATGCAGCGCATGGTGGCCTTTGTTTCTTCCTTAATTTTGGCTTCGCATTCTCCGCCGCCGCACCACCAGGAAATCGCAAATCCCTTCTCCACAGCCTTTTTCAGTTCTTCGTAATCGGCGGCGTCGACGGTGTTGGACTTGCGAAATGCCAACGCGCGATCGTGCAGCGCCCTCTGAATCTCTTCGAGCGCGGCGACGACCGTTGCCGAAATGCCCGCTTGGGGCACGAACGACTTGCCTTCTTTGCCGGGCTTGTCGCGCCGCGCGAGAACAACGTTAGCTTTGGCGACATCTTTGGGTCCCAGCTCGATGCGGAGAGGAACGCCGCGCATCTCCCAATCGTTGAATTTGAAGCCGGGGCTCATGCCATCGCGCTCGTCGAGTTTCACCCGAACGCCCGCGTCGATCAGTTCTTTGCGAAGGCGATGCGCGTTTTCGAGCACGCTCGCGCGCTCTTCGTCCGTTTTATAAATGGGAACGATCACGGCCTGATGGGGCGCCAGGCGCGGAGGCATGATTAGGCCCTGATCGTCGCCGTGCACCATGATGATGGCGCCCACGAACCGCGTGGAAAGCCCCCAGGACGTTGTCCAGCAATGCTGCAGGACGCCGCCCTTATCGAGGTAGCGAATCTCGAACGCCTTCGCGAAATTCTGGCCGAGATTGTGTGAAGTGCCCGCCTGAAGCGCCTTTCCGTCGCCCATCATGGCTTCGATCGAATAGGTTTGGTCGGCGCCCGCGAAGCGTTCTGCGGCAGATTTGCGCCCGGGAATCACAGGAACCGCGGCTTCGTTCACAGCAAAATCCGTGTAGACGTCGAGCATCTGCCGCGTCTCGACCTCGGCTTCTTCGGCCGTCGCATGCGCGGTGTGGCCTTCCTGCCAAAAAAATTCCAGCGTGCGGAGGAAAAGCTTGGTGCGCAGTTCCCAACGCACGACGCTATTCCATTGGTTGATCAAAATCGGCAGATCGCGATAAGACTGAATCCACTTCGCGTAAGCGTGGCCGATGATGGTCTCAGACGTGGGGCGAATCACCAGCGGCTCTTCGAGTTTTTCGCCGCCGCCGTGGGTAACGACCGCCAGCTCGGGAGAAAAGCCTTCGACGTGCGACTGCTCTTTGGCGATAAAGCTCTGCGGAATCAGCAGAGGGAATGCGGCGTTGACGTGTCCCGTCGCCTTGAAGCGCTTATCGAGCGCGGCCGTGATATTTTCCCAGAGCGCCCAGCCATAAGGCCGCACGATCATGCAGCCGCGAACGGGAGCGTAGTCGGCAAGTTCGGCGCGCAACACTAGCTGGTTGTACCACTCGGAGAAATCCTCCGCTCGCGTCGTCAACTTCAAGTCAGCCATTTTTCCCTGAGCCTTTCCGAACACACGCAACGGGCAATCTTCCCTGTGCGGCAAATTTTCATGAGTGGATTAGGTTAGGGGAGTCAGAGAGCGAAGTCAATTTAGCGGCGCGACTTTCGCGGTCAGTCGCCGGAATTCTGCGCGGCGAGTTGATCGAGCGCCGTCACGGCTTTCGGGAGATTGTCCACGCCGAAGACAGCAAGCGCCAAAGTTGATCCGGAGCCTGCTTCGCGGCCGCAGTAACAATAGTTCACGTTAATTTTTTGCTCGCCCAAGCACGAAGCCACACGTGCCAGTTCGCCCGGGCGGTGCTGCAGCTTCGTTACCACGACTTCGGTAACCTCAAAGATCATGCGGTGGTTGCCGAGGGCCTTGGTCGCGCCAGCCACATCGTCCACCAGGAAGCGCGCCAAGCTCTCGCCTTCTTCGACGAAAGACTGAAAACCGATCACGTTCACTCCCTGTTCGGCCAGCACGCGAAGGCAATCCGCCAGCGCGCCGGGCTTGTCGGGGATCGCAACCGTAAGTTCTTTGGACCTTGGCATATAGGTGAGGCGAACAGGTTAGGGGAGAGGCCTAGCGAAGTCAATCAGGCGTAGTCACGCGCAATCGTGGCGGTCGTTGTCGCGCAATGGAGATCGCGCAGACCGTCGCCATGTTCAAATCCTGGCGCGGTTACTTTTTGGACACATTTCGCAGAAAGTGTCTCAAAGGGATACTGCAAACGATCCCCAACTAATAGACTTCGTCGATCCAACAGCCGCAATGGTGCCGGGGCTGATCCTAGCCGCTGAAAAAGGAGATTGCGAAGCCGTTCGGTTTGGCTCGAAACCGCCGGACGCGAATGATGAAGAATGGACACTAATCCAGCGCTCAGAGTGGGTGCGTTTGAAGTTCTCTTCCCCGTTCGGCAAAACCAATCTTTAATCAAGCCATCCGGTGACGGCGGCTATCCCGGTCGCCTCTTCATTGTCGAAGGCATCGACGGTTCGGGAAAATCCACACAACTCAGTCTTTTGCACAAATGGCTCGAGGCCAAGGGCTACGGCGTCGTCTTCAGCGAGTGGAATTCATCGATGCTGGTGAAAGACACTACGAAGCTCGGCAAGAAAAAGAAGATGCTCACGCCTGCGACGTTTTCTCTAATTCATTGCACAGATTTTGCGGATCGGACGGAAAAAAGCATTCTGCCGCTGCTGAAGGCGGGCGCCGTCGTTCTCTGCGACCGCTACGTCTACACGGCGTTTGCGCGCGACGTCGCGCGCGGCATGGACCGGCAGTGGGTGCGCGACCTCTACGACTTCGCGGTGAAGCCGACGGTGGCCTTCTATTTTCGTGTGCCCTTGGAAACGGCAATCGGTCGCATCACTGCCGCCCGCGACTGCCTGAAATATTACGAAGCGGGGCTCGATCTGGGACTGAGCGACGATCCCATCGAGAGCTTCCGCAAGTTCCAGGGACGCATTCTGGATGAATATGAGCGGATGATTCCGGAGTTCGGACTGACCGTAATCGACGCGACGCTGCCCGTCGAAGTGCAACAGATGCAAGTGCGCCAAATCGCCAAGCGTCAGTTGGAAGGCGCGGAAGAATTGAGGGTGAGACCATGAGGGAGACGTACGGAAAGCTGTTGCCGGGAATGAAGCTTTCGGACCTGGCCGGCAAGCTGATCGTGATCGAAGGCACCGACGGCGCAGGCCGCACGACCCAAATCAATCTTCTCAAGCCGTGGCTGGAAGAGCTTGGGCACGCCGTGCTCGACACGGGCATGACGCGCTCGCCACTGGCCGGAGATGGAATTCGCCGCGCGAAAGAAGGCAACAATCTGGGCCGCGTGACGCAGAGTCTTTTCTACGCTACCGATTTCGTGGATCGCCTGGAAAACGAAATCGCGCCGGCGTTGCGCGCTGGCTTCATCGTGCTTACGGACCGCTACATCTATTCGCTGATAGCGCGCGCGATGGTGCGCGGCGTCGATCCGGCATGGATTCGCAGCCTGTATATGGTGGCGCTCAAACCGGACGCGGTCTTCTATTTGCGCGTAGGCGTCGATCAGCTCGTGCCGCGCGTGATTTTTTCACGCGGCTTCGACTATTGGGAATCCGGCATGGATCTTTTCCCAGCGCACGATATGTACGACGCGTTTTGCAATTATCAGAAGGCGCTGCTGGCGGAGTTCGACCGGCTCAGCACTGAATATGGATTTGAAACCGTGGACGCGTCGCCCGATCCGAAGATCGTTTTCTCGTCGCTGAAAGCGCGGATTCTAAATCTGCTGGACGGTGCGCAGAAGTCTTTCATGTCGCGGCAAGTCGAAGAAACGATTGAACGAATGACTCGGATGATGGATCCGGCGGTTGCGTTCGCGGCGCAGAACTTCGTCGCAAGTCAGCCCGAACCGGTGATGGGCAACATTCCGCGGTTCCTGAGCGCGAACGGGAACGGGAACGGCCACCATAGCTAGCAAACTTCGCCCCGGCGAAGTTCGCGAGCAGAACGAGCTTCGCGGCAGCGTTCATCTGGCATTCATATTCTACAAATGCAAGTGAAATAGAGGCTTCCCTCTCTGCTTTGTTTGCCGTTCGCTTGAAAGTTCGCCGCGATCTGCACTACTCTATCAGGCCGCCAAGCAGGACGGCACCCGCGAACAGCGCTGGCTGCCTGCATCCTTGAAATAATTGCCAGCGAATAGTCCCAAGGAGAACAACGATGGAAATGACGCCCGAACAAGTCCAGATTTTGCAAAAGGTCGCGATCACCACTCTGGAGAGCGAAGCGAAGACGACGCAGCGCGTGATCAGCGCCATCCCCGCCGACAATCCGAACTACAAGCCCGATCCGGTTTCGATGAGCTCGCTCGAACTCGCAAAGCACCTCGCCAACAGCGAGCTGCAAATCCTGCGCGGCGCCCTATCGGGCGAATTTGACTTCAGCCAGGGTGTGCCGGACTCCGTCAAAACGCCTGCCGACGTTGCCAATTGGTATGGCGCCGAGGTCCAAGGCGTGATCGCGCAGTTGCGTGCGCTGCCTGCCGAGAAGGCCGCCAGGATTGTCGATTTTCGGGGCTTCCTGCAATTGCCGGCGGTGCTGTTTGTGAACCTTGCCGTGAATCACTCGATCCATCACCGCGGGCAACTGTCGACGCACCTTCGCGCCGCCGGTGGCAAGTGCCCCTCGATTTACGGACCGAGCTACGAAGATCAGCAAGCGCAAAAAGCAGCAGCCGCAAACTAACGATCGAACCGGCGCGGGCGAATGCGAGTTCGCCCGCATTTTTTCCTTTAATGCTAGTGGACAGGCTCCGGGATTGCCTCGCCATCTTTGCGCGGATCGGATGCGCCGAAGTTCACGCCAGTCGAAACATTTCGTTCCACAGCTTGGCCTCCGCCTACATCGGTCGCGAAACTGCCGAGGACTTTGATCTCATGCCCGCGCTTGGTTAGTTGGTCGCGAATGCTCTGCTGAACGCGGTCTTCCATCTCCACATCGCATCCGGGAAATGTTAGTTTCGTGAAACGCGCCGCTTCCATCGCCGCTTGAATGTCCATTCCAAAATCGACGACGTTGGACACAAACTGGGCGTGCGCTTGCGCTTGATTGAAGCCGCCCATGATTCCGAAGGCGATTCGCTCATCACCCTTGGCCATGAAGCCGGGAATGATCGTGTGTAGTGGCCGTTTGTGGCCGGCGAGCGCGTTCGGCGAATTCGGATCGAGGCTGAAAAGGCCGCCGCGATTCTGTAGAACGAATCCGGTGCCATCGGCAACAACGCCCGAGCCAAATCCCAGATAGTTGCTCTGAATCAGCGACACCATATTTCCGGCGCTGTCGACGACCGTGAGATAGGTCGTGTCGCCAGCGGCGGGCAATTTCGGCTCGCCTGCGGGGACACTGCAATTTGCCTTCGCCATATCGATCAGCGAAGCGCGCTGCGCGGCATATGGCTTGGAAAGGATCTGCACAACAGGAATATCGCTGAATTTCGGATCGCCGATGTAGCGAACTAAATCCGCATAGGCAAGTTTCTTGGCTTCGATCATCGTGTGCAGAGCGTCGGCAGAGTTCGCGCCGTAATTGCCCAGGGGGAATTTCTCCAGAATGTTGAGCATTTCGAGTGCAGCGATTCCCTGCCCGTTCGGCGGAATCTCGTAAATCGTCCAACCGCGATAGTCGGTCGAGATCGGATTGACCCATTCGCTCAAATAACTCGCAAAGTCCTCCATCTTCAGCGTGCCGCCGAGCTCGGCGGAGTGCGCGACGATGCGCTGCGCGCTCTCTCCTTTATAAAAAGCATCGCGACCGCCGCCTGCGATCGCTTCGAGCGAATGCGCAAGATCGGGATTGCGAAAAATGTCGCCCACTTGCGGCGGCCGACCGCCAGGCAAATACAGTTTCGCCGCGTTCGGGTCACTCTTCACGGTCGCGATCAGGGTTGCGAGGTTCCAATAAGCCGCGTCCCATTCCGGGACGGGAAAACCTTCGCGCGCGTAATAAATAGCAGGCGAAAGAACCTGGGAAAATCCCTTCGTACCAAAACGCGCGAGCAGTTTTGACCAGCCGTCGACCACGCCGGGAATTGTTACCGACTGGATTCCTTCGCTTGGCATGGCGGCGATGCCTTTGCTCTTCAGGAAATCGATCGAAAGGCCAGCGGGCGCCCAACCGCTGGCGTTGAGCCCGTAGAGCTTTTGTGTTTTCGCGTCGTAAACGATCACGAAAAGATCGCCGCCGAGACCGTTCATCATCGGCTCGACGACACCCATGACGGCGTTTGTGGTCACAGCGGCATCGACCGCGTTGCCGCCGCGGGCAAGCATCTCCGCGCCTGCTTGCGCAGCCAAGGGATTTTCGGCCGCGACAATTCCGCCGCGCGAGATAACCATAGAGCGCGTTTGCATGCGGTCTTGTGCGGAAACCGATAGAGCAAGCAGCAGTAGCACGGGCGCCGCGACGAAGCGGACAAGTTTCATGTGATTCGCTCTCTAACTCTCACGCGGCTAAAGATCGGCCCACAATTTACGCTCTTCGCTGTGCGGATCGCCCACGACGCTGCACTCTGCGTTGATCAGCATCGTCTCACGTTTATCGAGGGTGTAGTTCGGCCAGTGGGGCAAGCCTGGGAAATTGGGATCGCTGGTGCGCGCGAAACTCGCCCAAGCATGGCTCATATTTGCCGCGACCTGCAAGCGCTCGGGCCGATTGCCAATCAGCCCGGTAAGATTCGGATGGTCGAACTTGAACGCCATCTCCATCGCGTGCGACGCCTTCAGCGGATACGGCGGATCACTGTTGGCGAGCACCTCGGATTCGTACGTCATCTGATACATGTAAACGGGCGCGCCGTTTTGCGCGGCTTTGCGTTCGGCCATCTTGATGGCGTTGGCGCCAAACATTTGCGCCGTTTGGATCGCGATCAGAAGATCGGTGGGCGAGGCGCCAGGCCGCGACTGCTGGTAGACCTGCAAAACGCGATCGGCCTTGTCATGAAACATCGATTGAACGCGCTGGCGCAAGCCGTCTTCGTCCAAGGTGAAGACGGCCTTGTTGCCGCGCAAGAAAAGCAGCGCCTCATCCTTGTTTGTACCCACGATCATCGGCACGTCTTTTGCGAATGGCGGCGCAACCGGGTCATAGGGATTTGCCGGGAGGTAGTGGCCGTCGACCACGGGCTGGAACGTCATCGTGCGCGGCGCGGCGCCCGGTGCAGCGGGGGGCGCGACAGAAATCACATCCAGCACATTCGCCACCGGCATTTTGAGCAAATCGCGCGCGTTTTTTCCGGTGAGACCAAATCTCTCGAGTGCGATCGCGGTGGTTTGGTTCGCGCGTTCTTTCGAAAGCAGGTCGAGCGCCGAGCCACTTTCGACGCTCGCCTTTTGAAACAAGCCATGCGCGCCGGGCATCGCCGTGAGCGTGGTTGTCTTGAATCCGCCGCCGGATTCGCCGAAGACCATGACGTTGTGGGGATCGCCTCCAAAGGCTTCGATATTGTCATTCACCCACTGCAGCGCAGCTTGGATGTCGAGCATCCCCGAGCAGCCGGACGCCGCGTATTCTTCGCCGAGGACATCTCCCAAATACAGAAAGCCGAGCAAGTTCAGGCGGTGGTTGTGGGTGACAACGACTACGTCGTAATTTTTCGCCAACGCGGTGCCGTCGTGATTCGTGTCGCCGGGCGGTGTGGGAGCACCACCGTTGCCGGTGTTCCAACCGCCGCCATGCGAATAAAACATCACCGGCCGCTTCCGGCCGTCGCGCAAACCTTGCGTCCAGATATTGAGGAAGAGGCAGTCTTCGTCCGTGGGAGGAACGATGGAAGAAAGCGACCATCCCGGATCGCGCGCCTGAATCGCCTGTGGCCCGTAGGCAATTGCCTCACGGACGCCGCTCCACGGTTTTGCTTTCACGGGCGGCTTGAAGCGATTCTCACCCGCCGGCGACTCGGCGTAGCGAACGCCCTTGAACGCGATCACGCCATCATCGCCCGCGACGCCGCGAAGCTGCCCCAGGCTCGTCTTCGCGATGGCGCTGCCGGTCGCGGCGGCTTTCTTTGCGTACGCTGGGCGATCTCCGAGGGCGCCAATGATCGCCGGCGCCAGGATCGCGCTTGCCGATATCCCAATAGCTCCACGAATTAAATCACGGCGCGGCAGCAACCGGGCCGACTCCAGCTCTCTTCGGTCGTCCGCGCTTTGGAAACCGGACATCCTTGCCTCCCGGACTTCTCGGTTCGGTGAGTATACCCTTGCCTGCACGATCACTGCTCGAAGCTCTTGCACTCTTTAGGAGAGAGACTATTTACCCGACAGACTTGAAAGTGGAGGGGCTTAGCGGATCGGGCCCGAACTCGTTCACCCCGTTTGTGCCCCTCAGGAAATAAAGCTCAATCAGAGGCCAAATCGAAAGCAACGGCACGGCCATCAAAATGACAAACCATCCGGAGCGACCTCGATCGTGAGCACGCTTCACACAGGTCGCGGCATTCGGCCATACCGACAAAAGCATAACAATGCCGGCGACGGCGCCGTTCGCTTTCAGCACGGTGTCCAAAAAGAGAGCCATGAGGAGGATTCCGGTCATCGGTAGTTCATGCTGCAGCCAAAACGAACTGCGCGAAATCCTACCTTGGAAACTAAACCATTCGCGAAGCCAAAATTTCGCCGCAGACTCACCTGTAGGCGGAGCCAACAGCGGCCCCTGCACCATCCTCGCGCCGCAGTTTGAACAGCTCGCAGAGGCCATCTGCGTTTCATGGCCACAGGTCAGGCAAAGCGACATGCATCCTCCTCATCCAACTGGCTCCATCGGTACGGGGTTCCGGATACAATCGTTGAAGTCTTTTGTCAATTATCTGCCCGTGGGACGTGGTTGGAAATAGGCTCCGGCTGCGAGTGGGCGGCAGCGTCCAAATTGGCGCTTCCTCGGAGTATGGCGCGCGAGGCACAAAACGACTCGTGCAAAAGCCGTGTGTTATAATTCATGCGGAGAAGCACCATGCCCCTCGCGAAGACGGAAAAAATCTGGCACAACGGCAAGTTCATCAATTGGGACGATGCGAAGATTCACATTCTTTCGCACGTGATCCACTACGGCTCGGCGGTATTTGAGGGCATCCGCTGCTACGAATCGGCGCAAGGACCGGCGATTTTCCGGCTTCGCGACCACATGCAGCGTCTGCTTCATTCGGGCCACATCTATCGCATGGACGCCAAGTTCTCGCTGGACGAACTCTGCAACGCAGGCATCGAACTGGTGCGCGTGAATAAGATGACGGCGTGCTATATCCGTCCGATCACGCTGCGCGGTTATGGGGAGGCGGGCGTCGATCCGCGCGCCAATCCCATCGATACGTACATGGCTTGTTGGGAGTGGGGTAAATATCTGGGCGAAGAGGGCCTCGGCAAAGGCATCGACGTCTGCGTGAGCTCATGGAACCGGCCCTCGCCGAACACTCTGCCACAAATGTCAAAAGCGGCCGCCAATTACATGAACTCGCAGCTGATCCGCATGGAAGCCAAGACCAATGGCTACGAGGAAGGCATCGGCCTCGATCACAACGGCCACATCGCCGAAGGCTCCGGCGAGAATATTTTCGTTGTGCACAAAGGAACCGTGCTGACTCCGCCGCTCTCGGACGCCGGGCTTTCCGGCATCACGCGCGATTCCGTGCTGGGGATCTGCAACGACCTCGATATTCCGGTTCGCGAACAGGCGATCCCCCGCGAAATGCTTTACATCGCCGACGAGGTCTTCTTCAGCGGCACCGCTGCCGAAATCACGCCCATTCGTTCGGTCGACCGCATCGTAGTCGGCGACGGCGCGCGCGGGCCGATCGCGAAACGCATCCAGGAAGAATTCTTCTCCATCACCAGCGGGCGCAAGGAAGACACGCACGGCTGGCTCACGAACGTCAACGTACCCACGGCTGCGGCCCGTTAACCCCGTTAAACAGAATAAGCAGGGTTTCCCACAAAGTTGCCAAGAGACCGGAAGGGTCGACACTACTTTCCGGCCTTTTTGTTTCCTTCGCTGACTGAATCCGATAGAATCCGGCCCGGTAAATTCTCGGAGGCGTCTTCATGTACAGTCTGCCGCAGAAGCTTGTGGCCGAGTTTGTCGGCACGTTCACATTGATATTCATAGGCGCCGGCTCGATTTGCGCCGATCAATATATGAAAGCGAGCGGCGGCTCGGGAGCCGGTTTGCTTGCGATCGCCGCAGCGCACGGACTCGCCATCGCAATCATGGTCACGGCCGTCGGCCACATCTCAGGCGGTCACCTGAATCCGGCTGTGACGATCGGCTTCTGGGTTTCGCGCCGCCTCGGGACGATCCACACGCTCGCCTACTGGGTCGCGCAACTTGCGGGCGCAACCTTTGCCGCGTACCTTCTGACGCTGGTCGTGCCCAAGGACACTTGGCAGGCCGTACATCTCGGTACGCCGTCTCTTGCCGCCGACTACACCCGTTTACACGGCATGACGCTCGAAGCCGCGCTGACATTTCTTCTGGTGTTCGTCGTCTTCGCCACGGCCGCCGATAGCAAGGGCGCCTTCGACAAGATCGCCGGCTTTGCGATTGGGCTTACCATCACGATGGACATTCTCCTCGGCGGTCCTTTCACGGGCGCGGCGATGAACCCGGCGCGGGCGTTTGGCCCGGCGCTCGTCTCATTCGACTGGAAAGATCACGGCGTTTACTGGGTTGGCCCGCTCGTCGGCGGTGTGATTGCCGGCTTCCTTTACAACGCGATCTTCTTGCGCGATCAGCCGCCGTCCTGATCGCGCAAGCGTTTCGAAAATCTCCTAGACTTCCTAGAGCTCATGCCGTGTAGGTATTCTTGCCAGCGATTCTGCCTCGGGCAGTACCGTCATTCTGCGTAGGTTGCGCCTCTGGAAACCCCTTTCCCTGCCACGATTGAGGCCTCCGTGTGTGCGTGTTACGTTGGCAAGAACCCTGAGGGGCTTTCCAAATGGCTATCAATGTTGACGATCTGCTGCGGCGCGCCGTCGAAAGTCGCGCCTCCGACTTGCATCTCAAAGTCGGCAATCACCCTTATACGCGCGTCGATGGTCTGCTGAGCCCGATCACGGACGTTCCTCGCATTACGCCGGAAGAAATGCTGTCGATGGCCTTCAGCATGATGACCAACCGGCAGAAGCAAAAGTTCAAAGAAACTGCCGAGCTCGATATGGCGTACGGTGTGGCGGGCCTTGGACGCTTCCGCGTGAATGTGTTCCAGCAGCGGGGCAACGTCGGTATGGTGCTGCGCGTTATTCCCACAAAAATCCGCACGATTGAGGAATTGGAATTGCCGCGCGTAATCGCGCAAGTTTGCGAAGAGCAGCGCGGTCTTGTGCTCACAACGGGCACGACCGGTTCCGGCAAGTCGACCACGCTCGCGGCGATGATCGACCGCATCAATTCGCTGCGCGCCGAACACATCATCACCATCGAAGATCCTATCGAATATCTGCATCGCGACAAAAAAGGCTTCATCAACCAGCGCGAAGTAGAAGTCGATACCTCGTCGTTCTCAACCGCATTGCGCGCTGCCCTGCGTCAGGATCCGGACGTGGTGCTCGTCGGCGAAATGCGCGACCTGGAAACGATTTCGACCGCGTTGCTTGCAGCCGAAACCGGCCACCTTGTGTTCTCGACCTTGCACACCCTCGACGCTACGGAAACGATTCAGCGTATCATCGCCGTCTTTCCACCGCCGGAGCAGAAGCAGATTCGTTTGCAACTCGCCTCGACGCTGAAGGCCGTCGTCAGCCAGCGCCTCGTTCGTAAGAGCGACGGCGCCGGACGCGTACCCGCCGTGGAAGTGATGATCGCGACCGGCTACATTCGCGATTGCATCATCAATCCCGATAAGACGCGCATGATCCGCGACGCCATCGCCGCCGGCACCAGCCAGTACGGGATGCAAACGTTCGATCAATCGCTCTTCGATCTTTACTCGCGCAACCTCATCACTCTGGAGGAGGCTTTGCTGCGCGCCTCGAATCCGGACGACTTCCGCCTGCGCGTCCAGGGCATCCGCTCTTCCGCCGACTCTGCGCGCGAGGAGATGGAACGCGCCATGAACGAATTCGAGAGCCTGGGCTCCAGCGGCCGACGCTAACCGCGGTAGAGAGAAGTACCGCGGCGGTAGTCAGCGATCAACGACCGCAGTCGCCTCCTTGCATACCTGCTTCCGTGCTTCTATGCTTGCTTGCGTGCCGTTCCCTTCCTCTGCTCGCAAGCTTGTCGACTCGGAACTCTACGCCGCTGCGCTGCGTGCGTTGATGCGCCGTGCGTACTCCATTCACGAAATGAAGGAATATCTTGGGCGACGCGCCGAAAACAAAACAAGCGTCGCGGTCGTGATCGCGCGGCTGCGCGAACTGGCGTATCTCGACGACGACAAATACGCTCGCGACTACGCACGGTTACATGCGCAATCGCGCCGGCAGGGGAAATTTCGTATCGCGCGCGAATTGCGAGCGCGTGGCGTGCCCGATCAGCACATCGACTCGGCGCTCGATTCAGTGTTTGCCGAGACGGATGAACGCTCGCTCGTACGCACGCGCATCCAACGCAAGCTCGCGCAGTTTCGCGGCCGCGCAAATACGCCCGTCAACCAAAAGAAAATTGCTTCGCTCTATCGCGGCCTGATCGCGGCCGGGTTTTCCTCCGACGTGATCCGCAGCGAAATCCGCGAGGCGACCAAAATTGACGCCGACGGGCCCGTCGAAACCCAGGCGGATGAGTAAGCGCGTCCCGCAAAACAGGGTTGATTTCCCAATTCCAACGCACGCTTTGGCTGAGAATAGGGATACAATGCGGGCACTTCGGGCGGTTCGAAGGGAGTCCTGACATGCATCGCTTTCTCGGCCTCGTATTTGTGTGCGCCCTGCTTGTAGACGGCAGCGCAACTCGGGCCTCGGGCCAAGCAGCGCCCGCCACGGCCACAGCCTTCGACTATCAAGCCAAGTTTCTGGACGACATGAAGGATCTGCAAACGAAGTTCGTCGGCCTCGCGCAGGCGATTCCGCAGGACAAATACACCTGGCGCCCCGGCGACGGCGTCCGTTCAATCAGCGAGGTCTTTCTGCATGTCACACTCGGCAATTATGGTCTGACCCACGCATTGGGAACGCCCTTGCCGGATGGATTTACTGTGACTCCGAATTTCGAGAAATCCACCACCGACAAGGCCACCATCGTCGACGACCTCAATAAGTCGTTCCTGTTCATGACGTCAAGCGTTCAGGCCATGTCCGCCGCAGAATTGCTGAAATCGGCCCCGGGATCGCGCCGGGGCTCGATGATAGGCGATGATGTCCTTTTCACGATCGTTCTCGATCTGCACGAGCATCTGGGGCAGATGATCGCCTACGCGCGGCAGAACGGCGTCGTCCCACCATGGACCGCCGAACGCCAAGCGAACCAAGCTGCACGTGGACGCGGTACGCCGCCCGCGCCGCCGAGTGGGGTTGGGGCGAAAACACCATCGAATTGAATCGCCAGTGGATGGCGCCGGCGACGAATCGGCAATCGGTCCGTCTAAAGCGATGGCATGAGTTACGCTACGATCAAGAGTCTGTCGATCGGGATGCGGATCACAGGTGCGCTATGGGTTCTGGGCTGGTTCATCATTTTCCTGGAAATTTTTCGATGGCACCATATGACTATGTGGCTGCATTTTAGCGGGCCGCCGCCGGTGCCCGGGGAGCCACCGCCAAGAGCCGGCGACTTCCTGAAGGGCTCCGCCGCTGTCAGCGTGATCGCTCCGCCATCGTTCGCGATTCTCGCCGCTACAAAGTATCTGCTTGCGAAGCGCAGCAGGAGTTAGAAAATGAGAATCCACCGTCACTTGTGCTCTTCCCTGCTAGCAATTGCCGCAGTCGCCATGATTGTGTGTGCCTCTGCGGCACAATTCGAGCAACCGCGTTACACCAGCCCACCGGCGCATGCCGAAGGCACAATCGGCGGACACAAAATCACGGTCGACTATTACGCGCCCTCGATGCATGGGCGTAAAATCTTCGGCAGCCTCGTTCCGTATAACGAGGTGTGGTGCACCGGCGCCAACATTGCCACCGGCATCAGCAGCGACGTTCCTTTGCAAATGAACACGCTGAAAATTCCCTCCGGCAGCCACAGCATCTGGACAATCCCCACCCCCACCGAATGGACCCTGATTATTAACAACGAAACCGGCCAGTTCCATCTCAACTACGACGGTTCGCAGGACTTTGGCCGCACCAAGATGAACACTCGTCCACTCAGCGCGCCCGTCGAAACGTTCACGATCTCGATTCGTTCCGAGGGCGCAAATAAAGGCACCCTCGCCCTTGCTTGGGACAAGACAGAAGCCTACATGCCGTTCACGCTCATTCAGTAGTTTCACCTGGCTTGTATCAAGTTTCTTCACCAAAACACTCACGCCCCAGCAGCCGACTTTTCAGGCACAATAGAGTTCCCACCCGCAGCGCTCGTAAAATCTCATAATCCAAGGGAAGCGCATGATTCTGCGTATCGGCTACAACATTCAATTTGAAATTCCTTCTCCGGTCACGATGGTGGCGTTGCTCAATGTGCATCCTTCGCGCGTAGGCGATCTGCGCTCGTCAGACGAAATGCGATTGGCTCCTCCCACATCCACCGAGAGTTATGTCGACAGCTTCGGCAACCGCTGCGTTCGCTTTCTCGCGCAAAAGGGCCAGCTTCAATTGGACAACTTGGCACTGATTGATGACCCTGGACTCCCCGACCCGGTTAATCCCCATGCGCGCGAAGTGCCGGTCCACAATCTGCCCCACGACGTCTTGCGCTATCTCTACAACAGCCGCTATTGCGAGGTCGACAGACTTTCGATGATTGCGCTCGAATTGTTTGGTTCGGTCACTCCCGGATGGTCGCGCGTACAGGCGGTCTGCGACTGGGTGAACACGAAAGTTACCTTTGGCTATCAGTACGCGCGGCCTTCCAAGAGCGCCTTGGACGTCTACACGGAGCGCTTCGGCGTTTGCCGCGATTTTCAGCATCTGGCCGTCACTTTGTGCCGTGCCCTGAATATTCCAGCGCGTTACGCGACCGGTTATCTGCCAGATATCGGCGTGCCGGCCGATCCGAACCCGATGGACTTTGCGGCTTGGTTTGAGGCATATCTCGAAGATCGCTGGTGGACGTTTGACGCGCGCCACAATCATCCGCGCATCGGACGCGTGCTGGTAGCGACCGGGCGCGATGCTTCCGACGTTGCGATCACAACCTCATTTGGAATGGCACAGCTGCGGCACTTCACCGTGGTGAGCGAACAACTTCCCGAAGTGGAAACTACGGCTGCATAGAGCTCCATCCCTCGCCCGCCAAGGCTGACGAAGGACGGAGCCAATGTCATTCTGCTTATCGTCCACCGGCTGGAGGTGCGCCGCCTTGCATCCCGCCGCCACCCGGACCGCGCATGCCGCCACCCATTGCGCCGCGAGCAGCGGTCGACGGCGGCACAATTCCCTTCAGCCGCAAATAGACAGCCATGCTGCCGTAGCATTCGTTATCGTGTCCTACGTTTCCGGCCAGCGCCGAAATGCGTGAATTGTTGCCGCGTCCGGGCGCTGCATCGCCGGCGTTCGCGTCGCTCAAACCGTTGTAGGCTGCATCGCACGCGTCAAATGACTTCTTCAGCGCCGCCACCAAATCGGCCTTCGAAGCGTTCGTGCCGCTGGCGACGCCCTGGAGCAATGTCATGGTCGCCTGATCGGGCGTCTGGCCTGCGATACGCGAGCATGTGCCAAGCTGCGCCTGCGCCACGTGTCCAACCCAGCCGCCGAAATTTCTTTCGCCGTTGGCCGGAATGAATGTGTAACCGTCATCTGGCATCGCATCGGCCGCGGCGAGCAGATTGGTCTTCACGCTGTTATATTGCTGAACAATTCCCGCGCTGAGGCTCGGCGGCCCGCTTGCAGCCGCCATTCCGCCGCCCATTCCTTGGCCCCCACCCATCCCCTGCCCGCCGCCCGCTGGCGCACCATTCTGTGCGCTCAACGTGAGGGCAAACACCAATCCCGCAGCAAGCGCCATCCATCGACAGCTCTTCATACTTCCTCCAGAGTTTGCAGAATTTTTCGCGCGCAGCCAGCCCCTAGCCGCAACGCAATGAAGCGAACCCAACTCACGGCAATGACGATAGGCCAGCCGCCGAGGGGTGTCAATCGCGAGCCAGTTCACGCTGCTGGAACGCTAGACAATTTGGACAGAATTCCGGCCAGTATGGGCGATACCATCTGCTGAGGCCTTTGTCGGTAAGCCGACATTGCAAACGGTCGCCGCCGGTGGGATTATTTGCAGAGAGTAACGAAGCGACTTGGCCCTTTATCCAACGTGCGTTACGTCGATGGCATATCAATTCGATTTCGATCCCAACTGGCGTCTGCTGCGCTGCTGCTTTGAAGGAGCCGTAAGCGACGACGAGCTGACCGCGTTCTGCAAAGAGGCCGTGGAGAAGATTGCCGCGCTCGACCCGCTGCGGGAATTAACCGATTTTTCCGGCGTCTCGCAATTTCTGGCCACGCCTGGAAACATTCGCTCTCTCGCACGAACAGCACATTCACTGGCCGACCCCACGCGGCCGCGCGTGATCCTCGCGCCCAGCGATTTAATCTTCGGTACGGCGCGAATCTTCGAGCTTGAAGTCGAAGGCGCGCGGCCCCACGTGTATGTGGTTCGGACAATCGAAGAGGCGTTGGCTATTTTTGGCATTACGCAAGAGCCGCACTACAGTCCGATCGCCAATCTGCCCGGCGCGAAAGAGAATTCCGCCTCCGGCTAGGCTACCGCCTCGGTCAGTCTCGTAAGCGGCAAATATCGCCGCGCCCTCATACGGCGCTCATTTCTGGTTGCTACCGGCCGCGTTATTTTTTGGCAGCGCAAACGCCACATATGCTCCCGGCGTCGGCGTCACCCCGCGCGACGGAGTCACCTCAGTGCCGGCGTCGCAGACAACAAGATATTCCCGTCCGCCAGATTCGTAGATCACGGGGATTCCTTGTAGCGGGTTATCGAGCTGCTTTTCCCACAGAACCTTGCCGCTGTTTTCGTCATAGGCGCGCACAAAATGATCTTTCGTCGCGCTAAAGACCAACCCACTGGCTGTGATTACCGGGCCGGATCGCATTTGCCCTGCGCCCGTGTTGTGAATGCCTTTCGCCGCAAGCGCAGGCACTTCACCGAGCGGGAT
>Ga0206846_1023_pt1 | contig 30948 bp, 30 predicted proteins | sample Alteio_BWOrgCont_20_FD_152878 | JGI IMG/M metagenome (GOLD analysis project Ga0206846, IMG submission 152878) | Enriched cells from forest soil in Barre Woods Harvard Forest LTER site, Petersham, Massachusetts, United States -... | ecosystem: Environmental > Terrestrial > Soil > Temperate forest >... | reverse complement strand
ATAATTTAGCTCGCAGGGAAAATGCAGATATTCGAACGATACATAATCAAAAGCATTTTTATATCCTTGATATATTGCCTTGTTATTCTTACAGGTATAGTTTGGTTTAGCCAAATTTTGAAATTATTATTCTTATTTGAAAAGGAAGTAAATCTTTTAGAATTTTTGGAATTAGCAATCTTTATATTGCCTTTACTAATACATAGTATACTCCCATTTGCAATATTATATGCATCACTTTACGTTTATAATAATATGAAAGTAAATAAAGAACTTGTTGTGTTTGAGAATGCAGGAATGAATTATCGTCTATTAACTAAGCCCATATTTACTCTCGGAATAGCTATTGTATTCGTTAGTATGATTAATTCTGTCTACATTATGCCTAAATCTTATAATATTTTAAAAGATAGATTATCCACATATAGAAACAATTTTGTAATCTCTACAATTCAAGAAGGAGTATTTAATAATCTTTCAAAAAATCTGATTGTATATCTTAACACAAAAAAAACAGGCACTGAATATAATGGTTTGATATTGTTCGACTCAAGAAACCCAAAAAAATTTTCTATTTTAATGGCAAAGCACGGAAAAATGCTTTTGCAAGATGGCTCAGTAAATCTCAATCTTCAGAATGGTCAGAAGCAAACAATCAATGAAAAAGGCATTCCTGAACTAATGTCTTTTGAAAAATCTTCTATAAATATTCCAATAGAAAAAGCAAAAATAAGGCAAATAAATGACAAGGATATGAATGAGCTTTACATCTGGGAATTATTTTCCCAACAAACTAACTCATATAGATCTAAAACAAAACTACTTTCAGAAGGTAATAATAGGTTAATATGGCCTATGTTTAATATAATTTTGCCTCTTGTAGCAATCAGTATATTCTTAAAGGCTGATTTTAATAGAAAACATTACTTAAAATATTTGATAAAATCATGCTTTGTAGCAATTATATTTGTTATAGTACATTTCTTTACTGTGAATTTAGCAATTAAAAACCCTATCTTTAATTACTTTATGTATATAAATATATTAGTCGGTGCTATTACTTATTACTTCTTAACAATGAGCTTTCAGAAATTCCATGAGGATTGATTATATCATTATGTGGTGCCGCTAGAAAGAATCGAACCTTCGACCTCATCATTACCAATGATGTGCTCTACCACTGAGCTATAGCGGCTCTTTATAGTCTATATAGTCGAATAATTTGGAGTATGCGCTAGGCGCTGACAAGCGAAACCTATAGAATAGGCAAGCAAGAAGCGACAACGTCCCATGTTCAAAGTAATTGACTATAAAGATATTGATATCTAGGCCTGATAGTACTATAATACCAATTCTTAATTTAAACAATAAAAACGTCTTATATTTGCCATATTATGGATCAAACGTCAAGTACAAACATAACTGAAAAGCAAGAAGATAAGAAGGAATCTAAAAGAAAAAACAAGGATCAAATTGAAAATCTTGCTTTAGCATTAAAAAAGAATATTCAGCGAAGAAAAATGGTAATTCATAAAACAAAGGGAATCTATGCGAATAGCAGTAATTGATATAGGTTCTAACGCTATAAGGGCCGCCGTCTATGATAATAACGAACTTGGCGCAGCTGAAATATTCAATGAAAAATTTAAAAGTGATATTACCTCACTCTTAGAACTCGAAAACATGGATATTCGTCATGGAACTTATAATATATTCAATTACTTCATACATATTTTTGATCAGCTAAATGTCGCAGAAATAAGCTGTGTTGCAACTGAAGTACTGAGAAATCATAAACAGTCACAAAAAGTAATAGATGAAATCTATAAGCGATTCTCTATTAAAGTACAAATTCTGAGTGGAGATGAAGAAGCAAAAATTACAGCAGAAGGGCTAATATCAAGTATTCCAGATGCAAAGGGAGTAGTGGCAGACTTAGGCGGAGGAAGTCTGGAACTCGCTGAAGTTTTTGAAAAAAAAGTGCACCAAGTAACTTCTATACCAATTGGTACAAAAGTACTTAATAGATTGGTAATTAACGATATTAGCTACGTACTACAAAATTTAGAACAATCCTATAAAATAAAAAATTATGATAATTTATATTTGATTGGCGGTGCGCTGAGACTTCTTGGAAGATGTTTTATGGATTATAATAATAACATAATTAAAAATTTGCATAATTTAGTCATTGATCCACATGAGTTTTTAGAATTTTTAGATAAACTTGAAACTTTACAAAAATTTCAACAATTTTTTAAACAATATAAAATAAATAAGCACGCAATCACAGTTGTACGGGGCTTAATTGCATACTTTAATCCTATTAATTTAATTGTTTCCACGTTTGGTTTAAAAGAAGGCGTAAGATTTAATCTTTTGTCACCAGAAGAACAAAAGAAAGATATAGCATTTGAGAGATGTATACAATTTGCTAAATCTCGTATAAACAACTTATCAATAGACGACTATAAAGAATTATTTTCATCCATTAATCTTGAGCTTTCTGAAGAAATTTCAAAATTACTTGTTTTATCATTAATATTATGTCATTACCCTATACATATAGATAGAAGTTATAAGGCAGAATGGATGATAAACTTTATTCTAACAACTGATATCCCGTTTAACCAAAAACAAAGAGCATCACTAATAATTTCTGTAGCTCATGCTCTTTCTAATAAAACACATCTTGTACCAAAATCTATAAGACGAACCTTAAATAAAAAAGAATATATCTATGCTCAAATTATGGGGTCATTTATAAAAGTTGCAATAATGGTAGATGGGCCTGTACTTACTAAGCCAAGTTTTACTATAATATACAATGATAAATTCTTAGAAATTGTAACAGATATAACGATTCCAAGAAATATATTTGACAAAATATGTATTGAATTAAAAAATATAGCACTATCCTGCAGAAATATACAAAATTACTAATTTGAAGCTGCTCTTTCTAATTTATCGTTAATAGCTAGGCCAATTTTATATTTAGGAATAGAGGCGACGGCAATACCGGTTCTCATTTTTGAGTGCTTCGCGCTGTTAACATAATCTTCTGCTTTTTGCAACATGGCGTATAAATTAGCCGCAGCTTCTATTAAATTCCCGCTCTCGCTAAGATTAAAATTCAAAATACCCTTCAGCTTGCTATCACCAAAGTTAATTGCTATTTCGTCATCTCTTGCCAAATCTACATTTATTCTTATGGGACAGAGCGGAGAATAATGTTTTTTTAGCATACCTGGAGCATTTATCACAACACCAGAAGAAGTAACATCTAAAGGCGCTGAAATTATATCAGAAATAATATCTTTTGTAATAAAGCCATATCTAAGAAGTGTAGGAAAATGACAACAATCAACTATGGTTGATTCAATACCATATATTGTCTGTCCTCCATCTATAATTGCAATATTATCACTAAAATTTTTATTAACGTGAGATGCTGAAGTTGGGCTGATACGAGATGAAACATTTGCACTTGGCGCAGCAAGTGGTTTACCAGTCTTAGTTATTAGACTTTGAATCACTTCATGCGCTGGAACTCTAATAGCTATAGTATCTAAATTTGCGGTAGCAACATTAGAAATTCTACTTTTTTTCTTTGGAAGAACTAAGGTTAAAGGGCCAGGCCAAAATTCCCTTGCTATTTTTTTCGCATCACCATTAAATATAGCATATTCTTCGGCTTCTACTAATGATGATACGTGAATTATTAGTGGATTAAGTCTCGGCCTATTTTTCGCTTCATAAATCGCTAAACAAGCTTTATCTGAAGTTGCATCTCCAGCAAGCCCATAAACAGTTTCAGTAGGAGTTGCAACAAGTTTACCAGCTAGAATTAGCTCTATCCCTTTTTCAATATCAACAAACATCAAATTTTATCATTCGGTCTTATTTGGTTTTTATATATAAATGGAGCTTGAGTTAATATAAAAAGCATAGTAAGCGGTACAAAGCCAAAAATTTTGAAATTTACCCAATATTCTTCCGAAAAATTTCTCCACACTATTTCATTAATAATTGCCATAATTAAGAAATATGCCGAGAATCTTTTAGATAGTACAAGCCAACATTGATCAGCCATTTTTATTGCTGCTGCGAAAACATACTTAACAAGACCGTTACCTCTTAGCACTCCTATTAATAATATGACACCAAAAACTAAATTGACTATAGTAGGTTTCATTTTAATAAATTTTGGATCACCGCTAATAAGTGTAATACTACCAGTAGCTAGTAATACTGACCCTGAAATTAGTAGTGGCATGGAGATTTTACGATCAATAATATAACTAACAACAAGTCCAATAGCAGTAACTGCGAGCATAAGCATAGTAGCTACAAATATATCTGAATACTTATATGTAGAGAAAAAAACTATAATTGGTCCGAATTCTACGAGTAATTTGAGCATATTTTTCTTCTTCGGTTTAAATATTTACCAAGAATTAAGTTAAGTCTATATTAATGATCTTCACCCACCCCGCTGAAATCAACTATAGTCATTTAATTTGAATATGGGACTAGTAACGACTAGCAAAGCCTATAAGTACTGGGTAAGCGGCAACCAACAACGGCCCATGTTCAAAGTAATTACTATATTAGCTTAACTTTAAGCATGCATTATACGGAACATTAGGTTTTTTTACCAGCAAAAACTTTCCCTAAAACAATAATCGTAAGTATTGTACATAAATAAAATAATATTTCTATTTCTTTAGGTCTAGCACTATAACCTATAACGACTTTTAATATTCTTCCTGCCAAAGAATTATCCGAAATAAATGAACTTGTGTCCCACGCAACATTAGTAAGAATATTAATCATACCAATATTTGATAGTATTTTGGCAGCTTCTCCCGCAAGACCAGCTGCAATGAATGTCATAAAAATAGTCGAAATCGAGAAAATATATTTTTTTGCAAAAATAAACAGGCTGAAATAGATGGTGAGGCCGCAAGTAATTCCACTAAGTGCTCCTATTGTAAAACCACTAATATATGCGTAAACTTCTTCATTATTAATCATAGATACGCTATGTACTAATAAAACTATCTCAGAGCCTTCACGAAATATTGTTGAAGCGATAAGACCTATAAGCATTGCTTTTGATAGAGTCCCACTCTCAATTGCTTCAGCTACGGAACGTATATTTGTTTTTAATTTGTGACTATAATTCTTCATCCATACAAGAGTAAAACACAGCATTACAACAGTTATTAATATCACTACAACATCAAATATGTCTGACCCTATACCATCTAGACTATCGGCAATATATTTCGCAAAAAATGCTATAAGACTTGCACCGAAGCAACCTATTAGTATTCCTGATATCATTAAAAGTTTGAAATCTTTCAAATTTCTAGCTGCAGCACCAAAAAAGCCTATTAGTATGGTTATTTCTAAAAATTCTCTAAATACAACCATCGCTATTTGAAACATAAATTACTCAACTATTAAAGTGCCCTTTGCTGTATCTTGATGAAACTCTCCATAGAAAGTATACTTCCCAGATTTAAGAGGTGCAAGTAAGATATTTACTTTCTTATGAGGTGGAACTATTTTTTCACGATTAAAATCAGTGCTCTCAAATTCTTCAATAGTATCATCCAAATTATGAACCACTATTTTTATCTTTTTGTTTGTTGGTGCCTTTATTTCTTCTGGTACAAATTTATGATCCTTTATAGAGATTTCTATTAATATAAATTCATCGTCACCTAAGCTTATATTAGAATGTAAAAATATGAGAATAAAAAACCATATGGGTAATATTCTCACACGTGTTCCTTTTTTGCAAATTTCATTTTAAAATCTTTGTTCTTTTTTACTAATTATGGCGAAACCTATGCTTCCCAAAATAACACAGACTATTATTAAAGAAAAAGAAGTATTATAAGCAAATGCATCGTAAACGAGCTTACTTTGACTTTTTGATTCAAAGAAAAAGCGCAATATAAAGCCTATACAATAGTTGAAGATAAAGCAAAAAGACATTACTAGTGAATTAATTAATGATGTTACTACGCCAATCATATGATTTTTTGATAATTTGTTTCCTAAAGAAAAAGCTGCTACTTGGTAACTACTTAATACCCCTACTAAAAATGTTAAAACGTATACCACACCCACGGATCCAGAATCATAGTTAAATAAAGATAGCATAACTACAATTTGCATTGTACCCATATATACAATAAGTTTTGAAAATGATGTGAAGAATTGTGCTATATAACCTGTAATGCTACTTCCAATACCTATTCCAAGAAATATTAGAGAAACAGCAAAACCAGCAGATTCTTGTTCCAACCCTTTCACTTGTACTAAATATTTATTTGCCCATGTGTCTGCGAATCCTCCCATTGGCCCCACCATAAGACCTCCAAGCAATCCAATAATCCACAATTTTTTATTTGAAAGTGAAGAGTTGACTATTTGTATTATAGATAATTTTTGTATCACCTTATCTTCAGTATGAGACTTTCTATAAAATATTAAGATCGCTACACTAATACCAAGAGCTATATATGCGAAGAATAACATGGTTTTTTCAATGCCATATTTGCTAAATGATATAGTAATTGGAACCCCTCCATAGTAGGAGCCAAAAACCCCACAAAGCACTGTAAGACCTAGACAAAGACTATATTTTTTAGGGAAAAAATCATCAATAACTTTAACTGATCCAAGTATTCCAGCGAGAGAACCAACTCCTATAAGAACTCTTGAAATATACAAATATGTTTTGTCTATAGAATATATAGTCATTAAAATCCCACTTATACAAATAAATATGCATGCCGCTATCACAAATCTTGGATGAAATTTATCAAGTAAAACTCCAATAGGAATTTGCATCCCTGCATATCCAAGATAGTAAAATCCAGCTAGCAACCCAAATTCCTCTGCATCCATACCTATTGTATCAGTTAAATAATCTATCATCATAGCTGGTAGAATCCTGAGCGCCATTTGAAGTGAGTAAAAAGCCGCAGCAAGTAACCAGACGAAAAAATTAATATACTTAGAATAATAGATTTTTCTTATTATTTTTAACATTATAGTTTTTTAATTTTAATACCGAGCTAAACGCAACGAACGAAGCCTAGAAATACTATAGTCATACTCACAAACCTAAGTAGATGCAAAAAAATCGTATATCATGAATTTAGAATGGTAAATCATACGTAAATCCAATAGAAGCTTCGGCCAGACCAAACGTTTTCTTTATTTTACCAGTGTTATACATATTTACAGCGTTACCTGTGGTTATTAAATTTGCTACAGATGAATCTTGGTCAAAACCACGATATTTAACAACTACATCGTGAGCTATTTGGATTTTTCCGGCTATATTGATTCTAAAGTTATCAATAAGAGTTTTACTAAATCCAAGCCCTACTTGCCAAGAAAAAGAGTTTGACGTATGTTTCAATGATCTAAATTTATCAAAATCAACGAAATGGCTCTGAGAAGCAATAATAGCAACTTCTTTAACTTTTACCTGCACTAATCCAACACCTATCATAATAAATGGTTGGAATCCTGCTAATTCTTGCGTGTTATATATAAAATTCAACATATAAGCATCGCTTTTTGCACGAGTATTTTCTCTATCTCCACCAAATTCTTCTGCAAGCTTTACACCAAGCCTATATGAAGGTTTATAATCATAAGCAAATTCTATAGCAATATCAGGAGTCACTCTATAACCTAATTTTCCTGTATACATTGCAGTTTTCTTAATTGAAAAAACTGATTTTGTTGCTTTATCTTCAAATTTTGCTTTAAGAGGGCCGGAAATTCCAACATCGCCGCCTACATAAAATTTTCTTTTATGGTCTTCACAGCCATCCTCACAAGCAAAAGCTTGTGATGCAAAAAGTGCGCTAATACCTAATATCGATATATACTTAATAGTATTTTTCATAAGTTTGTCTCATATAAATTGCTATGAATGTTTTTTTATGCTTAAGGCATAAAAAAACAGCTGCACGATATTAAAATAATTCTATTCAGTCAATCTAATTATTTATAATATTTTGGATGATTTCCTTATGATTTAAGGTGTTAATGTAAAGTTACCCACAACATTATCAAGTATAACATTTTTTGCACTATATTTTGTTATATGTGTCTCCCTAAAATCAATATCACTTATTTTTGATCCATCGAACACAGCATCATCTATAGTCGCACTTATCATATAATTCTTACTAAAAATACAATCTAAAAATTTTGTTCTAGTAATGATTGCTGCTTTAAAATCTGTACCTTGAAATACAGTATTTGAGAAAGTAGCATCTTCTAACTTTACTTGTTTTAGAATTGCATTTGAAAAATTTGCATCTTGAAACTGCTTCTTTGAAAAATCAAGCCCAGTAAAATTCACAAAACTATAATCTCCCTTTGGATCTAAATCTAATGATCTAATAGAATTATTTCCTTCTAATATTTCGAGACCAGAGTTATCAATTACAATATTTCTTGTTGATAATATGTTTGTAAATGTTGATGAAGTTTGAGACGATTTATTCAGTTGCCCGTAATCCATCCTTACACTATCAATATTTGAATTATTAAATGAGCTTTTTAGTAAAGCGGCTTGAGTAAAATCAATTTTAGAAAAGTTATTTTTAGTAAATATAGAATTTTTAAAAAGTGCCCTTACGAAGGTCACATTATTGAATTTACAATTGTTACACTCAATTTTTATAAAATTTGCATAATCTAATTTAGAATTTGTAATTGTAAAATCTGATAATTTTACATCTCTAAACATTACATTTGGCATTACACTCAAATCTGACACCATTCCTGAAATTTGAGTTTTATCGAATAAGATATAATCTCCTGATATATTGTTTAGTCTAAAATCTGATATATCAGCACTACTAAAATTTACCCTTGTCAAAGTGGAATCTGAAACATTAGTGCTTAAAATTGTAGCATTTGATAAATTAGCATTTGATAGGTCACAACTTGCTATTGTACTATTAGAAATTACAGAAGCATAAGCATACAAATGTTTGAGAACAGATTGTACGAAATTGACATTATCAAATGAGGCTGATTTTAATATAGATTCTTCTAATGAAATATTTTGAAAAGTTGTTTTGTAAACGATCGCATTTGAAAAATCTGATGATTCAAGGAAAGAATCAACAAATTTTACATCACTGATTTTAGAAAAGGCTAGATCTGCACCATATAAAGCTACCCCGCTTAAAATAGAAGCAGAAATATCAGATTTCTCTAAATTTGATTCTTTAAATGAATCAGATGTAAAAGTTGATGAATCAATTTTCACTCTTTGAAATGAAGCATTATCATATATATTTTGACTAGAAGTTACGTTCAACAATATTGAGTCATCCAAACTACTACTCTTGAAATTACTTTTTGCAATGGTTGCTTGTGTAAAATTTACAGACTCAAATTGTGAGTCATTTGCTATTACATGCTCCATTACAGCATTAGAAAAGTCACAGTCACTAAAAATTACTTCGCTAAAGTTACTATTGGAAATATTGGCTTTAGCAAGTTTTACACTTGTGAACTCAGACTTTGATAAATTCATATTACTCAAATCTACCATTGACAGATCAACCTTGGAAAGATTTAGGCCTTGTAAGTCTGTACCAAATTTTAGTTTAATATTAGGTATCTTATTTGCTAATGTCTGATCTTTTATATATTGGACAATTTTCTCATTTAAATCTGATGAAATAGTTTTATTACTATTTTCTGAGCAGGATGATATTATAAAAACAATAAAAATACTAATTAACCTTCGCATATATAACCTTGAATATTACAGCGAGGACTAAGGATTTAATTATTCCGCTTGGAATAAATACTACAAGTCCAGAATATATTGCTTTATCAAAACCAATTAAATGACTGAGCCACGCAACACCAAAGCTATAAATAATAATCTGTCCAAACATTATTACAGCAAATATATTTATTGCCTTCTTAAAATTAATGTTAAATTTTTGCCTCATATACGACATGCTAACAGCTGCAGCTAGCATACCAATAAGATATCCTGCTGTAGGTCCTGTAAATTTTGCAAGACCATATGAAAATCCTAGAAAAACAGGCATACCAATTGCGCCAAGCACTAAATATAGTAACCACGTAAGAAAAGCCTCGGTTGGTTTGTATAATAAACCAATTAATATAGAGGCAACGGTTTGAAGAGTGATTGGCACAGGATATACTGGTAGAACTATTTGCGCCATAGAAGCAATTAAAATTACACCGAATAAAATCTTTAATATCGAAATAACGCTAAATTTATATATTGATAGATTGTTTATTAACATACGAACTCTCCTTCCAATTCCTCAAGTTCCTCATCCTCTTTTTTCCCAGGTGTCCCTGAATGGATAGAGAGTAACTTTAACTTTCTATGAAGCGCAGACCTTTCCATTCCAACAAAAGATGAAGTTTTTGATATATTATTATTAAATCTACTCATTTGAGCTGTTAAATACTGTCGCTCAAACACCTCTCTAGCTTCTCTTAAAGGCATAGACATCATATCTATATTAGTTTCCGGTTTTGTAATGGTAATACCGTTATTAGCAATCTCAGAAGGTAACATTTCAGGCTTTATTGTAGTTTCATAACTATCAATAGGTGGGTTCATTATTAAAGTCCATTCTATGACATTTCTGAGCTGTCTAATATTACCTGGCCAATTATAAGCTTGAAGAGCTGCTATAACTTCTTCAGAAAATTCACGTTCTTTTAAACCAGAAAATTTTGCAAGTTGTTTCACAAAATATTCTACAAGCAATGGAATATCCTCTTTTCTTTCGCAAAGTTTTGGTACTTTTATAAACATAACTTTTAAACGATGATACAGATCTTCTCTAAATTTTCCCTCTTTTACGAGAAGTTCAATATCCTTGCTAGAAGCTACAATTAACCTAATATCTAAATTTATAGATTTGCCGGTCCCAGGCTTCTCATAAAGTTGGTCTTGTATAAATTTTATGAATTTTCCTTGAGCCGCGAGAGGCATATCCGCTATTTCATCTATAAAAAGCGTACCACTATTTGCGGCTTCTAAAATACTATGTCTTCTTATAAAAGCTGAATTTATATCATTTTTTTCAGGCTCACCAAAAAGTTCCTGCAAAACTTGATCACTCGTAAGTCCTGTTGGACTAAATAAAATAAAAGGACAATTAGAACGCTTTGATTTTTTATGTATCAATCTAGCGCATAGTTCTTTCCCTACACCGACTTGACCTACAATCATAACTCTACCAGCAGATGTAGCCGCTCTTTCAATTTCGGTCTTTAACTTAGAAACAGATTGTGAACTTCCTACCATTTCAGTTCTATCTACCACCTTAGCCTTTAGATCAATATTCTCTCTCTTAAGCTTTGATGCCTCACATGCTCTGCGTAGTACTATCATAAGTTTTTCATGTGTAAATGGTTTCTCTATGTAATCATAAGCTCCCATTCTAATTGCACTAACTGCTGTTTCAATCGTACCATGTCCGCTGATTATAATAACTGGCATTAGAGGAAATCTTTTTTTCACAAGCTCAAGTATACCTAAACCGTCGAGATCACTTCCTTGAAGCCAAATGTCTAATATAATAGCATTTGGCACTTTATCTGTGATTAAACTAAAAGCCTGTTGGCTGTTCGCAGCGCTTCTAGGGGCAAACCCCTCCTCTTTAAGAATATCTGATATTAACTCTCTGATATCAGCTTCATCATCAATTACAAGTACGTCTATTGCCATTTAGTTACTACCTTCTTGAAGTTGCAAATGAATTATATGGTTTATTTATTTTAAGTAATGCAAATCACCAAATTTCTATTATTTAAATAATTTTCTTATGATTCGTTTTCCTAATAAATCTCAAGCTAAATTAAACAAATGATTATGTTAGCTCCAAGATTCACTCAGAACATATTGCTCGCTTAGCAAATAAGACAGCTTGAATCCGTTAAAACCATTCTGAAACATTTAAAAATGAAAATATTATTTCCATCACATTCATTATCACATAACAACTTAGACACCTATTCTTTATAAATCAATCACAAAAATGCTTAAATATCGCAGAATATAACATAAATCTTATTTTATTAACTTATTTATACTATTTCTTTATTTTGCTAGATATGTGTTTACGTGAAAATATAAGCTTTACTACCCCGCCACCTTTGTTTGGCAAATTAGATATCAATATTTCCCCTCCGTGATCCTGAACTATTTTTTTTACTATAGCAAGACCAAGTCCAGAACCCTTAGAACGCGTCGTCATGTAAGCTTCTGTTGCCTTGTCAATAAGATTTTGTGCAAACCCACTACCACTATCTATTACAGAAATCTCTAAATCATGTTCAGTTAACTCTATTGAAAGATAAATATGTTTTTCAGCCAAGCTATTCTCTAGAGCTTCTTCAGCATTTTTAAATAAATTTATCATAACTTGATTTATTTGCGTTGTATCACACATAAACTGCAATTCAGAAATATTACTAGAAAAATGATAATTTATTTTATCATTCACTATTTGCCTAGACTCTTCTAGATCTCTAAGAATTGACACAATCTCATATAATTCAAAACTTGGGCTTGGCATTTTTGCAAAATCAGCAAATTCCGTAACAATTTTTTCTATATCATTTGTATGTCTTTTGATTGTAGATATATATTTTTTAAACCCTTCTTTATCACTAATATCGTCAGAGTATTTTTTAACAATTCTATCTGCAGATAATAGTATAGGAGTTAAAGGATTTTTTATTTCATGAGCTACTCTTCTTGCTACATCGGCCCATGCCATAGCCCTTTGAGCAAGCGCCAAATCTTTTTGCTGAATATCAATCTTTTTAACCATCCTATTAAATGCTGTAGTTAGTATAACAAGTTCATCACCATTCGAATCATTAACCGGAATTTGTACTGTAAAATCCCCAGCCTGTACCAATTCCGTAGCTCTAACCAATCTTCTTATCGGTCTTGCTATCATATTTGCAAAAATAGAGCCTATTGTAACAGTAGCTGTTAACAGAAGACTTGTTATAAAAACAAACATTAGAGCAAATTTGATTTGAATAGACTTCATTTTCTTTTGAGTAGCTTCATACTGACTTGCTGCTCCGGTTGTTTTATCAATATAATTAATTATTTCTTCATCTACTAACTTTCCTACAAGTAAATAAGTATCATGGTACCTAGTTAATTTGATTAACATCCTAATTTTTCCGTTATTTGGAGAAATATCAACAATTTCACCAACATTTGCATGATCGTAATATCTTTGTGGAATTGACCAAAAAGATAAAGAAAAACTCATGGCAGTTTGAGCCATTGTGACATTGGTATTTTTTTGAAATACTAATGCTTCAGAAAGTGATCTAAGCTTAACTAAAGCATTTAACACATAATTGAGATATTCCTGATTATCTATCACATCAAAATATTGAGCATTAAGATCTTGAGCTATTAAAAAAGCCGCATCTCTTAGTTGATTTTTGTTTTCCGAAATATATAAATCTGCAACTCGCACTGATTGATTTATTGCCGTTGATACTTTCGAATCAAACCAACTTTGCAAACCAAAATTAAACACGAATACAGAAAATACAGATACTATAATGGTTGGAATAACCGCGATAATACTAAACATCATGATTATTCTTGCTCTAATCCGAGCATTTTTGTAATCTTTAAAAATGGAGTGCAGAAACTTCCTAGTTGCAAGCATAAATAATAGTAAAAATACTATTAGATCAAGCAAAATAAGAGTAATCATGTAGGTTGGATCACTGTTACTACTTTCATCTACAAAACCTATAATTGTTTTATAGCACAGAAAAAAAGCCATAATAACAAGAACAAAAGCTAATTTGTTAGCTAAGTTATGTTTAATGAATAATGAATATGATCTATTTAAAAAACTATTTTGCATCACTAAAAAGTGTCAAAAGCTTTTTTCTCAGCGTATTTCTGCTAACACCTAAAATAGCAGCTGCTTTTAATTGATTATGTCTTGTGTGTATCATTGTTTGTTTTATCAGGACTTTTTCAACCTCATTAATAACATTTTCGTAAAGATTATTTGATAGAAAAGTCCCGTCATGAAGCTTGAAATAATTTTCTATAACACCATCCAGCGCTTCGCTCACTGATAATTCTTTCTTATTTGTATTCACTTTAATTTATACCAAATATATTAACTTCTCTTGAATTTATAACAAATAATCCTTATTCACTAAATATTCAAATTAAACTACAACAGCTACGAGATTACCTATTGCTTTGATCTACTTCTATATTTTCTCGTTGATTTAGGTCAACATTATCTTCAGCTTCTACTGGCAATCTTTTTCTGAATTTCTCTTCTATTTTAAGATATTCCTGAGCCTGCACAGAAAGTTGCTTATATAAATCTCTTTTTTGTTTTTGTAATATAGCAATGTTGGTTCTAAATTCTCTAATTTCTTTTCTGATTTCAGGCGAAACTAGAGCTAGTTGAGATTTATAATCTTCAATAATTTTTTGGTATTCACTAGCCGTATTTCTTTCTTTCTCAGAAAAATTTGTTTGGTCAATTGCAATTGCACCTCTAGACAATGAAATTATTGCAGCAAATATAATATATTGTATAAGTTTTTTCATACTGTTGTTACTACATAAATCAATATAGACTTAGAAATAAAGTTTAACAAAAAACTATGCAAGAAGAAATTGTTACAAACCCATTCAAATCCCTAACAAAACTCTTAAGAGTAGAATTTAACACAATTTTTAAGCATATTCCACTATTAGAATTAATTTTCGAAGATATTTCTGTTGCAACCTCAAGTTATGAAATTTCTTCTAAATCTGTGGAGTCGATGCCTGACGACACCTGGAGATATATTTGTTATTTTGAAATTGACATAAAAGTACAAGATATTAGAAAATTGGCAATAGATTATATTAATGGCGAGATTTTAATTACTGAAGAAGTAGAAAATGATTGGGTTAGTATAGTTCAAGCAGAAGCTTCTGCAGTATATGCTGGTTACTTCTACGTTGCAAACTCAGAATTAATTTCAAATTGTCCGAATGATCTTATCCCTTTACAGATTAATGCTGGCAGAGCTTTTGGTACCGGCGAACATTCTACCACCAAAGGCTGCCTTGAAATGATTTCCAAAATATCAATAGTGCCAGATATGATATTAGATGTTGGTACTGGAACTGGCATTCTATCTATAGCAGCAAAAAAACTTTGGGCAAATTCAATAGTACATGCAACAGATATAGACTCAGTTGCTATAGAAATTGCTGCAGATAATGCTAAGTTGAATAATGTAGATATAGAATTTTCATTATCTCACCACAACAAAAAACTTCATAATTACGATATTATAGTGTCAAATATATTATTCAAACCCCTTATAGAAATGTCTGATGATTTTAAGAAACTATTAAAACCAAACGGATTGGTGATATTATCAGGATTTATAAAAAATCAATTAGATGGCGTTATTGCTGCTTATACAAAGCATAATCTTTATTGTATAGAAGTTCTATCTATTGATGACTGGCAAATAATTATGCTTGGTACTAAAAAACCTGGATAATGGATTGTATCTTGAATTTAGAGTCAATGGGTGGCTCAATAAGGAAATTCAATGGGTTACATAACTATTCCTCCAAGATAGATTGTTTTTTAAAACTATTTCTAAGCTTTCATTTTTCCTTATCATTTTTATATAAAGTGATATAGTGAACTACCATTAATTAGAGATAAAAGTGGCAAGATTTTTTATGTATGCAAGACCCTTTGGTTTGCTTTTAAGCGTAGCAACAGCTGCTGTTGTAGGACCAAGCGTTTATGATGGGTACAAATATTCTACAAAGCCTTCAGGCTTTCATCAAGCGGTGGAAGATATCTATAAAATAGATCAAAGAAAATATAAGATTGAAGAATTCGAAAAAGCTATAGCTGGTATTTATAATATCTCAGGTTCTTTGAGTAAAGAGATCATTTGGGAGGCATTAAATAGATCTGGTTTTTTTAAAAATCCAACGCTAACTTTCATAGAGATAATGGGTTCGCATAATCATATTGATTTTAGTAATCCAAAATCTTTAATAAAAAACCTCTTTAAAACTCTAACAAAGGAAGAAACTGAAGCAATTATGCTATATGCAATTCAAAAAACAAGCTTTGGACGTAAACCTGGAGTGGAAAGAAACGAACTTAAGAGCGAAGTATTGAGTGATGATTTACATAAATCATTTCTAGAATATGCAAAAATTATTGGGCTGATAGATTCTATTGAGCCAACTGAAAAATCTTACGATAAAGAGTGGATCCTTGGAGCTTCTAGGCCTGGTATTCTTACTCGGGCCATTTATAGTACGCAAATGAGAGGAGTTACAATAAAAAATGACGATATTCAGGTTTTAGTAGGTGAAAGGATTGTGTGGGCTGAAATAGACGGAATAGCCCCAGAATTAAAAGCTTTGCTAATGTCAGCTTTTTATAACAAAACTCCGATAGATAGTTTGAATACAGTACTCACTGTAGGAGACAATTCTTCTAGAATAGAAGAAGGTAAATCCTATATGCTATATCTCGCACAAAAAAATAATATAAGAGTCAATAACGAACAACCTTTTGTTTTTTATAAAACAAAAGAAGAATGTCCTAAGGGATATTTCCCTGAAAGACATTATCTAAATTATGAAAAAGGAGAGACAAGATTTATTACAGAATCTATGATGTCTGTAGATATACTTGAGACTTTGGGAATAAAAGTCAGTGAGATATAGACACAAAAGCACAAAATCATGATAGGCCTACAACTGCAACAACAGTTTCTGATGCTGCAGAAAGGTTAGTGGAAAAGATTAACGCTGGTGTTTATCACTATCAAAAAGAATTTACAATATTAGTTGTAACTAATAATCCTTATATAGAAAGGCAATCACAAAAAACGCAAATAGAAGTTAACAAAGTTCTTAAAGCCTCGGGATTAGCAGATTTAGGATATAGTGTAAAAGTTGAAGGTGTGGGTTTTCAATGTAAACAAGATTTACCAGTTATAAAATCAGAATTTGCTGTCCTAGTCTCCGTCTGGTTTGAATATCTAAATGGCTCAACTAATATGACACCTTTATTATTTCAATCCATGGACAAAACACCTATTTCAGAGGTTCCGTATATTGAACCTGAAGGGTTTTCCATTTCTGGACTCGTAGAAAAAATGGCGATAAACTTTTGGGATGAAATTCTTGAGTAGCACTTGTCTACACACGTTTTAAATACAAGATCAGTTCTATAACTAATGCAGTAAAATACCACTCAAATAAAGCTAAATATAGAAAATGACTGAAATACTACAGATAAAGGCTTAGTAGTTATAATTGTGATAATGGACAACATACAAGCATTAGTTGTACAAGGTATTGTTAACAAAGGCATTGCCCAATTGTGCCAAATGCTATAAAGGCACGGAACATTGTGCAGCATCAGTGCCATATCTTTAGTATTTCGTTTGAAAAATATTAGACACAATAGCAGTATAAGCTATTGCTATAGCGTCTGCTTCATCTGTTGAAGAAAATTTTACGTCTGGTATTACAAGTGCAAGCATTTTCATCACTTGTTCTTTATCAGCTTTTCCATAACCAACAATAGTTTTTTTAATACTATTTGGTGCAAACTCCGATGTATGTAAGTGATATTTACCTAAAATGGCTAAGATTGCGCCCCTCGCAAAACTTAAAATCATTGAAGATTTAGCATTAATATTAACAAATGTCTCTTCAATAGAAGCACTGCTAGGCTCATATTTTTCAACTATAGACGAAAGTTCTTCAGAAAGCGAGGCAAGACGTACTGTAATATGATTTGATGAAGTAGTTTTAATTCTTCCGCTTGCAATATATACAATAGAATTAGTTCTACTCTTTTCCAATATTGCCCAACCTAAATTATTTATACCAGGATCAATACCTATTACACCATTAGCCATTCTTAAATAATACCAAATTTTATTTTAAAAATACAAAGAATTTAAGTATATAATCAATACTCTATAGAGAGTATTATTTTTATTTTTTAAACTTATAATATATCAAAGGTATTACAAATACTGTAAATAACGTACCAATTAACATACCACCAACAATTACAAGGCCAATGGAGTGTCTGCTTTCAGCAGCAGCTCCACTAGACATAACAAGTGGAATTGCACCAAAAATTGTGGCAAATGTAGTCATTAATATTGGTCTTAACCTAAGCCTACAAGAAGTAACAATAGAGTCTAGTTTATTTTTTCCTTCCGCTTTTAATTGATTTGCGAATTCTACAATCATAATAGAGTTCTTTGTTATTAAACCTATCAGCGTTACAATGCCTATGTTACTATACAAATTTATGCTACTACCTCCTATGATCAACGCAAGCACCCCTCCAGTAATTGAAAATGGCACAGCAAGAAGTATTATAAATGGATCCGTAAAGCTCTCAAATTGTGCAGATAAAACAAGATATATAAAAACTAGAGCCAAACAGAATGTAAATAACATATTGTTATTGGATTCTTGCATACGCTCAATCTCCCCTAAAAACTCTACCTTAATGCTCGTTCCAGGTAAAAGCTTATCTGCTATCTTATCTATTTCCATTTTAGCTTGATTTATTGAACTTCCATTTGAAATTTCAGAACTAATTTCAACAGATTTTGCAGTATTATAATGGTTGTAGGATTCCACAGATATGGATTCTTTTATTCTAGCTAGATTAGATAAATGCACCATTTCACCATTTTGATCCTTAATGTAAATTTTTGAAAGATCAGAAATTTTGCTACGATCTTCTTTATCGAAACGAAGCATAACTTTATATTTCTCATTTCCCACAGAAAAATCTGAAACTTTTACACCTGCAATAAGGTATTGCAATGTGGTTCCAATTTGATCAAGAAATATATGGTGCATAGCAGATACATCTCTATCAACGTCAATTTCTATACTTGGAATAGAGGTTCTAAGATCCCGGTCTGGATTTACAAAAATTTTATTTTGCTTTAGTTCATTCAAAAACTTCTGACTCACCACATCTAATTCTTTAAAATTTCCGAATGATAATAAATTAATCATTACAGCACGCTCGTTGTTACCAGACATACCTCCTGGGTTCATAGCAAATATCGTCATAGAAGGAATTTTAGACAAAAGAGGATTTATTGTATTTATTATATCTTGTTGTGACTTTGACCTCTTGGCCCAATCACTTAGAGGTATAAAACCATATGCCTGATTTCCACCATATACATTAAAAAAATAACCTTTGACTTCTGGAACAGTTCGTACAATTTCTTCGACTTGCTTGATAGCATCAACAGAAGTTTGAAGTGTACCGCCATCCGCACCTTTTCCACTTATAATGAAGAATGCATAATCTTCTGTTGGCATAAATTCTTTTTTTACAAAATAGAAACTTATAAAAAGTATTAGTATTGATGACATAGCTATGAGCGCCATTTTCCTATTATTACTAAGTGCAAGCAATAAATACTTGATATAAAATTCTGTAAGTTCGTTTATTTTATCACCAAATTTCAAGATTATTTTTGGTATTTTAATATTACGGTTAGTGCCAAGTATTTTAGAAGAAAGCATTGGAGAAAGCGTCAGAGCTACAAATCCTGAAATAATAACACAAAATGCAAGAGTCCAAGCAAATTCTATAAATAATTTTCCTACAAAACCATCAATAAAACCGATAGGAAGGAAAACGGCCGTTAAAGTTGTCGTCATTGTTAATATTGCAAAACCTATCTCCTTTGAAGCAATAATTGCCGATTCGAATGCTGTTTTTCCTTGCTCAAAATGTCTATAAATATTTTCAAGCATCACAATTGCATCATCAACAACTAGCCCTATTGCCATTATCATTGCAAGTAGACTATATAAGTTGATTGTAAAACCTATGGCTTTCATAAAGGCAAATGTACCTATTATTGAAACGGGAATTGCTACAAATGGGACTATTGTTACTTGAACATTCCCCAAGAATAAATATACAATAAAAAGAACTAGCACTAAGGCTTCAAATGCTGTTAGATAAACAGAATTTATTGATGCTTTGATAGGGATAGCACTATCATATGCTATATGAAGCTTTATCCCATCTGGTAACGATTTTTCTATTTTGGGCAAGGCCTTGGTTATTTCATCGGAAAGCTCTATTATATTAGCTTTAGAGCGCTTTAATACACCAAGAGTTATGGTATCTGAACCATTATATCTAGTTATTTCTAGATGTTCTTCGGGCTTTAGCTCAATTTTTGCTATATCTTTAAGCTTAAGTAATTTACCATCTATATTTTGTATTATGATATTCGAAAATTCTTCTATAGACGAAAGTTCGCCTTTTAAGTTTAAAATATAATTTTTTGTATTTGTTTTAATGAACCCCGATGGGTAGTTTTTTGTTTGAACTTTAATTTGCGTATGAATTTCAATAGGAGTTAATTTGTTTTGAAATAATTTTACAGGATCAAGGCTAATCTGTATTGTATAATCTGAGCCTGAGTATATTTTTGCATTACTTACTGTATCCAGCTTCTCAAGCTCAGGTTTTACTCTTTGAAATATTATGTTTGTTAAAGTCATTGGATCGTAATTTGATGAAGTAGTGGTAATCCATATGCTTGGCCAATCATTTGCACTCATTTTGCTTACAGCTGGAGCTGGCATATCTTGAGGTAATTTATATGAAATTTCTGATATTTTCGATCTTATATCGTTAAGCGCAGCTTCAATGTCCGCAGACATCTTAAAATCCACTTGGATGGAACTAAAGTTAGTTGAACTTTTGGATGATATATGATCAAGATTTTTGACATTTTTTATAGCTTTTTCAATTGGTTTTGTAACATTGCTCTCCATAAAAGAAGCATTTGCACCAATATAAACTGATTCTATAGTAATTGTTGGCATATCGATATCAGGTGTACCTCTTAAAGGTAAATTGAAAAATGCCACAATCCCTGTTATTACCACAATCAAATTTAAAACAGTTGCAAGTACTGGACGTTTTACACAGACTTCAGATAGATACATATTAGCCCACTACTTCAACTAGTTGCCCATCAGATATTTTTTGAATACCTTCTGTTACAATTTGTGATTCACACGTTAGGTTGCCAGACGTAACTTCAATCGAATTTTCTACTCTATCACCAAGAGTTACAACTATGAGTTTTGCTTTATCCCCATCTAAAATAAACACTTTATTTAGGCCATCTGATTTTATAACAGCAGCTTCTGGGATGCCAATTGACTTATGTTTATCATATTTTAATTTTATCGAAACATAACTATTGTGCTCTAGACCATCTTCGTCTTCAACAATAGCAGTAGAACTATAAGTACTAAAATCTTTTGAAAGTGATTTTGATATTGAAATTTGCTCTAATTTATAGTGTCTCTCGTTATTTATAATCTCTCCAGTAACTTCTTTTTCATCAATTTTATATATTTTTGGAACAGCAAAACGCAATAATTTCTTTGAAGTTGCCGTTATATTGAATAAAAAATCTCCTGTTTTTATATATTCTCCTTTTTTGTATTTAATAGCTGAGATTTCTCCGTCAAATGGTGCATGTATGTTTTTGTGTTCATATATTTTGCTGATTTCAGCTAACTTAGCTTTAGCAACATGATATTCTATCCGAGCTTTTTCTAGCCTTTGGCTAGTGATAATATGTTTTTCAAATAAAGAGGTTTCTCTTTTTAATACTAAAGAGGCTTGCTTAAATTCTGCTTCAGCAGAAGCCTTTTGAGCTTCAGTAATAGATTTATCCATTACCAAAATTATCTCACCTTTCATAAAATTCTTTTTTGTACCCTCTGGTACAAAATCTACCACACCATCTGATATAGCTAAATAATCTTTGCTATTTTTATTTATACATTCTGCAGGAAGTGTTATTTCTTTGTAGAATTCCATTTGCCTAGGAGATACTACTTTTATAAAGACTTTATTATCTGATGCAAATAATGAAATAGTGCAGAAAATAATAGTAACAAAGGATAATATACGATACATATACACTTAATTTGTGAAGTTATTCACGCGACATAATAACGTAGAAAATATGAAAAGACTAATAAAAAAAGGCCCAGAAATATATAAAATGGGCCTTTTAGTTTTATTATAATATCAAACACCAACCATTAGCTGCAAGCTGATCCGCCATCACTACCGGCGATCCATCCTACAAGAGAGCTTGCACTGAAAATAATAATTACACCAACTGATGTAGTCAAAGCAGCAGTCCAGTTTAACTTACCCATTAATAAACCACCAGCAACACCCATAATAGCGACTGTACCTATTGATTTAGCAATATTGCCACCTAATGCCTTTACCACGGCACATAAAGACGCACCAATAACGTCACTACCAGAAGCAAATGCTGCATCTGCTGATGCAAAAATCATTGCACAAACACACGCAAATAGTAGAGTACGCCAAACAAGATCTGTATTAGTAATTGTATTAGTCATAACTTAAATACTCCATAAAATAAAACATAAGCTAGATATTAATTACTACTACCAATTGTGCAAGATCATTAACGTAATTTTTTAAGAAAACAGTATATATTTTTTTAAAACAAGTATTTATACGTAGCTTTTTAGCAACAAACTAGTTAAGCATGGAATCTGTTGTACACTATTTTCTTATGCATCATAAGGTTTATTTGAAAATTCTTTACCTAACATACTTCAAATTTTTTTACTCGATTTTCAACAAGCCATTCAATGAATGAAATACTAAGTTGATTTGAGTTTTTTTGTAAAGAAAAAATATAACCTTCCTTTATAATTTCCATCACTTCATTAAAAGAAATATCTGTATGTCTATTTGCAATTTTTTTATTTACACAATCTACAACGTCGTTAAATAAACTTACTGAGAATTCATAAGTTTTTTCTTTTTTAATAGATTTTTGTTGCGAAAAATTAATATCATTGCCAAACAATTCATCTATACTACAGTTTAATGCACTTGCTATAGCTGCTACTGCTTCTATTCCAGGATTTTTTGATAGGCCAGCAACAATATTATATATCGTATTTTTCTTAACATGTGATTTTTTCGCTATATCCCAAACTGAAAGATTTTCTTCTTCCATTTTTTCTAAAATTACTTGCCTTATATTTGAAACACTCATTACTTATAATATTACTCTTTGATCTGGAATATGTTATATAAATTATAACTTTAGTAAATAAAATCAAATAAAAACTCTAATTTTTAATTTTTCTTTTATTTAATGAAGCAAAGCTTCAAGCTTATAAGCTTTGATTAGCCGGGATTTTGTGTATAGTCTATTACTTTTAGCATAAGACGTTGTATGCACTTCTCAGTCATCTCACATATTAATACAAGATCTATTCTTAAAGAAAGAGGTCCCTGCCTTTGCAGGAATGACGAGAATAGCTTCACTTCAATGCTCCTAGAGCCATACACAAGTTAATTTACTATATAGATAATCACAACCACTTAGTTTAAGAATATAAAAATATTTAAAAAATTTAAATAAATTAACAATAAATATTGTAGATAATTTTGTATTTTGTAACTTTACATAATTTATGTTACAGTGTATAACGCCCAAAATAATTATAAAAATAGACGTAATATGCTAGAAATACCGAGTTCTGGTCTTAGTTTTTTCCGTGTAAGGCCAACAGGAGGACTACTTGAGGTAATTATCCCACCAATTTCTCAAGAAAATGTTTTTGCTCAACAATACGCTTACTCAGAATATATAGCTGATGTGTTGTTTGGTTTGACGCCAGAAATCGAGGAATCAATAGAAACATTAGTAAGAAATTATGCAATTGTTACAAAATCTTCAACAAGTTTTGCAAAAGAAAAGTCTTTATTAAAATCCATAGGAAATAAAGAAAAGAAAGTTTTTGCCCATTTATCAAAGGATAGTGAGTTCTACATGCATGTATTACCAGATTGGTTAGTAGTTGAGCTATTTTCCACCACTAGCACTACTGCAGAATACGACGAGATAAATACACCTATAATGGGATTAGACGGCGCTGAAGCTTTTGAATAAATTTATTTTTCTTGCAATACAAAAAATTTTGACTATTAATTTTTAAGCAAACAAATTTTTTTTAACTATAGTGTGAAGCGCGGGTGTAGCTCAGGGGTAGAGCGCTACCTTGCCAAGGTCGAAGTCGAGGGTTCGAATCCCTTCACCCGCTCCATAATTTATATTGAAAAAATTGTTTAAAAAATCTTCAACTTTCAATTGCTTTCAGTCTTGTATAGCATCTAAGCAGTATTCTTCAATTTTTTGTTACCTAAACTTTAGATTATAGTTTACAACTATAATTTATTTGAATACCATTCAATATGCTTATAAATAATATAAATTCAACAAATAGGTGTACTATGTCTAAAGTATTATTAGCTTCGTCAGCCACTTCCTCGGTTGCTGCTTCTCCAACAGGAGGCGCTGGAGGTGGTTCTTCTGTAACTTCCGCCGCTCCTGCGCCAGCAGCGCCAAAAAAAGCCAGTGGTGGCGGATGTTGTTCATCTAGTGCCGTAGAAGGTGTAATAGTATCAGCAGCTTCTGTTGCTGCTCCTGTAGTAGGAGCAACACTTGCTGTTGGAGGACAATTATTACAAAATTACACAACCGCTAGCATTAACGGAAGTACCGCGTTAACTTTGCCACAGAAAGCTGCGTTGGCTATTCTAGCCTCTAATATAGGAGCTGTTTCAACAGCCGCTGCTAATCATTTGGCTTCCGTTGCACCACCTGTTGAGACAACTCCAGCAGCAAACGTGGCTTCATCTGCGCTTTTAACTGCTATAGGTGTTGCATCAGCATTCGTTCCAAATGCTACAATTTCTGAAGCCATGCAAACTGTTGTTGCTCAAACTGCTGCTGCCTCTGACCCATCGGCTAGTACCTCCGCTATTACTGTATCTCCTACTACCGCGCCATCAGCTGCTGTACCTGCTACTACCGCGCCATCAGCTGCTGTACCTGCTACTACGGCGTCATCAGCTGCTGTACCTGCCTCTCCTCCACCAGCATCATTAATTACCGCTACTTTGCTTGGAATACAACATGTTGTATCTAATCCTACAGCAGGCATACATAAAGAACAACAACTTACTCAAGCGCACGCAACGGAGATTTCTAGCTCGGCATCTGCTACGCATTTGGCAGCTGCTGTTGTAGGAACACATATTTCTGAAACTGAAAGCGCTGTTACACTTACAGGCAATACAACCAGCCATGCTGATGGATCAGACGCATAATACACACTACTATAAAAAAGACAAAATCCCGCATTAAATGCGGGATGACTAACCAAGATTTTGGCATTAGGAATTGTCAGCTTTAATTGAAGCAGCATGCAATCCATGTTGAAACGCTGGTTGCAAAGCTCGATTTACAAGTCTCTGTCTTTCCAACAATGAAAGGCCTTCGAAATCTTTACTTACTATATGTATTTTTACATGAGAAGGATACATACTATCTGTCTCCACACTGTAGTGATCTACATGATTTTCGCTATCATCTTTTATTTCAAGTTTGACAACATTAAAATTTTCCAACAATTTTTCTAATAATATTATTTTATTATCTTTCATAAATTACTTTTTCTCAAATTTCTCAAATTAAATAGAATGAAGCTTGATGCCATGTATTAATATAAACAAAATATACTGTACACAAAATATTTCCAAAACATATCTACTAATTAGAAGTGGTTTAAACTGTAGTCTTTGCTCAAAATTGACAAAACTGAATATATAAAAAAATCCTATACTAATAATAAATAATATTATAATTTCAAGATTAGAAAATTGTCCTGACGAGAACATGAGTAAAACCACGGACCACATAGCCACCAAATTTCTATACATAATATTTCTTTGTAAACGAGCCACATACCCCAAATATACAAAACCAGTGCCTATAGTTCCATAATCATAAACTTCATAACTAAATGGTATCAAAACAATGAGTAGTACATTAAAAAACCATGAAGAAATCCTGTATTTTTCAGATAAATCTATGAAAGATAAGCTAATTATAATTGATAAAATGATATTTAAAAAAGATAATTCAGGGATAAAAATAATGTGCAAAAATTGAAGTATTATCCCAATTAGGGTTAATTTTTTGTATTTTAGAATCTGAAAACAGAAAATAATTTTTTGCTCCGATTTTATCCTATAATAATTATATCCTGCAAAGAAACAAAAAAATGGCATTGCAATCCTTCCCACAAGCCGCAACCAAGAGACGTTATGAATAAAAATACCATAGTGATCTATAATCATCGAGATTATAGCTATGAATTTGAACAAATCCTGATAATTCGGTGCCTGGTTAAATTTTGACGGCATAAACATTTTATTCAACTTTTACTTTTAGTGTTTCATCCTGCATCTCTATTAAAATACTTTCCTCATTTTTGGCTAACTTTGCTGAAGTTATAACTCTATTATCTACTGTTCTAATAATTGCAAAACCTCTACGTAATATTTGAGAAATACTTAGGCTATCAAGTAATTTTGATTGTAAGTTAAGATATGTCCCAGCACTATTTAGTATTCTATTTACATAAATTGTAGATCTTTCAAATAAATTTAAATATTGAATATTTTTTGCCGATATGAAGGATAAAACAGTTGTTTGTGGTAATTTTATAGATACAAGAGAAATAAGTTTAAGTTTTAAATGATGAGGTAAGCTTCCCTGTAATTTAAAAGAAAATTCGTCAATTTGTTGTTGTTTAGGAAATAGTAATTTTTCTGGAGATGATAAAGATTTACACAATAATGCTAATTTAGAACTAAACAGAGTCAGAATATTTGAAAAAAATCCAGCATATCTCACTGAAAGATCTGAGACTTTTATCCTTAAATCTTGTAAAACTGGAAGAGCTAGTTCTGCAGCAGCTGTCGGAGTTGGAGCCCTAAGACTACTTGCAAAATCAATTAGAGTAAAATCTGTCTCATGTCCTATTGCAGAAATTATTGGAATTTCAGAATTAGCTGTAGCTCTTACTACAATTTCTTCATTAAATCCCCATAAATCTTCAATAGAACCTCCTCCCCGCGCGACAATAATAACATCAGGATGTTGATCTTTATCCATTCTGTTAAAGCCATTAATAGCACTACTTACTTCAAAAGCGCAACTCTCACCTTGAACTGCAACAGGCCAAAGAATTATATGTGTAGGGCATCTATCTCTAACTCTATGCAAAATATCTTGTAAAACAGCGCCAGTGGGGGAAGTTATTATTGCAATTTTTTTTGGAAAAAATGGTATGGGTTTTTTTCTTGATTGATCAAAAAGGCCTTCTCTTGCAAGAAGTTCCTTCCTTTTATTAAGCAGCTCCATCAAAGCACCATTGCCTGCTGCTTCTATTTTTTCTACATTAAGCTGATACCTTGATTGGCCAGGATATGTTGTAAGCTTTCCTGTTGCTATTATCTCAAGTCCGTCTTCAATCTTAAAATTCACCCTAGCAAGCACAGGTCTCCAGCATGTGCAAGCAAGTACAGCATCCTGGTCTTTAAGGTTAAAGTATCCATGACCAGAACTCGCCACTTTAAGACCTGAAATTTCTCCTCTTACACGTATATAACCAAAATCATTCTCTATTTTCCTCTTAACAAGAAGAGAGAGTTCACTTACCTTAAACTCTTTTACCTCACTTTCTGTAGCTGCATAAGCTATATTATTCATTTGCATCTTGGTTTGTGTATTAAATACTATATTATAGCCGTATTATAATAAGAAATACAAAGCTTAATGACTAATATAGTACGATTTATTATATTCGTTTTCTTTTTTGCTATGAATAAATCAACTTTAGGGAGGGAATTTCTTCATGGTGGTGAAAATAGTTTTTTGAAATCTGATAAGCTAGTATATAGCTATGAAGGAGAATATGCGGAAGCTATAGGCCATGTGGAACTTATTATCGATGATCTATATGTAAAAACTGATAGAGCTCTCATTGACATAAAAAATAAAAAGGTATGGACAAATACTAAGACATTAGCAGAAGGAGAAAAACAAAAATTATTAGCAAGTTCAATATTTATCAATGCTGCCAATGACAAGGCGATAGTAAGGAATGTAGATATTCTAATAAAACCAAATGATGTGATGACAGCAAAAAAATTAGTGCGGAAAGATAAATTTATTGGAGAAATATATGATGCTGCATATACGCCATGTGTTTATTGTATAAAAAATGCACCGCTTTGGCACATCAATGCAGAAAAGACTGAGCTTGATTTTAAAACAGGCACAGTAAGTTATCAAAATGCTACATTTTCTGTAGCAAAATATAAAATTTTACATTTGCCATTTTTTTCCCATCCAATGCCAAATGCAGAAGCAAGATCTGGTATCTTAAGGCCAGAAATAGAGAGAGGAACACTAAAAATACCATTCTATTATAGACATCATGGAAATATGGATGCGACATATTCTCCTCGTTTTAACAGGAAGCTCTTTATCCAAGAACTTGAATTTAGGCATTTATTAGAAAATGGTAAATATCAGATAAATGGAAGCTATACTCACTCAAAAATTATTACTTCTACATTACAAAATACCATAGTTAAGGATGCTAAATATCACAGGTATAATGTAACTGCCAAAGGTTATTTCAGCTCTAATGAAGTTAAATATGGTTTTAATTTAGGTAAAGTGTCTGATAAATCTTACTTAAAAAATTACTATGACGATTGTAGTAGTTATATAAAATCTGAAATATATGCAAATAAGTTTTTTGTTAATGGTTATAATCATATCAGTGTCCAGCATTATCAAGGCCTAAGAACTTCAGATAACTGGGAAACAGATCCAAATGCTCTTCCAACATACACAATAAGAAGAGATTATGAGTTAGATTCTGGTTGGAATTTAGAGTTAAATAATAATGGAATAAATTATTTAGAAGGAAATGACAAGAATATATCTCGAGACAGCCTCGGAGTAAGACTTAGTAAGTATGCATATATCGATAACGGACAGATTTTTGATTTCAGTCTCTACAATAGAGCAGATATATATCATATTAAAAAATCTGTATATATGGGTACAGACCTACGTAACAAAAATATGACAAGACACATACCAGAAATACAAACTGGCATAAGGTGGCCTTTTTACATAAATTCTTATTCAACAAATGTAGTTTTGGAACCTCAAATCTCGACTGTAGTTGGGCGTAGTACAATATCCAAAATTGAAAAATACAATATAATTGATTCACCGAACCATGAAATAAACGAGCATAATATTTTTGATGAATCCAGGTATACTGGCATCGACTATTACGAATATGGAAAAAGGCTTAGCTATGGACTCAATAATTATATAATAGGGAATGAATGGCAAATAAGTAGTTTTTTAGGTCAGCTTTTAAGATCTAGAAGAACTACCAATAATTCAAGAAGCGATTATGTTGGTAAAATTGGTTACAGTTACTCAGATAATTTTGAAATTTATTATAGATTCCAAAAACGTAATAAAAACTTCAAACCACATCGAGATGAAATATCACTATGGCTCAGTAATAATAGGTTTTCTATTTTCAATAATTTGATAGTTCTTAGAAATCTAAAAGAATATAGAAGATTTTCTACTTTGGTATCTGACCTCAATAGTGATATAAGAAGCCAAAACCATACAAAAATATCGTATAATATTAACCATGAAATTTCTCTTTTTGGAGAATTAAGGTTAGACACATCTAAGAAAAATTACGAGATAATAAATGATAGTATAGGAGTAAAATATATTTTTGATTGTGTTGCTTTCACAATAAAACTATCAAATGACTACACATCTGACCAAACTCGAAATATCAAGAAAGCTCATTCATATAGTTTTAAATTAGGGTTAAAAACTATCAATATGTAATTCTATATAGTCATTTAATTTGAACATGGGACGATGCTACTACTCCCAGTCATCTTGTATTCATACGGCATCCATTCTTAAGAAAAGGGATTCCTGCTTTATCAGGAATGACTAGATGAGTATAGTAAATAAAATTTGACTAGAATTTAATAAATCTTACCCCTACTGTTAAAAGTAGCATAATTTCGTCTATAAAAGTTTTTTTCTCTTCTTTTGATAGACTATGATTTATTTCGGAAAGAGCTAGCACAGAAATACTTGGATGTTTAAATACAATAAATTGCCTACGGTCTTCATTTTTGATAACGTAATAACCTATCTCATTGCTAACTACTTTAGCATTATTAATAAGAAGTTTTATATCGTTCTGCGTATATAACTTATCCATTGAAGTACTTTTACACATAAGTATTTTATTTTGAATCGTAATATATAGAGCAAGTAAGTCCAAACAAAAATAATCTAATATTTCATTCAACAATTGTAAAAGATGCGTCTCAGTATACAGAGTTTGAACAGATTTAAGCAACTTACATACAAATTTTTTATCAAGATATAAATTCACAATTTTTGTACTTAATTTATCAAATTTATGTTCCCATTTTTGTTCTATTTTATAAAAACGTACGGTCAGTAGCAATAATGCAATAATTATGGGGGTTAATGTTAAAAATAATGTGGCAAAAAAAATAGAGTTCGTTATTATCATTATTCAACTATAAGTTTAGGACTATAGCATTATATAGGGCAACATACTATATTAAGCAATAGTTTTTTATATTATTTAACATTTATAGCTATGCGTTTTCTGCTTAAAAAAATAGTTGCTTCTTTTTGTATATTTTCATATTTCATTTGTCACGCTTATAATCTTCCATTATATCTGTTTTATTTTATTTAATTTATCTATAGCTCTTTAAAACAGCTCTTGAA
>Ga0206846_1019_pt1 | contig 32015 bp, 39 predicted proteins | sample Alteio_BWOrgCont_20_FD_152878 | JGI IMG/M metagenome (GOLD analysis project Ga0206846, IMG submission 152878) | Enriched cells from forest soil in Barre Woods Harvard Forest LTER site, Petersham, Massachusetts, United States -... | ecosystem: Environmental > Terrestrial > Soil > Temperate forest >... | reverse complement strand
TGGATTGTGACGTGGAATCCGGGTTTATTCTGTTGGAAAGCATTGACGGATAGCAAATGGGTTTGAAGGATGTCAAGCTTCTTCGCCAGTCGTTGCTTGATTTCGGGAAGGCGCTGACGCGCGACGAAAATCTTCTTGAGGCCTCGAATCGCACAGACAGCCCAGATGCTCATGATAGTGCCGATCGCTGTGAGGATCGTGCCCCACTCGCTCCAGCCCCAGCTCGAAATGGAATCCCAGACTGTTTTTAGCATTCGTTGTGAGAGGATGTGTGGAAGTCGCCTAACATCCTACCGAGCTGGAGGCGGAGGGGCAGAAAAACTGGCATATGGAATGAAAGACTCCGGGATTAAGACAGAGAGGGCTACGGGCTGGCAAGAGCAAATATTCGCGTTGCGTTGCACCGGGGCGCAGGCAGACCATCACGAGCAGGTTCTCAGCGTTGTGCTCCTCGGCGGCGTGGTGAAATTGCAGGAGCCGGTGAGGACCGTCTCTCCGTCGATGACCATGACCTCGTTGTGGGCGATTGCGTGCCGGGCGTCGATGAAGGTCGGAATTCCGGCGTGGGCGACGAAATCAGCCGACGAGTAGCGCTCAGTTCGCTGGCTTTTGTCGAGGATCATCTGTACTTTTACGCCGCGCCGGTGGGCCGCCACCAGGGCTCCAGCGATTTCGGCGGAGGTGAAGCTGTAGGCCTGCACCAAAACCGTCTTCTTCGCCCCGCCAAGCGCTTGGACGACGGCATCCGTGCAGCCACCGTGAAGCGAAAAGCGTACGTCAATGGACGCACCCTCAACGGCGTGCCCGTAGGCTCGCTGCGGCGCGATCGGGGGAAAGCCCCTGATCTGGCCAAGGCCAAGGCGAAGAGCGAGGCACGCGACACCAATGGCAATGGAGCGGATTTTGGGGAGCACGCTGGGCGGTAACGGAGCTTTCTACGCGAGCCTTACCGATTTGATCCGCAGGGCAAGAAGGGTTCGTTTAAGGCTCAGAACGCGCCGGTGATCCGCTGTCGTTGAAACCGTGCGGGTAGACATGGAGTTTGTGATTTTGATCCTGTCGGTCAATCCAGTACCCGTTCCGGGACCTCGCTAGGGGCTGGGGGGTGACGCCCCATCGTTGATAGGGTTTCCTTGGCCTGGCTTTTCTCCACTCACATCCGCTGAAACGAAATAAGTGGTCAAGGCGGCCCGCGTGAAGGGTATCAGTTGGCAGGGAACGTGACTCCCATCGACTCGCCTGAGAATAAGATCGATTTCGCAGTCACCATGCTCGAACGGCTTCGAGAACGTATCCTGGTCCAGAATCCGTGCCCGCAGCGAGGTGGTTGTCTTGGGTGGAATTACCGTCACTAGTTGCTCAATCTTCTCGTTCTTTAGGCTATGGAGGTGATACTTTCCGAAAGTATGTGCCGTGCCAAGCCCTGGAAACCAAAGGATAAAGTCGCCACGATTCTGAATCAAAACATCTGTGTCCCCATGGTTGGAAATCTTAAGAAGAACGTCCGGGACGACGACTTGGAAAGGCCGTTTTTCAGAATGTTCCCGCCAACTCCAGAAGGCAATCGCGGCACAAACTGCAAGCACGACGACGACCTTGAGAATGAAGATCGCCGTCCATGGTGATGCGGCGTAAAAATGCACCGCTTCTGTCTTTAAGGTCTCGATGCTTACGCCCGCGCCAACCTGAGCTTGCCGCCGCTCCGGTGGCGCTAGATTTTTGGGGGCGACGAGCCTCCGATGTCTTCGAACGAGGCCACGCCTCCGATCTTTGCCTCACCGATTCGGACGGCGGTGCCGTGCTCTGGCGACCGCACGCGCTTGAAGCTCAGCGTCGCGGCGGACAACAGGCCAATATCAACGCCAACGGCGCGAGCTGCTGATGGATCGTGAGCTTCGACCGCTTTCACCAGGGTGGTGGCGGCAGCGACTAAGCGCTCTTCTTCTCCTTTTTCAGCGGCGGCTCCCTTGAGATCGTTCTCAAGCCCAGCCTTCCGTGTGGAATCCTCGGGGCGCTTTGCCAAGTGCTCCACGGAGTCGGCAACGTGCGGATGCGCCTTGTAGGCGTCCTTGATGATCGTGACCAGTCCGGCGTAGGCGTCTTTGACGGCCCGTGAGGCGGTTTCTTTAACCGCGGCAGCCGCACCTGCGGCCACGGCACCGGCGATGAGGGTGGCGGGGTCCATGGCCAGGGCTTATTGAAAGCGGCGGGAAAAAGCAAGCCTGCGCCCACGACCGTCCGAGCGTGCCGCACGAATCGACGGTGAGCCGCTCCGGCGATCTCGGCGGAGGTGAAGCTGTACGCCTGGACCAAAACTGTCTCCTTGGCCGCTCCCAGGGCTTGGACGACGGCGTTGGTTTAGCCGCTCTTGGGCGAGAAGTAGGTCTGGACGGGTTTTGGAACCGCAGGAACGCCCGCAGCCCAGGCGTGGCGGTAATGGCAATGGAGATTGAGCGGATTCGACGGAGCATGGCTCAGATTTTTTCAGCATCCTACCGTTGCAGGCTCGGGGCGCAATTGGTAAATGTTCACCCGAACATGCCTGACGCCTGCCCATCTCTCCAGAAAGCCAACGAATCCCGCCGCCGGGCCTGGGCCGAGCTGCAAAAGATCCGGGGGCTCCTCGCCCTGGTCGCCAACGACCTTCCCCCGCCGGAAAAGCCAGCGAGCTTCGAGGCCGAGGGCACTGCGCTGCGGGCGGCCATGGCCCATTTGATCCTGGATCTGCTCAAGCAGCTCGACGACCTCGACGGTGCCATCGCCGGAATGCGTCCCTTTTTCGCCAATCCCAAGGGTACGAGCGCCTACGCCAACGTGCTGATCACGCTCAACAGGGCCACGAACCGGCCACGGCCAGCGGGGCAGGCCATTGAAAAACTGAGGGCCTTCAAGCACGCCGTGAAGGCCGACCAATGACCGTCCGCGTCATGATTTGTCCTTGCCGGGGCTCTGCAGTGGGCTTTTCTCAGTTCATAACCATCTGACCGCTGAGCATGGGCATCGATTACAACACCCTCGGGAAGACCCTATTCCAGAAGAAAAAGATCACCGTGAAGAAGCACGCTGAATACCTCGAAGACGAGGACGCGCTTCCAAACGACGTTGCAGCGGCTGAGACGATTCTGTCGTTGGGCTGGGACGGCAATGCTCCGGGCTGCTCGGGTGCGATCTGGGTCAATCGGTGGAAGGGCTTGTACTTTTGCACGTCTTCGGACTATGACCCGGAAGGACCGTTCGAGTCGCTCGATGAAGCCTTGGGGATGGAATGGTTCTATACCGCAACTTCCAACCCGGAAATCAACAGCGAGGCGCTGCCGCTCAAAAAGCTGTTGGGCATTGGTAGACGGCTTGTGTCTGAGGACGGCGACGAGATTTACATCAACGGTACGCGCTACGTCCTCAAGGCCGACACGCTGGTGAAACCCAAAGAAGCCAAGTGATGCAGTCACCGCTCAACGGGGCATGCCATCGAGGAGCAGAGGGCCTTGAATTCATGCCATGACGGACTTCGTCTTGCCCGCCACATCTACGAAAATCAGCCTCCTCGTTAGGAGATCGCAAGAATTTGCTTTCCCAAGGAGTGAACGGGGGCTAGACGGGATGCTATGCCCGAAGACTTTTTGATTTCCTACTGGCGGTCTTTGACGGTAACGGAAAAAGAAGCGCTCAATGAAAAAGAAGCAGTATTCCTTGAAGCTTTAAGGAAGTTCCGGCAAGTTGGACGGTTTCACTGGGAGGCGCTAATCGACCGAGAAAACCATATCCTACTCGCCCTTGTGGATTCTCGTACGGAATCGCTGCTTTCCTGCTACGGCAAAGACGAGATTTGCGGCTTGGATGACCATAAGGTCTTCGGCCACCTGTTCAGCGGCGAGAGGACTCCTATCGCGCGGGGAGCTTCGCCGCGATTTCAACTCTTTCAGTCGAACGAGTATTACTGCGAGGCTCTGGACGTTCGGCAAACAGGAACGGTAGACGTCGGGTTTCAATTCGGCCAGGCAGCGCCGTTGGAACGGAAGCCCGTCATCGAAATGCGGTTAACTCGTCAACCTACGATCAATGCGATGGGCGTAGGTCACGGCCTTATTTCGGACGCATTTAGCGCCGCTATCACGATCACGGACGTTTCACGTTCGGGAGAATGGTGGATGGCTCAAGCCACGATCGATCTTCGGGAAGATCAACCCCAGACGTAGGATTTCCGCGCAGCCTCCGGTGCGTATATGCCTCATTGCCGGAGCAGCGTGAAGACCGACCAACGACAGCCTGCGCCTTCATTTGCCCTTGCCGAGGCACCGGAGGGTTTTTCTCGATCCATGTCACCTGAGAGCCTTCAAAAGATCCAAGCCGCCCACGGCTTCTTTGAACTCGGCATGTGGCAAGCCTCCTGGGATGAACTGGAGACCATGGGTCCGGAGGACCGGGCCGAATTGCCGGTGGCCGTCCTGCGGGTCGAGATCCTGAAGGCCATGAAGCGCTGGGAGTCGGCGGCGATCCTGGCCGAGTCGCTGATCGAGAAGGGGGCCAAGATCGGCGGGCTCTACCTCTCGGCGGCCTATGCCATCCGACGGGCGCGCTCCCTGCCCGAAGCCAAGGCCATGCTGCTCAAGGGCGAGCCCTTCCTCCAGGACGAAGCGCTGTGGTGGTACAATCTGGCCTGCTACGACTGCCAGCTTGGGGACTTGGAAGCCGCCAAGGCAAGGCTGGCCCGCGCTTTCGAGATCGACCGGGACTACCGGCTCAGAGCGCTGGAGGACGAAGACCTAAAGCCGCTCTGGGATGCGTTCGCGGGAGAACTTGGCGATCACCCGAGCATGTAAAACATATGTTTCCTCATTTGTTTAACGGATGGCTGATTCCCCAGAGTAGAAACAGCGGTTGTTTAGACATTCTACTAAACGGATGTTTTACGTCGGCTGACCGACGAGGGGCGGCGAACAGGATTACGAAGGAACCAGCATGAAACGAGAGGCAAAGATTCTTCTGGGGAAATCGATCGATTCGCTCGTACTATCGGTCGAGCACTTCAATCGTCCTTGGGACCGCGGACGGCCTGAAGCGGTGTTGATACTCCTCGACCGAGCCTTCGAGCTACTGCTCAAAGCAGCGATTCTCCACAAGGGCGGAAAGCTTCGGGAGAAACCGAATGCACGAGAAACTTTCGGATTTGGGAAGTGCCTTCAAAAGACGATCAGCGAGCAGCGGGTAAAGTGCGTGACAGACGAGCAAGCCATCACCGCCCAGCTTATCAACAGCCTTCGCGATGCCGCCCAGCATCACTTTTTGGAGATTTCCGAACATCAGCTCTACATCGGCGTAAGGGCGGGCGTGACAGTTTACGGCGACCTATTGAACTCGATTTTTGGCCAACGTCTCTTCGACCATCTACCGGAGCGAATTATCCCGATTTCGACGCGAACGCCAACGAGCTTGGAAGTGCTGATGGATGTCGAATTTCAGGAAATCAAGAAGCTGGTTGCCGCTCGCAGCCGGAGCTTGCTGAGAGCAAAGGGCAAAATGCGCACGCTCGCCACTTTGGAGGCTTCCCTGCGTGGTGAAAGACAGCAACCAAGCGACGCTGAGCTGGCGCGAATGCTCGACGGCGTGAGACAATCAGACGACTGGCGATCGGTTTTTCCCGGCATATCCACTCTGAATCTTGAAACGTCAGAGGGTGGATTATCTGTTCATCTCCGCATCACAAAGAAGGACGGGCAAGCGGTTCATATCGTTCCTGAAGGAACGCCCGGTTCGACGCCGATTGCGATTCGTCGTGTCGATGAGCTTGGCTTCTACAGCCTAGGGCTTCGGGCTTTGGCTGGACACTTTGCGCCGGGACTCAGTGAATCGAAATTGCTTGCTTTAATTCAGCACCTAAAACTTCAAGATTCCGATGAGTACTTCAAAGAGCTTGTCATTGGTAAATCTCGGTTTAAGCGATACAGTCGCAAGGCTCTCGAAACGCTGAAAGAACAGCTTCCAAAGCTTGACGTGGAGGCAATTTGGGCGCGCCAGAAGGAGACACAAAGGAACCTGAAAAAGAAGCGGTGATCGAAAAGGCCGAATGTGAATCGGTTACGCCACCGCTTGGTAGAGGTACTTCTGGAATCCGGCGAAGATCGAGCCGATCTCCTCGGGCTTGCCAAGGTCGGCGACCGCATCGGCGATTGAGTTGTGATACTTGAGTCGGAGGAGCGGCGTGAGCTTTTCCCGCTCCAACTCCTCCACGCCGACAGCCACGTAGTGCGAGAGCACGAAATCGAGGAAAGCCTGCTGCTTCGTGTTGAACTGGGAATTGATGTAGCCCCTTGCGCTCGCGGCCCGAACGTCGCGCGTCGTCGAGTCCGTTCGTGATGAGATCACCCGGATGGACGTGCCGCTCAGCGTGAATTGCCGGAGCTGCGAGTACCGTGCCGAGCCTGGCGCTGCCGATGCACGGGACGGATTTAAGGAATGCTGGGGACCTCTTGCTGATGCATCACCGCACATTCTCGACATGTACCACGTGAGCGGCATTGGAGGCAGAGGCGGGCCGGTCGTGAATGGCCTGGTCAGCCGGGGCTTCACCGCCCTGGCCGATCTTGACGAGACCGACCTGGCAAAGGCCGATGGCTCTGTTGGGCCTCTGGCCCTTCGCCAGCGTCTCCAGCGTGAATACGCCCTTCGAGGCGAGGAATCCATCGGCGAGGAGCTTCCGCGCCTCCTGCGGTCCCACGGCTACCCACTGCACTTCATCGACTTCGAGACTTCGCGGGTCGCCGTGCCATATCACGCGGGCATGCGCCCCTACGAGCAGGTCGCATTTCAGTGGAGCTGCCACACGATCCGGGAGCCAGTAGAAGCGGCGGAGCACTCCGAATGGATCAACACCGAGGATGCATACCCGAATTTCGAATTCGCCCAGAGCCTGATGCAGCAGCTTGGTGACCGTGGGACGGTCTACACATGGTCGCACCATGAGCGGAGCGTCCTCACCGACATCTTGCGCCAGATGAACCATTATGGTCGCCTGGATCACCAGCTCGGAGCTTGGCTGGACGCCATCACGACGGGCACCGGCCAATTGAGGATTGTGGACCTCTACACGCTCGCAAAGGATCACTACTTCCACCCCCTGATGAAGGGCCGCCTCTCGATAAAGTTTGTCCTACCGGCGGTCTGGAACGCCAACGCCGCGCTCCATGCCGACCCGCTCTTCGAGAGGTACTACAGGGTAGAGCCGGATGGACGGCCCGCAGATCCATACAAGACGCTGCCTCCTTTGCCATTCCCGGACGAGGAGGAAGGCGACGACGATGAGACCGTGGTTGTTGACGGCACCGGCGCAATGCGGGCATATCAGGAGATGCTCTACGGCGTCTCGCGCAATTACGCTGCGCGCAAGGACAGTTGGCGGCAATTGCTACTCCAGTACTGTGAGCTGGACACGGCAGCCATGGTGATGATTTGGAAGCACTGGCGGACCCGCATGGAAGCCGCAGAGAGATCAGGGTGCGGGCGGATACGGACCATTCAACAAGTCGACGATTGACTTGAAATTGTCCTCTTGAATTCGGTCGAAACCACGCGGCATAAGCACGTCGTTCAGCCAGCGGAGAATATCCGAAACGTGCATCGCAAATTCGGCGACGACCTTAAGCTCCCGCTGGTCTTCCACGCCGAAAGCACGCCCAAGCTCTTCGCGGGTTGCTTCGAGACCATTTAACTCATTTACCCAATGCCGTGCCCACAAAAGTCGTTCGGGAGTGCGTCCGGCCTTGGCATCGTCCAACATAAGCGGATGGACACGGAGCCGGAAACGCGCCTCGTCGGCATTGCAGCTCTGCCAAAGGCTGTGTAATTCAGCCATGCAATAGGGGGAACGCAGATACTTCTCAGAAATCACCGCCACCACGTGATCGGCTGTGCCGAAGTTTTTCATAAACGCGCTGATCGAATCGCCCGTTTTTAGGATGCGTCGATCAATCTGGACATCGAAGCACGCACGATCAAGTTCAGAGCACAATCCGTCCACCACCGCTGCGCGCTGCTTCCCTGCTGGTGTGTCATCTCCCCAGGCATACGAGATGAAAACGGCGGGCCGTGCTCCACGAGGAGCCGGAGAAGATGAAGTAAAGGCTGTCATCGAAGGGTTGTCGGAATTCAACGGAGAATACTCTGTCTTTGCGGGAAAGAGCAATCCTCAATTGACCGCTGAAGGGCAGGGTCGGATGTCGGAAATGACTGTGTAGACCAGTTCGGCAACGCCGTTTGGCCGGTAGTCGTACAGGACATCGATCAAGCCATTTCCGGGTTCACTTTCCGGTGACTCCTCTCTCTCCGCCGCTGGGCAGCTTTAATAGATCCCTTGCTCCCTCAGTACCGTGAGTTGGACACGGCAGCGATGGACATGATCTGGATACATTGCCGCTTGTCCTGATGGTTGCGCTCAATCCTCCACGTCCGGCGGTCTCACCAGATCGATGATGGCTTGGAAATCGTCGGCTTGAATCCGATCAAATCCACGCGGCATCAGCACGTCGTTCAGCCAATGAAGGATGTCGGAAACCCATAAGGCGAATTCGGTCACGACTTTGAGCTGGCGCTGATCTTCTAGGCCAAATGCCCTTCCAAGTTCATGGTGGGCGGCCTCCAATGCCTTCAATTCGCTGGTCCAGTGTCGCGCCCATTCAAGTCGATCTAGCGTGCGGCCCGCCCTCGCGTCATCGAGGAATAGCGGGTGCACCCGGCGGCGAAAGCACTCTGTGTCCCGATTGCTGTTTTCCCAGAGGCTGTGCAGCTCGGCCATGCAGTAAGGAGAGCGAAGATACTTGTCCGAGATCACGGCGACCACGTGGTCAGCGGTTCCAAAGTTCTTCATGAATGCGCTAATCGAGTCGCCTTTTTTCATCACCTCGCGGTCGATCCGAAAATCGATGCCCTCACGGCGTAACCGCGAACAGAGTCCATCGACCATGGCGGCGCGCTTCTTCCCAACTGCGGTGTCGTCTTCCCACGCGTACGAGATGTAAACGGCATCGCGGGCTCCCCTTGGAGTTGGCGCTGGCGCGGTGAATGTGGCCGCACTGAGCGGATCTTGGTCAGCCTCGCCTGCTAAACGTTTGGAATCGCTGACGCCAGGTTGTCCGTTCTCGATAATGGAAGGGTATGGTTCGATTTTAGAAATAACTTCGTGCAGCATGGCCACCAAATGATCGGGCCGATCGCCATACACCAGTAATTCGATCAGCCCTTTAGCGGGTTCCGTCGCGGTTGACGCATGTTTCGCTTCAACCACCGCATAGGCGTCCGCACCGGATTCGTAGAGCCACAGCCCATTCCGCCAGTAAACGGCAGCGTCCTTCGCCTTGCGGCCCACCGTGGCAAGAAGCTGGCGAATGATTCCGTCGTGCAAAAACCGATAATGAAAGACACTCCTGACCTTGGGAAGATCGCTTTGGCGAAGCCTCCCCGCCAAATGGTCTTGGACCACCTCTCGTGCCGGGAGCAGTTCAGGGGCGACCCACACGGTTTCCCCTTTTGAGTTCTTTCGCCATTGAAAGCAGATGCCGCAAGTTTCCATCATCGAGATGAAAAGCTCCTGTTCATCGGCCGAGAATTTCTCTCTCCAGACTATGCGGTCCAAATCGCGGCGGGTAAAGGTGCCGTCGCCTCTCAGCCACGGTAGTGTTCGCTCGCGATCAAAAACGGTGTAAATGGCTTCGAGCGCCCATCCTTGGTCGAGAATAATTTTCCCGTGGAACAGATTTGGACGGTGGAACACCACACCCGCACGATGGAGGTACTCTAAGAGAATACCTGAGTCCGAGACGCCGCCAATGGCCGTGCAAAGATTGTCGAATTCGTTTCGATCCAGGGTTCTGATACCATCACTGATGAGGCGACGGTGCAGCTCATCTCGGACGCCTGCCCATCCCAAGCCCAAGAGTGGTGGTGGATGAGTTTGGTTCAATTCTTCGACTGCATCAGCGATTGCTCCGGCCAGCGTCCTAGCCCCATGCAGCGTACGAGCGCTAAATGCGACTGTCCTGATTCCGGGGACTTGATCAAGCAATTCCTCGGGTGCTCTGATCTCATCGAGACGGGATTCGCATTGGCTCTGCACGACGATCATCGGGGAGTTCTTCCCCGCCAATTCGCGCACATAATCCAGCCAATAGGCGAGCGGACGGTGGCGTACGTCGTTCTGAAGGTCGGTTGATTGCGTCGCTTTCTCGAATATGGGAATCCAGAGGATTAAGAAAACTGCATGGCCTTTTAAGAAAAGCGCATGGGTTCCGTGATAAATGTCCTGTCCTCCAAAGTCCCAAATGTTCAATGCGGCCTCTGCTCGAATTGGAGCGCCCTCCTTCTTTACGTGAGCGAGTCGAACTCCATGTGTCGTCAACACTTTTGGATCGTACCGACGAGACTGCATGAAGAGGCGAAGTTGCGTCTTGCCTACCCCACCGTTACCAAGAAGGAATAGTTTGATCTCCTGGTCACTTGTCTGACCAGACTGCAAATCGTTCGACCAAGCTAGAATGCGGGGAAGGCAGTCGTCGTGTATATTAGCAGACTGAATCTCATTTGGAACGGCGATCAGTCCATTGATCTTTAGAGAGACGAGCGCACTTGGCTTGGTTATCCAGACCGGCAATTTCGTGATCGAAACGTCGAGTGCCGTTAACTTTTGTAAGGCCGTGAGCCCGGCCAGCGGGCCAAGGTCCGTGATTCCCTTGCAAGATGTGAGTTCCAACGACTGCAAAGTCGTGAGCCCGCCCAGTGGACCAAGGTCCGTGATTCCCTTGCAAGATGTGAGTTCCAACGACTGCAAGGCCGTGAGCCCGGCCAGCGGACCAAGGTCCGTGATTCCCTTGCAAGATGTGAGTTCCAACGACTGCAAGGCCGTGAGCCCGGCCAGCGGACCAAGGTCCGTGATTCCCTCGCAAAATGTGATATCCAACGACTGCAAAGCCGTGAGCCCGGCCAGCGGACCAAGGTCCATCAACTCCGAGCATCCGCTCAGATCAAGCGCGAGAGAAGAATTCTCGATAGCTTCGGCAATCTTTAATTGGGTAATTTCGCGACTCATGTGGCTGTGTACTTCGGACCATCTGCACACAACACGGCGGCGGTTGCACGCTTTCAAATACGGTCCTTTTACGGACACACGGCGGAAATCGCCGACTGGACCGCCCATCCCGTACGAAAACCCGTCCGCGAATCAAAATCCGTAAAACTCAAAACGTGTACGTTTTCGGACACGCGGGTATGATGGAGCATGAACATTGGCTACGCCCGCGTCAGCACCTCCGAGCAAGTCGTCGATCTACAGGAGGACGCCTTGCGCAAAGCGGGCTGCGAAAAGGTTTTCACGGATACGATCAGCGGAGCCGCAACAGACCGGCCTGGCCTCCAGGAAGCGCTTGCCTTCGCCCGCCAGGATGATTGCCTCGTTGTCTGGCGGCTCGACCGCTTGGGCCGCTCGCTGCCGCATCTCATCCAGGTCGTACAGGGGCTGGCCGGTCGGGGCGTGAACTTCCGCAGCCTGAACGAGAGCCTGGACACAAGCTCAGCGGGAGGCCGTCTGCTTTTTCACATAATGGGCGCTCTCGCTGAATTCGAGAGATCGCTGATCCGGGAGCGGACCGTCGCCGGGCTTGCAGCAGCTCGTGCTCGTGGCCGCAGCGGCGGGCGTCCTCGGGCCATGGACGATTCCAAGGTTAAGATGGCGCGCCAGCTCCTGCGTGATCCCAGCGTTTCGGTCGGCGAGATTTGCCGTACCCTGTCCGTCTCCAGGTCGACCCTGTACAAATACGCCGGGTTCGAGGCTTCGAATCGCGGCCTCCAACCCGGAGCCAGAGTCATCAACGTCATCGCCGGTAAGCGCACTAAAGTGTAACGCACCATGAGCAATCCACTTCAGTACGTCCATCCGGTCTCCAGCGAGTCGCTGCCGCCTCTCAAGGAGGCTACGCCGATCCTCTTCCGAGGATTCTACTCCAAGGAATTATCCGTGCGCGGCACGGTTGAGTCAGTCCCAACGCCCGGCGTTGCCACGCGCTACTTCGTCCGGCTCGAAAACGGCAATGGCGCGTACTGCGACCGCAACCAGCTCCGGGAGGATGAATCGTAATTAGTCATCGCCTACGGAACATCAGTACGGGTGTATGGCGAAGGTCTCTTTCGCAAGCACCGCTTTTGCGTCTCTCCAATCGAGGGCTGCACAACGCTCATCGTATTTAGAGAGTGATCTTTCTACATCCACCTCTTCCCTACAGAAACCATCAGCTCGACGGGCTGCCAGAGCCAGTGCTTGGCTCCACTGCCGGGCTTCCCGAGCCGGCGCTCAAACAAGCCCCGCCCCCGTGTAAGCGGCGATCCAAGCCAGGACCATGGCCTTCGCCGTGGCTCGGCAGGTGCGCCGTTGAGCGCACCCGTCACCTTTGCCCTGAGGAAGCGTTCGTGCATGCGTTGCTCGCCGAGAGATGCCAGGTGGAGGAGGTCACCTTGATCAGGGAGCTGGAGCAAAGCTTTCCCGAACACGGGCGTCGACGGCGGACGGTCTTCTTCGACCTTCTCCACCGGTTGCGTTTCGAAGGCAAGATCATCGCGGAGCAGCGGCAAGGAATTCGCCTTGTACGCAGTCTTCTTTAGCGCAGGTGGAATGCGTACAGCAGTGCAGCCCACCCGCTTGGAAGCATGGTTGGCCGACCGGTCAGCTCGGTAGAGTATTTCACCGCCAGCTCAAGCATGAATCTGATTATGCAACGTTCGTACGGAAAAGCCTGCTGGCCTCGCCATGCTTGTTTGAGAGAAGAAGGGCGGTCTGATGGCGGGTCGCCTCTCGCGACATCAGTACCGTTACGTCGTGCATCAAAGCGAGATCCATCCATCTATCCGGGTCGCCGTTGAAGACGGAAATGCAATCTCGCGGCCCGCTCTCTATTGCCAGCGTGTGATGTGGATTAAACCAGGTCCAATATTCAGAGCGGTTGATTTTTATTTTCCTTTTCCACAAGCAGATCAATTTGTGAGAGTAGCAAGTCTTGCCAGATTTATCAGCGCCAATAATCGCGATGCGGCGGATTTTCCCCAGGGGTGCCAAGTCGCTGAGCTTTGGAAGCAGCTCTGCCCTGGCGTCTTTAATTAAGCCAGGGTCCTTCTCCGCTTGGCGCAGCGCCATTAAACCTACGGCTGTCGCGGTGCTGAGAAGAAATTCACGCCTGTTCATCACGTGATTTTTCATCGATTTATTTTCCGGGTGGAATTTGACCCCAATATTTTCCGGGCACGCTCGCGCGGCAGCTCCAAGCGTCGGGCTGCGATCAGGGCTTTGACCGGCAGGGTCAATTGAATTGCGGCCCCGGCGTACACTTCCCGGATTGTTCTTTGTTTTTTCATCAAGAATATTCGGCGAGTCGATCAAGATCAGGCCCGCTCAAACTAGCGATGGACGCCCGGTAAAGCGCCGTAGTCTCTGCAGCGGTCCGCAGGCTTCGCACCCAAAACCAGAGCACAGCGGGAGGCTCGGGAAAATAGAGCGGCGCTGGGCACAAATATCCATGCATCCCTTGGCACTCGTACCAGGCTCCTCCATTTTCCGCCCGCAGGAAATTGGCGTGCTCCCAGCCATCGTGAGACTCGTCAGTAACTTCAAGGCGAAATCCATGATGAGAGCCCGGCCAGATTTTCGCCCGGCGTAGGGCTGCCTCAATAATTTCCCCTGAACCTTTGATAAAGGGCTCGTCTACCAAGACTTTTTCTGGATCGCTAAAAACCCACTGGCCCGCTTTTCGATATGGTCGAATAATCATGGCGCTTTATTTTTTGGTCTCTTTAATTATTCTGTACGTGCGTACCAAGTGATCACCCCAGGCTGTACCACTGATCAGCGGTATTTTTGCGATTTTCTCGCTATCGTCGCTTTCGAATAATTGCGCTCTCTTCTGCTTCTCGATTTTCGTGACTGCTTCATCAAACAGCCGCACATCCATGTGGTCGATGCTCCCGATATTATCGGCGGCCAAAACAAATACAGTCGTTACGATCCTTCTGGTCCAAAATTGGGTGCACCCTTCGATCGTGAGCGTGCCGCCGTTGCGGTCGTAGTTCGCCCGGAAAAAGCCCGCGCGTAGCGCCAAGATGCGGCCCTCCCTTTCGCCGACGCCACGAGCAATAAAATCACGCACACCTTCACCAACGCCAAAACGATCGGCGACGTCGTAATTTGCCATGAGCCAGGTCCAGTGCCAACAATTGAGTGGTACAGGCGTACCGTCCGGTAAAATCCAGAGCTTGGCCTGCGTTCGCGTACCGAATTGATCAAACGTCTTCCGTGCCCTCGCTACGATCAAATCAGCGGGCGTAAAGAAACTCTCGGGCGTGGGTGTGTTTTCATTCATCGTTCAAACTCCCGATCCATTTCCGCAGCGGACGCGACCGGCCATCGCTCAGTCAACCCTAGCAGCCGCTGAATTTCTGAGGATTCATCCTCCTGGCAGCGCTCGTGCGAATCACGCTCCCATTTGCACCTACCGCTGATGGCGAATGCGCTCTCGATGGTGCGCCGGGTGACCCCCTTGGGAAGATCGCCGCCGTGAAGGACAGCGTACCGATTTGGGCTGACCTTGCCGATCCGGCCTCGCGGAAATCCATAGCAAAGCGGATCGAGCGCGGTCTGCAGTCGTTTCACCGGCTCATCGAGCTGTACAGCCCAGCGTTCAGCCAGCAACGGTGCAGCGTAGGCGCTCCAGAAATCGACGTGATCAACGTGCGCGGGAAACTGGTCGTATCGATACGCCAGCGGCAACCAGCCTTCGGGAAAGCGAACACTGTAGTAAATTCCCGCCGATGGTGCGTCGTACTTGCCGGACCGCTTGCGCTGCACCGGATCGATCAGTACGCGAGTCGCTGCCTCAACAACCGCCCTTGGTGCAACGGGTTCCGGTTTAGTGTTTTGGAAATTCATAGATTCGATTGCGGGTGCGGCATCTACGGAGCAGGCGCACGTGGGAATTGTACAAGAGTCTCGACGCTTCGCTGAGCCTGGAGCGTGTCATAGAGCGATTAATCGCGCCTGTGGAGTGATTGCTCACAAATCCGCCTCTGAGTAACGGGCCAACATCTCGTCCCGGTAGCGCTTCTCCTCCTTCTCCCGCGCCTTGCGATTTTTCCGCTTCCGGATTTCGAGATCGATGAAAGCGAGTGCGCCCACGAAGAGCGCCCACTTGACTCCCCATCTCTCCCATTCGTACGCAACTCCGATCACGTAGAAGAAGGAGCGGAGTACGATCGACGTGTCCAGCTCCGTCATAGGATTAGGCGGAGCGATGTGCTTGGGAATCAGCCTCCGAGGAGGCGGCCCAAAAACCTGTGCGCCGCAGTGGGAGCACTTCGGAGCCGCCGTGGGATTGCCGCAGTATGTACAAGTATTCATGCTTTACTTGCTTTGACCCACGCCGTCGCCTCGAAAAGCCATCGTGCCGCCACGGGCTCGGGTTGCGGGTCGTTTATGTGCTTTGCGGCGGTAAAAGTGGGTTGGCGCGTTGCAAGGGCCAGCCCTCGCGGACCGGCCCCTGCTGTTTAGTAGCGCTGCGAGGCGAGGCGGGCCGTGGCTAGCGTCGCGCTGCGTTGCAGTTTATCATACAAAGCAGCTGAGATTTGTACACGTTCTAAATTTAGCCGGAGCGATTTTCCGTCAGGGCCTGGTACCGGTGGATGATGCAAGGATTTTCGTCATTGAGATTGAAGCAAATACTTGCGGCTGACCCACCCTTCGCCTGCTTGCGCCCGGATCGGGAGCCATTCCGTCTTTCCGTTGAACACCGCGACTCCAATAAGCTGTACTGCTTGCCCATTCGATAATCGGAACACTGTAGCGGAATCCATGGCAGGCCGGGAATGGACGTTGAGAAACTCGGTAACGGGGATGCCAGTTATCACGCTGCTCCCCATCGAATTTCTCGCTGCGGGGTTTGTCATTGGGGTATTTACGACGGGCGCAGGATTCAATCTCTGCTCCGATAAGCGGCCCTTTTTCTGATCCCGATTTCTCGCACGCTGATAGACGATCCTTGGGCCATTCGGCGTCAATTCGATCAACATCTCGATATCTGAGCTGCCGGTGATTGAACGTCCGTCTGCCTGGATGCGCTGGAAGCCGATTGTGTAGACTGCCCGATAGAGGATTCCTGAGAGCTGCGAAAATGCCGGTTGATTGGTGAGCGCTTCCGTGACGCGCGTGCCGGGTGAGTGATAAGCCAGCTCATCCTTCCTGATGTATTCTCGATCAACCATTCCATGAGTAAAATGATCGACGCGATCACCGTAATCGGCGACCAGACCGGCTATGTCTCCGCGAGAGGACTTCGCGTGATGCTCCTGCAAAAAGCTCGTGAGCATTGGTTCGAGGTTGGCCGTGGGGCCTGAAGGTGCGGTGGATGCTGACGGAATTACTGGGGGAGGTGGAGTCTGCACAGGTAGGGTCACTGGGGGACGAGGTGACGGAGTGGCCAGAGCTGGGCTGGGAGGCATCGCAAGACTGGTAGATTCTGACCCGGCCAGAGGAATAGGTGGCCTTGCAACCTCGGTACCCGCAGTAGCGTGGACGCTTAATGCTGATCCAACAATTGCCGCAGTTGGAGTAGGGCTCAATCGTATCGCTTCGGTGCCAGAATTGAGAAGTATCGTCCCGTCCGGTAATGCGTACAATCTTTTATCGGAATAGGTAAATAAAGCATCTTTCGAAAACGGAATTAGCAAAACCGGTCCGAACGTACCGCTATTACGCCAAAACCAGCCCTCATAATAGACGTGCTCCGCATTGAAGACAGCATCAAGAATGCCAGCGCATACCGACGGCTCGGGAAATCCTCCGCCCTTTTTGGTGCTTTCTAGCCCTCCGGGAACAGATTCGCGTTCGATGACGCTAATCTCCCATCCAGAACCGCCATAGCTTAATCCAACATTCAGAGCAGCTTTAAGGGAGGTAGAGTAGTGTTTTAGCCATGCCACCTCCCGTGCTCTCGTCGCTTCGAGTCGATTAAGTATGTTATCAGCATCTTTGATCAACGCGTCGGCTTCCTGCGTTCCTTCCACCAGTACGCCGGAATCGGCAATCTCGCTCTTCGGCATGCCAAATGTGTCCAAAGGGGGATTGCATGCGAAGGACTGATTAAACTCCCATGCTCCGTACTGTAATTCTGCTCGCACTTCGCCCATAACGCTCTTCACGGCCTTTTCCGATGTCACCACCTCCAGAGCGATGGCTTTACGGTCACGCAACTTTGCAAGCGCCATTTCCGCCCGATTTAAATCGTCAGAAAATTCCTTTTGAAATAGAGTCGTTAGCCCGATATTTCCCCTCACCTCTTGAAGAAGCGTACCGTATCTCGATTGAAGCTCAGCCGAACGGGAGGCAAGTTGATTTGATGCCGTCGGAGCGAATAGTGCTTCTTTTGCCATGACCTTCGCCGTAAATCGTACGCCACACGCAGGCCTGTTGGAATACGTACTCGTGCCCTCCTCTGTACGGTATTCGACTCCCTTCAGCTCAAACTGGGGCGGTAAACTCTTGGTGATTTGCGCCCGTATTTCAGAGGCCGATGGCCGATTAGCACAGTTTTTCACCCAGTAATACCCGCCGAACAGAATGATGACAGCGGCGATAGCGCACGCTATGTGTTTTGCGGTCGCACGGGCCGTCTTTGGCCTGAAGGCCTTGGGTTCAGCGGTAGTAGTTGTTTTATTTGACGTTGATGCGGCAACCAAGGGGCGTGCTGATCTTGGAGGCACCGGCGGCGTTGGCGTCGTGATAGTGGCTAACGGTCTCCATTCCGAGCCGCCCCTCTCGATGACGAGCGTCTGATCCTGGACAATTCCCGCCGCGCGAAGCTTCAGCAAGTCGGCTGTGCTCAATGGGCCGACAGGCTCATCATTTGCGTTCGCGTAGTACCACTTTTTGGCGTTGGGCATTGGCATCGAGTCTGTGCTAGCGGTTTGGGAGCGTTACGGAAGCCTGTGTCTTGCTCTGAGTCTTTGGTCGGCCCGGTCACCGAATGCGAATGAAGCGAGTGCCATCCGTTCCAATAAGATCCTCCCCGTCTTGTTTCAGCCGGAGAGTCTCCTTTCCACCTTCGATAATTATTACTTCCATCGATTCCTGTTTCCAACTCCCCGTCGTCCTTGCATCGCCCATGCCCATTGGTGCAATGCGGGCATAGCCGGTGTCCTTTTCAAAAACAAAGGTGCCGTCCCTGTGAAGATCCCAGGTGAGTTTCATCGTTCGTCGTACGCCGTGATCAGACATTGGAAATCCGTTCAGAAGAAGAGGTCCGGTGTATCTATAGACGCCTGCTGCTTCTTGATTCTTTGAGGCCGTTTCGCGACGCACCGGACGTTTCTTAATTTCATCCATACATTGCGCTCGCTGCTCGGATGTCAAAAGCTTTACGAGGTCCTCCTGCTCGATATCGCCTGTATCTAGCATCTTCACGCGCTTCTCTTCTTTCGTCAGAGTCTGGTTTGTAGCAAGCGCTTCAAACTGTGCGTTGTATTTCTCCATTATCGCAATAAACTTCTTGTGTTGGTCATCGGTGAGATTTAGCCTTTCGTACAATGACAACATGTCCGATAACGAAACGTCCATAAACAGGGGGTCGCCGGTGCTCGGCTGATTCATGTGCAAAGCTACTAGGACACCGGCAGCGCCCAAGCCGATGGTAGCTAGAACCATGACAAGGATTTCGGTCTTGGTCAGTTTTTTTCCGGAAGCTACCGCATGCGGCTTTGTAGCGGGTTGGTTCGGAAACTGGTTGGCATTGGCCGGGTGAGATGGCGGTGTGGCAGCTACGGTTCTCGGGATTGGCGGAGGTGACCATCCGGGATTTGCGACCGGCTCCGCAGCTTGAGGCGGCGGAAGTATCGGCAAGATAACCGCGAGTGGTGTCCATTCCGAGCCGCCCTCCTCGAACACAAGCGTCTGATCGCGTACTATCCCCGCCGACCGAAGCTTCAGCATGTCTTTCGTGGTAAACGGCCCCACGGCCTGGTTATTGGAGTCGGCGTAGTGCCACTTCCTGGAGGCGGCTTCGCTTACGGGCTTGAGCATCGAGTCCAGCCGAGGGGCCGCCTGTGGTCCCGCGTCTTCGGCTGGCTCCCGAACAATGAATGAGGCCAGCGGCAACCATCCCGTTTTCCCCTCCACCATCGCCACGTCGGATTCGGAGAGGGTGCCATCATCGACTTTGGCCAAGACCTCTTCCTCGGTGTACGGGCCAAGTCTCTGGCCGTCTTTCAGGACGAACAATTCCAAAGTAGTCGGGGGAACCTTCGTCTTCTCGGAAGATTGCGTCTCACTCATGAGCGGGGATTACGCCGAAGAGGCGTGAGAGAGGCAAGGTTAAAACCACGCCCATTACGGGCGTGGTCGGTTTTTGTTGCCTCTCCGATGCTGGAGGGCACTTCCGATTGAAGAATGTCTCCACGTCCCTGTCGATCTTTGGCCGCAATCTTGCCAAGTTGCGGTCGGGCAGCGGCGTGACCCAGGAGCTGCTCGCCGAGAGAGCCGATATTCATCCGCGCTACTTGCAGAAGCTCGAAGGTGGGAAGGCGCATCCTTCGTTGATTGTCCTCGCCCGGCTTCGAAGCTCTCTCAAATGCGAGTGGAATGACTTGCTGAGGGGGCTGTAGCCGGAGCGCGCGCGCAGGAGCGTCAAACGTCGCCGATCGACTCTGAAGGCTTTGGAGGCATTCTGCGGGGTTCATACTTCGCAGTACGCATCGAATCTGATTCGTACACACTTTTTCTTTCAGATTCCTTGGGCAATCGATTTGCAGCTCATCGATTGGCTCGGCTGGCAGGGTGAGCAGCCAGGGAGAAGACGGTCTCGGAATGCGCACCAAGGCACGTCGGCGTGTCGCCGTTCTCAGCCCGTTAGTTGTCGAGCTGCACCCAAGCAGACCCGTTCCAGCCGAAGAAATGATGTGACGAGCTATCAAAATAGACGGTTCCCTCTGAGGGTGCACTCGGCGCTCCTTGGGGCACCAAGACGAGAGGGATCTGAGCCGCGATAACGTCACTCGCAATCGACAATCCGAGGCCGTTCTGTCTCCCATTTACGTAAAAGCGGTGCCCACCTCCCTGCGCGAACGTCCCACAGTATGCGTTGTAGTCGCTGCCAGTTGCCGCATCCGCTCCTGAGCGCCCGATGATTCCCCAGTTCTCGTCGCAAAAACGAAGCTCCCCGTACTTGAGCGTACCGCCGTAGGCGCTGGCGCCATCACTTCCGAGCGTGAGGATGGGAACGTCCGGGTCCAGCGTCAGCGTCTGCCCGTTTTGAAGGCCGCCATAAGAGTTGTACCCCATGGCCATGGTTGCGGCGTCCCATGCGTTCAGAGCGATGCCCCTGGGAAACAGGGAGAATAGCCCAGTTTTCGCGTCGAGCCACAAGCGAACATTCCCGCCGGGCGCTTTCGTTCCATTCCACGTCGTCTGCTGATTCCAGACGAGCGAAGGCGTCCATCCCTCACCGTAGACGTCCGTCATTTCGTGATAGAACGACATGTGATAGACGTCGTAGCCGACTTGGTCGTTTTGTGTCCCTAGGCCAATGGCGCCATGCTCGTAGTTCGCGGCGCTTCGGTAGGCCGTTGCCGCCCAATTGAAACCGGCTGCGGTGTTTCGAAGGACCAAAGCGTTTGCTCCCGTGATGTTCGTTTGGATAACCAACTCGCCAGGAGTGCTCTGTGATGTCTGGTCGAATTGGGCTCCAATCTGAATTGTCCCCCCTTGGGTGTTCGTGAAAGAGGCGAGATCCATCGTCAGCGTCCCAGTGATTGCTGGCGAAGAGCTGAGTACGAGGCTACCGGTCCCGGTGGACGTGGCGATTGTATTCGCTCCGTCGGCCTGGCGCCACGTGCTTCCGTCGTACACGTACAAGGTGTGGTCGGAAGAATCTTCGTAGGAGAGTCCTTCCGTTGGATTTGATGGTCGTGTTTGCGGGTTGAACTGCACGAAGTTCCCGGAAAGCGTGTTCAGATTGATCATTATGTTTCCCACGTTGATCGTGCTCGAAGAGTCGGTCGCGATCGCACTCAGATTTGCGTTTTCCGGCTGGCCTCCGAGCGCGGCCAAGGCTGCCGCTGGCGACGTTGCCCCCGTTCCTCCATTCGGAACGGCCAGGGGAGCCACCCCCGCCGGATAAACCTCCACGTCGAGTTGCGCCGCAGGCCCGGTCGCGGGACCCTCCTTGGAGCTAATCGACAGCCTCGTCGAGCCAAGCGACTCGATCGAGAACCCGTGGTTGCTCGACGGGGCGGCGATCCACGCCTGGACCGCTGCGGTGACATCCACCGTGACGAAATTCTTTTGGACGAGGTCTGCCGACGGAATCGCGGCAGCAGGTGTGGCCTGCGAGCTTGGAGCCTTTTGGGCTCCGGCTTCATCCCAAAATCCATCCACGACATTCACGTCGACCCCGCTTCCTGAGCTGGTGACGATCGGAAGGAAAATGGTCAATTGGGCAGATGCCACCTGGGTCGCTTGGATTTGCCCAAGAGGAGCCAGGTTGAACTGGATGAACGCATCCTGCGTTGCGCTAACCGAAAGCACCGTTGCCTTGCTTGCCGCTAGCGTAATCGCGCCACGGTAGGAGGTCGTATCCTGAGACGGACGCAACGTTGTCGCCTCCGCCGAAATTCCGAGAGTGATCAAGGCCGTCAGCCATCCAACTTTGCTCATAACTTTTCTTCCTTGCATTGGGAAGAGAGCCTGAGCGTCGCCGTCTGGCAATACCAAAAGTGCGGATTCTCGATTCTCGCGGCTGACGTCGACACGGCTGCGACCGCTGTCGATGGCATGCTCAAAACTCAAAAGGATCATCTCTGGCGGGCAAAGCCCCTCCTCCACGTGCACAGCGCCATGGAGAATTCCCGTCCCCTGGTGAAACGTTTTCTGGCGGTGAATCAGGCTGCTGTGCTCAACGTCGCCGGGCCATGGCTGTCTGGAGCTCCCGGAATCAATTCATTCGTTCGGTCTGTCCTCGGGCCGGCGGTGCGATAAACTTGGACTATGGCCGCCGACGCTTCCGAGGCCACCTTTGCCGGAGCGCCCGGCGCTAGCGGTCGCGAGCGTCGCTTCGGCCAGTCGATTCAGCGTAATCCTCCAGCGCTTCCATCAGATCCTCTGCGCGTTCCGTGGTCTTGGGGGCGCAACGCACACACTGGCTTGTACGCCATCACTTGCGTGGCTTAATCGGACGGGCGAGATCAGCGTACGGCCTACGTCATTGTCGCCGTGTCATTCAATTGTCCCACCGTCTTTAGGATGGCCGAAAACCAATCCAGATCATTCAGGCTTGGTGCATCTGCATCGTCGATCACTACGCAACTCTGGTCGTTGTCCGAATCAAGATGCACGTGAGGGTACATTGGCTTCAACGCTGCGATCATCCAGATGGCCCGAGACTCGTCGCCGCAATACAGCCAGACCGCGCGCTGGACGGCACCGTCAGACTTAGACACGTAGCCAAACCAGGACAAGAACTCGCCTTGGGATTGAGTCACCGTTTGAAGTTTCAGATGTGGCCCTGGAGACTGCTTTGCAGGCGACAGCCTACAGACGTAGCAGCCGAGACAGCTCTCCGCATCGCTGATTGTACCGGCCTCCACGCTGCAGCTTTTATTGACGAGATTCAGATTGCTAATGGTGTCTTTCAACACGACCCACGCGTTGCCAACGCTCTGCAAACCGCCGCTGATTTTGAGAGTTTTGGTTTTGCGCATACGGAATGTCCCGACCCCAAGCTCGCCGAGTGAATCAAAAAGATCGACGATCAATGGGCTGCTGGGTGCGCCCTCTTCTACGTTGCTCCACTGCCGTTGGGCAAGCTGGATCGGCAAAGTTGGGTGTCGCGCAGGCAAGAGCAGATCCGATTTGTATCCGAGCACGACGTACCGAAGCTCAGCCAGCGCCCCCTCGTGCGCGATCAATGCAGCAGCGTAGCCGCCGTCGCTGGCAAAGGAGGGATGATTCGGATTTTGATGGTCGCCCAATTCAGCACCGACCTTGCATTCCACTACGTGAACAAGCCTCTTTCCATTGCCATTGCTGCGGATCAGGAGATCGGCCCAATCATCAGGTTCAACCTCGATCGTGGGGGAAATGGGCGTGGCAGGATCGCCCTGCAATTGAAAGACTCGTTCCCAGAAATGCTGCCGGAACATCGGGTCGTGCTTGAAACAGAACGCCAGAGCTGCTGCGGTGAAGCGCTCCAGCTCCAGACGCTCGGGTCTCAGCTGCGTGGAGGACGCGGCGTCGTCGTCGTCCACGAATGAGCCCGGTGCACGGTAGTAGCGCCCGCGTTTGAACAATGAGAAGAATGACGGCTCTGGACTCATGGCGATGAACGGTAGCGGCGGTACAAGCAGCATCAACTCGCGTCCCCCGATTTCCTGCGAGGAAACGACTGGCCCATCAGGCTGGGGAACGAAGTGGCTGCGGCACTCAATCCGAAATGACGACGAGAGCGATGAACATGATCCAGCAGCAGGTGAAGTACGCCCTGGGAGAACTGGAGGATCTCGAAGAGCTGCGGTCTGCCCACTGGAAATGCTCCGGCTGCGGTCACACGAAGCACTTTACTCGACCAATCCCACACGCTTCAGTGGGGGAGTGTCCGAAATGTGGCAGTAGATCCTTTGATCCGACAACTCACACACGATGAAAGCACTCACTCTTCGTCCACACTGGGCTTGGATGGTCGTCAACGGGTTCAAAGACGTTGAGAACCGAAGCTGGCCCACCAAGGAAAGAGGCAGGATTTGGATTCATGCGTCGTCGAGCAATGTCACCAAGGCAGAGTACGAAGAGTTCCTTGGACGTTGTCGAAGGCACCGGATTGAGAACTACCCCGAACGTGATGAATTCCAAATCAGAGGCATTGTAGGAAGCGTGGAAATCGTGAAGTGTGCTGAGACATCATCTTCCCCGTGGTACGTCCCAGGCAACTACGCGTACGTCTTAAATAATGGCCGAAAGACTCGATTCCGGTCAATGCCGGGTCGCCTGAAGTTCTTCGAGGTCTAGTCTTTGTCGATCTATCTTATGAAAAGAATTAAGACATGGGTTCCGTTCAAGATAACGATCAGTCTTTCCAATGGCGGCTTTACGACTCCGCTCGGCGACGTTGACAGCGCCAATCACAATCGTCTGCAAGTGATCCAAGGCGCACTAAGCGTCGAGAATTACTTGAAGGACATCATAATATTTCATTTTTTCGGTGCCGCAGATGATAAAGCCAAAGAGTTCAATAGCCGGATTCTCGATACAGATTGGTGCTCCTATGGAAATAAATGCAAGCTCGCCAGGGATATAATCGCCGAAAAGGGCTTGCTGGAGAAGAAGGAGCTAGATTCGTTTGAGCAATTGCTGCGAAAGGTAGGAAACTGGAGGAACGCATTCGCTCATGGTAATTTCGAAGTCGATCACGACAAGGTCTTCCTTTGTTACTATAAGGAAAAACCTAGAAGGGACGAGCTATCGGAGGATTTGTTGACTGAGATTGAACTGCTGTTCGGCGATGCATATAGCGGGATAACCAAGATCCACTCCAAGCAAAAAGGCGAGGATGCTTCTTCCGAAACAATTATTTAGATTCTCCCAAAGCGACTTGGAGGAAGCAATTCTGCTCACACGCCATGACACCCCCGCCACAACATCATTTTCTTACAATAAGCGAGTTTCATCTCTCGCCGTCAGACGCCAAGAACGCGGCGATGAGATTATTGAAGCAGATTGGACAAGTTCCTATTGCAGAAAAATGGGAGAATTTGGAGATCAAACTAAACCGAAAAGGGGTTGAAGAGATTTGGCCTTTTGGTAGGATTGTTAAAGAGCTGCAATCGCATGGTGTTATTGAAAGCATTCAGAGCTTGTTGGACGCAAGCGATAAGATCTTTGGTTGGAGCATTACGATGGCAACAACGAGTTCCGCGCTTGATCTAACTGGCAACTTCTACGGAACAAGTGTTCGGAAGAAAGGGCCAGGTCGCCTTGCGCCCATTGAGCCGGAACTTGCAGGGGACATACTATTCTTCAGGACGGAGGCGTGTCAATACAGCGGCGAACCAGATTTTGCACGCACCACAAGATCCTTTCGAGCTTACTTAGCAGCCGCCATCACACTCGTCGAGGCGTTTCTCAATAAGCACATCCCTTTACAAGAGGCAAGAGGATTGCAAGCGGAGGCAAAGAAACTCGGCTCGTGCTATAGATTGGAGGAAAAAATTGAGGTGTGGGTGAATCAGTTCACGAAGGCAAGATGGAGCGAGGTAACGAGTAAGCCGAGTTGGACACACTTTCGGCAGCTTCAAAAATTGAGAAATGAGATGATGCACGGAGCGAGTGCGTTCTCCGCTTACAGGATACTCGACCTTGCAAAGGAGCTTAACTACGTGAAATTGGGAGTGGGAGAACTGCTTAAACACCTACGAAGTTTACAGGGGTTGCCAACACTAATGTTCATTGAGCGGGTACGGACTGCGCCTGCCGTGCGTTTTCAACCGAGAATTCCATAAAAAAGCTGAGCAGGTATTGAAGGCGCGTTAAGCCAATCGATCTATCGAAGATTCAGGTCTCGAACAGGTGTCAATGGCATCCCGGTTTCCGCCGCCTTCCTCACCTTTGCGTCTAGAACCGCGATCAGCGACAGCTTCTTGCTCAACATCTCGAATAGGTCGCAACCATCCATGCAAATGAGGCGCTTGCCTCGTCCAAAGGCGAATAGTCCATCCGGCGAAAAGCCAGTGATGCTGACGAAGAGCCCTCGTGACCATGAAGCCTTTTGTCCAAGCTTTCCCTCAAAGGTGTGCAAGTCGTGTGCTCCGGTTGGAGCGTTCTCCCATTTTGCTTCGAGCAGATATATCTCGTTGTGCAGCTCAAAACTCCCATCAATCTGCTCGCCAGTAATTCGAAAGGACGCACGAGCTGAAAGACCGTAGGCGTCGAACAGTTCCGCAGAAGCGCTTCAAGGGCATAACCGCGCTTTTGGGGCGTCAGTCTGGTCAACGCTATCAACTCGTCGTTGAGTTTTCGAGATACCGCTTCACCGATGGGACCAGGCTGCTTGGTGGTGACTGTTCGCTCAGGACTTGTCGGAGTGCCTCCCAATCTTATCAGAATCTGGTCAATAACCTCTCGTGCAGAATCCTGTGCTGGAGAGTTTGAATAGAGGGACCAAGCCTCCTGGATTCCAGCGAAGAACCGCAGAAGCTGTTCTTTAGTCGCACCAGCCCAGAAAGCCCTCAGGCGCTGGGCCTTCGATGCGGAGCCTAGTTGGTATTGTGGTGCATTGATATTAATCTCCACGACTTCCCTGAAGAACTCTTCGAATGTGCGATTGGAGAAATCCAGAACATAGCCCCCTCCCATTCGAAGCTCTCGCTCCAACTTTTGCTTCTCGATGTGTGTGAGGTGGCTCAATGGTGCTGTGAACGTGACGGTTGTAGAAAAGGGGAAACTCTACTATTGCAGCACTGATGCAAGCTGCACTTTTTTATCGTCGAAGACTTCGCTGAGCTAAGAAAAAGGGTTCCGTTGAACTGTCCTAGTAGAACGGCTCCCCTTTTCCGACACCCTCTCGAAGGGCGTCTTCACCCGCCGTAGCAGGTGCATTCATTCAAGCCGCAATCCGTCTCCCCTTCCTCTCGGGCTCCTTGCTCGTGGCGGTCCTGGCTCTGCCTTTGGACCATTGACGCAGCCGGGTGATCTGCTCTTCCATCAGCTTCGACAAGGGCACAAAGTCCACCAGCACCGCACCGAGGGTCAGATCCGTGGGCTCCTCATCCTGCTCGACGACGAACAGAGAAGCTTGAACTCAATCGGAGTCCTGCTACAACGCTCCAAATGCCGTCGAAATCTCACACCGCGTGCCATGAAACCCACCGCAGGAGCGGAGAACACGTCTTTGCACCGTCGTTCGCCAATGAAAATCAAAACCAAAAGGAGTTTTGCTCATGAAACTTCTTCGATCAACGCTTGTCTCCTTATTCTCTGCCGCTTTACTCATGTTAACTGCACATGCTCAAGTTGTTGAATTCACGAGCCAATCTAGTTTAGCACCCAATGATGTAATTAATTGGGCACAACCTGACGGCACACCGGTGCCAGTAGGTACAGTGCTGAGCGGACAGCAAACTGTGCTTTCGAGCCTTGGTCTGACGGCATCTTTGACGTCTCCCTCGGATTCTTTCTACACTGGACAGCAAAATCCTGGTGGAAATATAAATGGCAATTTTTCACCGGGTGCTGCTTTGCTTTACATACAAGAGGATTCGTCTGCGACTTTCACTTTTGCAAGCCCGGTTTCGGCGGCTGGTCTACAATTTGCCATTGACGCAGTGAACGGTTCCTTTACAGCCCAAGTGACGGCATATGCAACAGATGGCGGCGTTCTTGGAAGCTTCTCGGAAAATGGGGAAACCACAACCGCTGGTGACAATTCAGCCATCTTTCTTGGTATTGGAAGCTCCAGTGCCAATATATCTAGCGTTACTTTTAGTGCTTCTCCAACTGGTGGCGAAGGTTTTGCCATAAGTAATCTTTCCTTATCAGATATCGCTGTCCCCGAACCCGATACCGGCGTGCTGACTTTCGCGGGGGTTGCTGGATTAATTTCTCTTCGCCGCATAAAACATCAACGCCAAGGTAAAGATTCCCACATCGAGTAATCCTCGCTTGGATCACCCATGATGTTTCCAGCTCCGAGAGCAATGCTGACCAGGTCGTCTCCACCCTTGCCTCACCCCTTCAGCCCTGCTGCAACGCCCCATATGCCCTCCAAATCTCTTACCGCAGGCCGTTGACTGCATCCCTCGATCCTGAAAGGCACAGCAACAATGGACAAGACCCAAGTTCAAGCAAGAATTGATGAGGGTTTATCTGAAGTGCCGGTCGCTTTGCGAGATGCCTTACGAACACGTTTGGTGACTCCTTATGTGGAGGAGCGTGCCTGCCACGACCAGAAATGGGAGAGGGTTTGGATCGTCGCAGTACTTCGAGAGGAGAACATCTGCTTCGGATACGCTGAGAGTGGGTATGAAGATACGGGCCGTTGTTGGGGACTTTTGTTTCTGGACGGACTGTCAATCGGAGATTACGGCGCATGGTATGACGACCTACCTGCTTTGGTTGATGACTGTGGATATTTTTAAATTGCCAAGATGGAAACAAGCTTCTTTCTGGACTTCAGCTTGACTCCGCCTCAATGTCAACGTTTCCTCGAACCCATGAAGCCCACAACTGACCCTGGTCGATTATCGCTGCGTCAAGGACGCCAATGAATTTGGTGTGGACATCCGATCCTCTTCGAACATCCTTGAGCCATCGTGAAACCTTCGATCCAAGAGAGCATCAGGTGGCTTGGCACAGTACTTTTTGCTGTGCTCGGAATCGTTGCGTTGTCTCCCGTCATACGCTACTTCTCTTGGTTTTGCCTTGTGTACTACTCGTATTTTTGCATTCTCTCTTTGATCGTCGCGTTGATGTTCTACAAGCGTCAGTTCTCGCAACTCCTCACCGTTGGGGCATTTCTGCTTTCCTTGGAGCTATGGTTTCTTCTTACTACTGGTCTTAACAGCGTCCAAAAGCTTGTGGGTCCACCTCCATGGGTGCAGCGATTGCTAACAGGAATAACTGGACATGAATTCTCCCCTGACCGCGATCCGTGGTGGGGTCTCTGGATTATCGCAAGCATGACCATTTCCATGTGGATTGCTGTCAAATGCTACAGATGGTTACGGCGTCGGATTGACCTTCTTGAGCTTCCTGGGGCTAGGCGAACCAAAGAGGCTCAACTCCCACAATAGATCTTTTCCCCGCTTGCCCCACCCCTCCAGACCTGCTACAACGCCCCATATGCCCTCCAAATCGATCACCGCAGGCAATGCAAATGACCGAAAGGCTGGTGTGTACTTCGTTGACGAGGTTGCCGCTACAGATCCCAGCAATGGGAGAATTGCCGATACGAGCCAATAATATGCTGTGCGAGAACTGCAAACGACGAGAGGCCACTTGTTTTATCACCCTAATCGTGTCTGGCGTCACAACCAATCAGAAGCTCTGCCAAAGCTGTTTTGAACCTCAAATCGCAGACTCCGGGGTTGATCCTCGATCACAGTGCGATTTCTGTGGGAATCCGACTGCGATGACCATGAAAGATTTTGGACCTCCTCCGTTGGGGAATCCGCCCGCAAAGTATGATTCTTTCTGCTTATCGTGTTTTACGTATCATAATGAGGCAACGCTGGCCTTTTGCGCTGAGGATTTGCAGAAAAATGAGGATCAACCTGTCGAGACCCCTTACCTTCGAGCAAAGCTCCGTTTGCGGGAATGGCTAGATCGCGGTCGAGATAGAGATTTCAAATAAACCGGAGGATGAACGCAGTGAAACACTCGTCCTCATATAAAATCGGTGACCGAGTGAAGATTGTGAACCTTCCGCCAGATCTCGACGACAAGCCTGATATGGACACCTCTGGAGTCTTCCAACGAGCACTCGGTAAGACGTTTCGTATTGAGGGAACCAATGATATCGGTTGGCTTGAACTTGAAGTGACCAAGCTCGATACGATCTGGATTGAACCCGAGTTTGTGACCTTAACAAAGAAAGGGCGGCTGAAGAAGTGACACTACCAACCACTGCCCAAAGATTATCCGTGGCGTCTTAGATTAGCCTTATGCAACTCCATCTCCCTTTGGTGCTTTGTCTGCTCTTGTGTCCGGGTTTGTTTACAGTTGCAGAAGAGCCTGCACGCTTTATACCCAGGGTCCTAATGAGTGTGCGATTGAGGCACGATATCACTGCGCCCGACATCATGCATCTATACGGAAGGGTTGTTGAACGGAGGCAGGGCTATGGGGTTGGAGGGAGCCACGACTCATTTAGTATCTGTGATTCATTGCGAACCCTGGAGAAACTTCATAAGGCGATTGAAGATTGGTTTGGCGAGGATGCCATTCTTCAATGGAAGCCTGCGTATGCATCAAACGTCAACGCCCGCCTTCGTCAGGATGTCACTTGTCGCAAGATCCAGCGATTAAAGGACTTTCGGGAACACGAGTTGTTGATCGGTGTCTCTCCACCGTTTAATAAGACTGATATGTATGTGTTTGCGGGCTCATCAACCTCGCTTGAGTGGCTCCGAGGGGCCATTGAAGCTGAGTGCGGGAAGGATGCCATTCTTGAATGGAGCAAGCTTGAAGACGCGCCTAAGCGCATTGCATCCGAAGTACCCATACGCTTTCAAGTGAGGCATGAAATTACCCGTAAACACATCATGGCATTATACCAAGAGACTGTTGGCGCGAGTCAGGTTATCTGCGTTCAAGGGACACAAGACAATTTTACAATCAGCGATTCACCGGCAACCCTAGACAGGCTTCGCAGGTTGATTGAAAAGCAGTTTGGACTAGATGCTATTCTTCACTGGGATCGTGCATACGAAGTGACCGTCAGTGTCCGGGTGCGATCGGACGTGACTATTCGCAAGATGTGGCAATTGGAAGGTTCGGAGCTTCGGAATCACGTCATTATCCACGAATTGTTACCCGAGGTCTATGTGTATTCAATCTCAGGCTCGTCAATGGCGGTGAATCGGCTGCGGAGCGTGATTGAAGCCGAACTTGGCAAGGATGCCATCGTTGAGTGGGAAGAACAGTAAAGACTGCGTTTACCCAGTCAGCGGATTGAGATCCGTCGCCAGCACCGCCACAGGCCATCCCAAACGCGCTACGAAGCCATTGTAGACCTTTTTCCTGAGGGTCCGCTGTATTGTCCCTCGGATACGAGGATGAGTATCTATTTACTCTTGGGGTTGAACTGGCAAGCTTGGTTAGTTGTTTGACCACTTGATTCTACGGTAATCGACAAGGATCACGATCAGGCAAGAGATGGTTGCAAGGGTCCTAAGGATTGTGGGGTTGCCCAAGTGATTGCCATTTAGCAACCATTCCATCGGATGCCAGACGACCCCCCATTGTCTAGGAGCAACGATACTAAACACGGCCCCAAGAATTACGAGACTCGCCATTATGAACAGAATCCCAGTCAATGCTCTGGAAGGAGACTCGACTTGTGGGTTAGCGGCACCCGCCCTCAGGCCAGCAATAGTGCAGATCCACGAGCAGAGGAGCCAAAGTGGGATCACGTACCACGCGTCAGAAATCCAACAAAGGACTATGGACGCCGCCAACATGATCCAGGACAGGACCAAAAGGACCCGACGGTGTAACGGCAGGATCAGGGAATGCAGTGCTGCTTTCATGGTGCCTCGGAATTTGTTTCTGCCCCACGAGCGATGTTTCTCCACTTTACCCGCCGATAGTCAGAGATTATCATCAAGATTGTGAGGATGCAAAGAATCGGCTGATTCGCTCTGGCAATAATTTCCGCACCATAGCCAGATGTCGGTAGAAGTAAAATAATGAGAAAGATGCCAAATGCCAGTAGGACCCTGGTTACGGTTGGCTCTGATCTCGGTGTGGCACCAGAGAGCAAGTACACCAACACCCCCGCCGTTAACAATAGCGAGGGCATTGAGAATGCGGACTGCCCAGATCTCCACATAACTGCTGCTGCCGCGAAGATCATCCACGAGAGAACCAAAAGGATACGAGAGTGCAATGGCAAGATCAGTGAATGCGGTGCTGTTTTCATGGTGCCACAGTTCTCTCATTCTCCTCTGCCGGCGACGTTTGTCCAGAAGTGTTCGCTCCTGCTCGCCGCTAAAGAAAAGAGCCCACGGTACACCGTAGGTAGACCGTAAACTCTGATCTTTGACCACCATTGACCGCCACCGGCTGATCCTGGATTATCACTCACGGCTCCTGAAACCGATCTGGATAAAGGAGATTGATCACCTCCTCCGTCGTGTCGATGCTGATACCGGCCAGTGCTCTGTCGCAGATGTAGTCGAGCACCTTGGCAGCTTCTTCGGTGGTGATCGCCAGTCGAAGCTCTTGCGCTTGCCGGTCG
>Ga0206846_1018_pt1 | contig 32296 bp, 40 predicted proteins | sample Alteio_BWOrgCont_20_FD_152878 | JGI IMG/M metagenome (GOLD analysis project Ga0206846, IMG submission 152878) | Enriched cells from forest soil in Barre Woods Harvard Forest LTER site, Petersham, Massachusetts, United States -... | ecosystem: Environmental > Terrestrial > Soil > Temperate forest >... | reverse complement strand
CCTTGCACCGCTGGATTCGAGACAAAAAAGTGACCGCACCCGAAATCGAACACGTCGGCGGCGTCCAAGTTAGGTTGTGGTCCGACGAAGACATCCAAAGGCTCGCGGAGTACAAAGCCGGTCATTTCTGGGGGCGAGGCGGCAGAAAGGCCCGCAAGAAAAAGTCCAAATGAAATATCGGGACGCGCTGGTGTTAGAAGCACCAACGCGCCCCTAACCAAGTCGCACGGTTGAGGTGCAACGATGGCTGCAAAACAAGCTATCCGGTTCTATTTCTACGCGCAAGCAGTAGACTGCTTGCTCTTATCCAGACTGAAGTCCTGCCCGTTGTTTGAGCACTCCCCTCCAACTTCTTAGCTTCCCCAAGTGTGTCTCTATTGGAGCCGTTCGTCTGATTCGCCAGGACACGTATGCCCCGACGCATGATCAATTGCGGTCGCACTGCTGTGCTTATCGCGAATGGAGAGCTGAGATGGAAAAGGCCAATTTATACGAAGCGGTTTTGCTTCTGAACCGAGGGATCGATGAGGCGGTTCACGGCCTGGAACGCCTAAAACGCGCCAAAGATCCTCGCCTTGCACCCGACTACTTTGACGAGAGGTTAGTGATGTTTGAGGAACAGCGTGCCCGGCTGAACGCCTATTTCTGCGCAAACATTGAGCCAGGGGAAGAGATTGATGCTGACCGGTTCGCGAAGCGCTACGACGAATATCGGAAGGCGCTGCTGGATGAGGTTCAGGTGTACCGCGATGTGGAGGCCGTCGAGCAACACCGTCGGGCAGCAGGCAAGCCTCCGAAAGTGCACTTGCTCACGCCCGATGAGCAGCGCGAATGGGAAAGCCAATCCCTGAAGGCAGCCGAAAGGGATGGTCAGCACCCGTGAAACTTGCTCTGTTCCAAGAACTCTTCGAACTAAATCAAGCGTTCGACCACGTGCTCCAAGGTCTTGAGCGCATGGAAAGAGTACGACTTTTCCAGCGCGATATCGTCCGCTACGCCCGTGCTGAGGTAGAGAGCGCACGCGTGGACGCCAACCGGGAATTCTTCGACAAGTTCGACCAGATCGTCGAGCAGGATGCTCGTTGGGCGTACGAGTTCCAGAGGGACTACGATGGCACGTCTGCCGATGTCGAAGACCTCTATCTCGAAATCAAGGAACGGGAGCAGGGGCGAAAAAAGAAAGGCCTTCCTCCACGGCTTGCGATCCTTCCCAACTGGGTCCGGCATGACGAAGAGCAGTACGACGAAGAGCGGGCCAGGAAACGAAAGCGCAGGACAACACAAAAGAAGCGAAGGCGACACAGCCGCCCACTAAACCCGCCGCCAACGGGCGTCGCTTCGACGCCAGGCGGGGAGCTGGAGCGATGACCGCCCACAAATCACGCAAGGGTGACGACCGGGCAAAGCCACGACCGGGCAAGCGGTATCCGGGAGTACGCGGCAAAATCGTGGATTGGGCCGAGCACATTTTCGAGGAAGGGATGCTCTATGTACGGGTCCGCTTCACCGACAAGACCGAATTATGCTGGGTACTCGATACGGCCCATGTGATCGTCGAAGCCGATCTGAGCGACTGGAAAACGGGGAGTGAGAAACGACTCAGAGCCTTCGTCAGGGGAGAAAGTGATTGGGAAGGAAAGGAATGATCCGGACATATGATCGGAGCGGTTCGAGGGCATGTGCTGGTTCAGCCTGAAATGGAGAGAGGGCGCCCCCGGTTAGTGAGATTCCGCGCTGTGGGGCAGGGATTTTTAAAGGCATGGGGGTCGTTTCGATCCGATGAGACTCGATTAAGAAGCGGGGAAGTCAAGCTCCAGCGTTCCGTTCATCGTGTGGGGAAGTGAGGTCCATCTCTCAGTGTAGGAATTCGAGCCATCGGAGGCCGGACATCAATGAGAACTCGTGCGAGAACTTGGTGGCGTTTGTTTTCAGCGGCTTTCGTTTTTTCTGCGGCCGGAGCACAGCCCGCCACTTGGGGACAGACCCGCTTACCCAACGAAAAGATGGCATTCACGGCATTCGTCTCTCACGAAAAGGAATTAGAATTTTCGAAGGGCGACGAAAACCCTTACGAAATCGACTCGACGTACGCCCGGCGTAGCGACGGTTCCACTGCCTTGAGCTGGGTCGCAATTGCTCCTTATCGTATGGGTACCGATACCGACCAAGGTACGATAATTTTTGATCCCAGGAGGCTAGTCGAGATTCTGTTAGAACCCAACACGAAATCCGTTACCACGACGTCTTTGTCGTTGGCCCAGGTTTCGAGCCGCCTCGCCGAAGAGCATGCCTGCGACAACGTCGATCCCGAAACAATTGTGGAGAGGGTCAGAGAGCATATTGGGATATGCCACTATCGAGGAAATCGATTCTTTCCCGGACGAGAAGTCGCAAACTTGGGTTGCCACGGCATTGGATTGTTATTCGCTCAAAGAAACTACGCAGTTCCCGGACGACCTTGGTGGTCACAACGAAAACGTGGTTTTGGATATTCGCGAGGGCGACCCGCCCCTCGCTATGTTTAGTGTACCCACAGATTATTTGGAGCGTTCGCCGAAGCAGGTTGAGGCAGTATACGAAGCTCAGTTTCCGGGGCGTACGCTCCACAGCCCGCCTGTGTTGAAGAAGCTGGAAGAATCCTACGAGCGCGTGACCAACCTGAAATAGTTGCTTGACGCTCGGCCAACGGCCGTCTGGATCCATGTCGGCTACTAGCCGAGTATCGAGTGTATGGACGGTTACGCGACTTCGAGCATTTCTCGCATGATCGTGCTGGCAACTGTTTTCCCAAACTGAATGCCTTTCTGTCGATTCGGAGTCGAGCTGCCCTTTCTACGGAGCGTCTCGCCAGGCAGCGGCACTCCTTGCCCTGCGCAGTCGTTTTGATAATTTGCGAAACTGCTTGATCTTCACCTCGCGACCGCGGAATCTCGCGCGAATCTCGAGTTCGCCACCCATCGCCTTGATGGCCTTGCGCAGCGTACTCACGAAAATATCCGAGCGACTCTCGATCTTCGACACGCCCGCCTGGTTGATGCGCAGGGCCTTTGCCAGACGTTCCTGCGTGATCCCCATCGCCTGGCGTAGATCGCCGAGCGCCATTTCGTCAATCATTTTTCGCGCCTTCGCAGCCGAGCGGACGCGCGACTCGCGCGACATTTTGGCTTCCAGTTCGCGGAAATTCTTAGCCATCGATCAATCCCTCCCCTCGGAGCGTTTCAAGGTGTTCGTCATAGAGTCGATCGGCGAGCGGCACAAATTCCAGATACCAACGCTTCTTTCCGGTCTTGTTTCCACCGATAAGCAATATCGCCGCACGCCGCGGATCGAAAGCGAAAAGCACACGATACGGCCGGCCGCGATGCTGCACACGCAATTCCTTCATGTTCGCGTGCCTAGAAGAGGCGACAGAGTCCACGTGCGGCCTGCCGAGCGATGGGCCTACGCTTCGTAGGACCGCAACGCTTGCCCTCACGTCTTCCTGCTCGGCTTCGGTCAGGCCAGACCACCAAGCGCCAAACTCATCCGTGTACTCTACTTCCCATTCCTCCAAAGGAATATACCTCCAAGAGCTTTGCTAGTCAATAGAGCCGATTTTTGGGTGCTGTTCTTAATTTAGATTTTAGTCAGCCTCGTTGTATTTGGAGGGGTCTTCCGGCCAAAAACCCTCGAGGGGCAGTTGATTGGCTTGGGGGAACCTATATACCCAAACCTCATAGTGTGGCTTCGCTTGAAAGCGTTCTCATGCAAAACGTATCCATATGCGTAGAGAAAGAGTTTGCCGGTCTTGACGGCCAGAACTTGCTCTTTGGTCAGGATCGGATTGGGGCCAAGGTAAGCAAGCTGTCCAATTGTTTCATCGTCCCCATCGGCGTTCTTCCGATTAAACAAAAAGACGCCTGCCTGGGTTGGCACGTCGGGATAGGATGGCTCAGCGGCAAGCGATTCCAAGCTTTTGATCGTTTCATAGACGGCACAGGTCTTCAGTATTTTGGCTGGCGTCCCGCCCGCATTTCTAAGAAAGACGTAAAAAGTGTTTGGCGTATCTCTGCCGGGAATATTCAAGGCATCGTTTGGTTCTGGAATAAAACCGAGCGGTGGGCGCAAGACAGCCGGAGACGAAACTACCCAAGCCCGCTCAGAATCTATAACTGCTTGGGCGCTCATTTTGGCGGCATCGGCAGCTTTTTCAGTCGCACTTGTTTGTTTCCGGATGATTCGGAGGGTGGAAATAGCGACAAAAACTCCTGCTATTCCTATGATACTCAAAACCACATTCGGGAGCGTTTCAGGGGCAATGAGGCGCGAGAGGTAGCATTGAGGTTTATTACCATTCTCGTTGCTCTGGCCGCTGGGATTTGCCTCCTTTGGTGGGTTGAGCTTTTCTACGTTGACCGTATCGATGTTAATGGTATTCGGCAAGGCAGACTGGCTTTGTTGGTGCTGCGCATTGCCAGCGGATGTTTGATGGGTCTCGGTATTTTTGCCGGCACTTTGCCCATTTACTGGGATTACGAACCAGCATGCGGCAAAGATGACGGGCATCTCATTTAACCTGTCCTTCCGCTGCTAATCGCCGCCCCGCTGCTTTTTTGCCCACCTAGCCGCAACCGCCTTTTTAGCGGCCGCTTTTCGTTGGGCAGCAGTAGTTTTCTTCATGCGTGCCGCGGCGCCCTTCTTGCCGCCCCTGGCACCTTGTTTCACAAAAAAATCGCGCACGTCTTTAGGTAATTTCATACGCTACCTCTTATACGACACCCCCTATCGCGGCGTCAAATGTTTCTGTTGACATGCGACACCCCCTAAGGGATAATCAGTCTCTAAAACAAAACGGCCCACCCGCTTAAAGGTAGGACAGGACGGTACCGGTATGGCACTTGTCCGGCAACGCCGTTTCTCAGGCACCACAGTTCAAACGGTGTACAATCCATCCGCGATGAGGCGGCTATCGAGGAGTGGACTGCTTCGGATCGCCCTTGGCGGCGCGGCCCTTGTGGGTATCGCCGGTGCGACGCAAGTGTTGGCGCAATCGGCCAAGCAGACAACCAACCCCAGCGCCAGCGCTCTCTTGCCTTCCTTCGACGCGGCTTCCATAAAGCCGGTCCCTTCAGGCACCGCCGGTAGTTCAATGCAGTGGCCAAGCCCAGGCAGAATACATATGGTAAACGCTTCGACCCGCTCGTTGATTCAATTCGCCTATGGATTGAAGGACTTCCAGTTGGCAGGCGGGCCGGGCTGGACAACTTCAAAAGGTTACGCAATCGATGCGAAGACCGACGATGCCACTGCTTCACAACTCCAAAAGCTTCCTGGCGCTCAACAGAGGGAACGAGTGCAGTTGATGATGCAATCGCTGCTAGCTGACCGGTTTAAACTGACGCTAAGCCGCCAGACGAAAGACATGCCGGTTTATGTATTGCTAGTGGCGAAAGGCGGTTCCAAACTCACGCCAACGAAGTACAAGTCGACGGATTCGGGCTGGTTTTCCTCCTTGTTTGCGTCAGGTCAGCCGCATCTGCTCATTCACCCGGGCGAGATCGACGCCTTCGCTCAAACCGTCGAGACACTAGCCGGTGTGCTGGGCAACGTGCCGGATTTAAGTGACCGGCTTATCGAAGATCACACAGGGATTACAGGTTTCTACGATTTCACTCTGCATTTCTCGCCCCAAGTGCAGCGCCCGGGCCAACCATTTCAGCCAAACGCTCCCGCAGAAGATTCCGGGCCTTCAATTTTCACAGCGCTCGAAGAGCGGCTCGGCTTGCGCCTGGATAACGCGAAGGGGCCAGTCGATGTATATACAATCGATCACATCGAAGAACCGACGCCGAACTGACCCGATTCGTTGTAATTCCCGTGAAGTCTTAGGGTTGTATCGGAAGCGCGAAGGGGCAAGGTGCCTGCACGAGCACGGTGTGTTGGCGCGCTTTCGATACAACGACTTGAAGGAAGCCGCCCTGATTGCGGCGGACGCGGGCCTATGGGGATTGCCCGCGCACGGCTGCGGCAAGCGGGTCACTGGGATCGATTCCCAGCATTCGCTCCACTCTGTAGTCGTTCGAAGCGGATTCGGATGGATCGCTGTCGAATTGGTCTGGGTTCGTCCAATAGGCCAGTTGCGCCTGCTGCGACTTCAGGGCGATCATTCATCGCGGCCTGGGACGTCGCCGAGCTCGCGCGCGCGGAGGGTTCTTGCTGCTGGGATGGAGCCAGGGCTTGCTGCTGCTGCGTCTGCTGCTGCGACTGCGCAACTTGCTGCTGCTTCAGCTGCAGGTTCAGCGGCAGTTCTTTTTCCTCGCCCAGCATGTTCTTCAGCTGAACCATTTTCCCGAGATTGGCCAATAAATCTGGCTGCTGAATCGTGTAGTCGGGCAAAGGTGTGGATGGGATGGCCATGTAGCTCCTTTCAATTTATCCAGTCGCCGTTCGGCGTCCTGTGCTTTTTGGGGTCGAGCTGCTTGCTGCGCGAATCGGAAATCTCTTTCGGTGCATCCGCTGGTGCCTTGTTGTGCTCGTTCGGGTTTACGCCGAATACCATTCGAAAAATCGGCCCAAGGTCTAAAATTCCGGCGAGCGGATCCGGCAACATTGAAGAGGGGGGGCTCCGCAGCCTCGCTTTGTTGCACCGCATCACTCCGAACGATGTCGCTCAACGCGACCGAACTTTCAAATTCTGGGTGCGGGATCATGACTTCGACGCTGAGAGTTATTTTGCCAGGCGCATTTTTCTGTGCGGCTCCAGGCCGAACAAGATCTTGAACGAAGAATCGCGGGCTGAAGTCGTCAGAAAGCTTCCACATCACAACGTCGCCGGCGCGCAGTTCGCGACCGTCGATATCCATTACCTTCACGCGAGCCTCCTTTCGAGAACAATTGCTAAAGCACCCTCGCGGTCGGTATTCGCTTCGCCGAATATTCCGAACTCACGCAAAGCCATTCTTGCGAGATGGCCCAAATATGCCGCGGTTTCACGGTGGACCCTCTGGATGACCTCTGGAGACCCTGCCCGTGCGAGCGCATCTGCATCTTGAAGCGCATTGGAGTGCATCCGAAGCGCGAGCTTCAACGGAACGGTGTTTTCTTTGAAGGGCCATGGTGTGAAGTCAAGAGCGAGCCTCAGGGGTCACCCAAATCCGGCCATATAGGGTCGGCTGAAAACCGGCCATAGGAAGAGCCCAGGACATTGACTCCGAGCGGAGCCTAAGTAGGCTCGCTCGTCATGAGCAACGTCTTGAGCGACGATAAAAAGCAACAAGTTATCGCACTGGGGAAGCTCGGGTGGTCGCTACGACAGATCGAGCAAGCCACCGGTGTGCGCAGGGAAACAGCGAGCGCGTATCTAAAAACAGCCGGAGTGGTGGTGTGCCTGCCTGGATGGGGACGCCGAGCGCCGGCAAAACCGGCCATAGAGGCGACCCCCGACCTTGGATCAAAACCGGCCATAGAGGTGACCCCCGACTTTTTTGCGCCTTTTTTGCGAAAACCACCTGTCCCAAGTAGCTGCGAAGCCTACCAGGAGCTGATCGAAGAACGTCTAGCCCGCGGGCGCAACGGCAAGGCTATCTGGCAGGACTTGGTGTCCGAGCATGGGTTTACCGGCGACTATCAAGCCGTGAAGCGTTTCGTTCGCAAGCTTCGCGGACCGCAACAGCCGGAAGCGGCAGGCATCATCCTGACCGCCCCAGCAGAACAGGCGCAAGTCGACTACGGCAGCGGTCCGATGGTGCGCGATCCGCAGAGCGGCAAGTATCGCCGGACACGACTGTTCGTTCTGACGCTGGGTTACAGCCGCAAAGCCGTGCGCTTACTGGCGTGGCGATCGAGTGCTCGCACCTGGGCCGAACTTCACGAGAAGGCGTTTCTCCGTCTAGGCGGCTCGACCAGAGTCGTAGTTCTGGACAACCTAAAAGAAGGTGTGTCGGTTCCCAACATCTACGATCCCACCGTCAACCCTCTGTTTCGGGATGTACTGGCTCACTACGGCGTAGTGGCTCTGCCATGCCGGATCCAAGATCCGGATCGCAAAGGAAAAGTGGAATCAGGCGTCGGCCACACCAAGAGAACCGCGCTCAAAGGGATGCGCTTCGAGAGCCTGGAAGAAGCACAGGCCTATCTGGATCGCTGGGAAGAGCGTTGGGCCGACACCCGCATTCATGGCACGACCAAACGCCAGGTCGCCGCCATGTTCGCCGAAGAAAAACCACACCTGCTGCGACTCCCTCTGGAACCCTTCCGCTACTACCAATACGGGGAGCGTGTGGTGCACCTGGATGGTTGTGTAGAAGTCGAAGCTTCCTATTACAGCTTGCCGCCCGGATGGATCGGGCGGCCGGTGAAGGTGCAATGGGACGCGCTGCACGTGCGCATTCTGCATCCCAACACCGGCCAGCTTCTTCGCGAGCACCTGCGCCAAAAGCGCGGCAGATATCGCATCGAAGAGCAAGACCGGGCCATCTCCTATGGCCGGTTTTGACCCGACCCTTGAGGAGCGAGACGGAGACATGTGTTCCAGCGATCGAAGTCGTGATAGGAAGGCGAGAGATTCGCGTGCGTCTCCCCAACCAACCGGAAATACTTAGCGTTCAGCTCAGAGACATCCACCAACGAGTCGAGCAGCGTTTGCGGTAATTGTTTATATGCGCTTAGCAGGTTCTCTCGCGCGATGTCCCGCCGGATTCGTCCTTCCATAGCCTCAGCCACTTCCCTAGGACGCATTTCGCCTCCACTGGTCGCGCTGGCGCGGAGCTCGTGCGCAAAACTTCACGTGCTTTTTCGCGAGCGACCAATTCGAGAAAGTACTCGGGCAGTAGGGACAGTGCGGAACGTCGCGAGAAACTTGGGCGCAAAATGGGCGCAAAACCAGGCCGTTTTGGGCACAAATCGAGGGAAGGGAAGTGAGTAAGGACAACCGAATCGGCGGAAATTTTGCGGATTTATGGAGCGGGCGATGGGAATCGAACCCACGTCCGAAGCTTGGGAAGCTTCTATACTGCCATTGTACGACGCCCGCTCTGCCGCACTAAGTATGAAACGTATCTTCCACTTACGCAACACTTTCAAACTGTGACAGTTTTTCAACTGGGTCACAACAGGTCACAAAACTACAATTTTGCTGCCAAACTTCGACAGATTTTTGGACCTGCTCTAGCGGGATTTCGCCTGTGTATCTCGCCGTCATCGCCGACGAACTGTGACCCATGAATTGGCGAATGATGGCAGGATTCAATCCCGATAGTTCCCAGCGCCGATTGCAACCGTGACGAAATGCGTGCATTCCCGCCTGCGGAAGTTCTACTGCCCGCAGAGCAGGGTGCAAGCCATCGACGAGCACATTGGTTTCCCGGAGTGGGGAACCGTTCCGGGAGTGGAAGACGAAGGAATCTTCCGCGCGTTTGCCGTCGAGAAAAATTTTCAGCATGCGCATCGCTTCCTTGCCTTCGGTGTCAGCCAAAAGCACTACTCGATATGCCGCTGGACCTATCGTGTACGTACGTTGGTCAACCGATTCATCGACTCGAATGGTGTGCACTTTGAAATCAACGTCGTTCACACGCAAAGCGAACAACTCGCCGCACCTCAGACCCGTTGCGGATGCGAGAAGGAAGGCCATCGCGTAGCTGTTTTTCCGTGGCTCGTCCAAGTCATCTAGCTTACGAACTGCTTCGGCTATTCGCTTGGCATCGTCCCAAGAAAAAGAGACCACCTTCCGGCTGTCGATCTTCATCTGCAACTTGTCTTTCTCAGGTATTGCGAGACCTTGCTGTGAGAACGGCGGCTTTTTGTCTTTCGAACTGCACGACAGAACGCGCTGCATAGTGCGCAGAATGTTCTTGATGGTCGTCCATGAAAGACCCGCTTTCCGTTTCTTCCAAATCCACTCGTTCACGGCGTCGAGGGTGATGTGCTCAACCGGGACATCGTTCCAATCAGGCTCTAGATGCTTGAGGTGAACTTCCGCCATAGACACTGTGGAAGGTCTGAGCATTCTCGGAGCGAATTTCTCCCGGTAATGCTTGACGGTCTGAGCAAAGGTTAGGACGCATGGAATTTTGGCATCTGCCGCGTTCACTTCGGCGTTCAGCACCATGAATTCCTTGATCCTTCGCTGTGCCTCAGACTTCGTCATCTGCTTTACCGATCCGATCACTTCTCGGACTTGGCTGCGTTCTTCCGTTTCCGCGACATCTTTGCGATACCGGAAGCTGTACTTTCCGTTCTTGATTTCTAACTTCGGACTCTGACCGCAACGACGAGTCATGCACTTTCCTCGTTTCCTCGTCGAAACGGCGGCAGTCGTGACACTAACATCCGTGGTCTGGCCGGGCAAGGGTACGGCTGTTGTGGTACTCGATGATGGGGTGTTGCGTTTAGAAGACATGGAACGAACTCCAAGTTCGTGCCATCCATGTCGAAGACCGCTTCAGCGGGAATCTTACGATGGAAGGTGCGCCGCCCGTGTCGTCCAGCGACCGTTCTCAGCACACCTGACGCCCCGTGGATCGGGACTCTGCCTGAAGGTAGGCGACCATCTGGACTGAAAATCACAGCAGCCCAGATCAATTTCTCGGTACTTCCATTATGCGCTTCCCCTATTAGCGTCAAGGGCTTTTTGGCCCGGTACGATCCAAAAACTCCTTTAAGGGAGGGTGTGACACTTTTTGCTCTTGCGCGAAATCTGACTCGGATTTATTTTGAGAGGGTAGTCGATATTTCTGCCCGCACCCAGCGGGCGTCAGGTGACGCGAGGATGCGCTTCGGCGCAGCAGCATCACCTACCATCGAAGAAATCCCGCACGCGCGCGAGTGATTCGACATGGATGGCACTGGTACAGGTGCTTTTCCATGGACCATCTACTTTGCCGGGCTGTAAGCCCTCGTCGATTTTGCATGGCTGTTCCTTTCTGCAAAATCATCAATGTTCATCGGTCTTCCCGCACTTTTAGAGTATTCGCATATAGATAGGGGCCGAAAACAGGGATATTCCGCCCATATATAGGGGAGCAAAAAATGCCGAAACTCAAGGCGAGGCTGTTTCTGATGCGGCTCGATCACCTCAAGTCTTTCTCGAAAATTGCCGCCGAACAGGGATTAAGCACAACCGCTTTCCTTCGCAGCCTCATGGCGAAGGAAATTCGCCGGGCAAAGAAAGAAGCCGGGAGACAGTAAGCGCCGGGCCGATTCAACCGATTTGATGTAACGCAGTCTAGGCGCGCCGCAGCGCCAGCAGTGAACGCGGACCTTGGAGTATGAAGATGTTTACGGGAATAGTTACAGCAGTGGGCGGACGCGGTTTTTGGTTCATCGAACAGGACCACACGCGCGATGCCTTTTTTGTCCACCAGAATCATGTCATCGGCAAGAAATATCTCCACATCAATGACCGCGTACGATTCAACGTCGCACCGAATCCGAAAAAACCCGGGGAGATGATGGCAACCGATGTAGAAATCATCGGCTTCACTATTGCCCGCCAAGTAAGCGAGAAGGCGGTGCTTTCGTGAGAGCGTCGAGACGAAATCCACGATTGTCATGGTTCCAGTGCTACCCGGAAGACTTCATAGCCGACGAGAAATTTTTGGCGATGGGTGCCACTGCCCGGGGAGTTTATTGGTCACTTCAACTCTACGGATGGGTTGCCTTTACGCATGGGGATGGATTGTGCGCAGACGCTGGGTTCTTGCAAAGAATTTCAGGAACTACGCCGCTGGAATGGGATGCCGTCAAAGACCAAGTGCTGAGTTTGTTTGAACTTCATGCTGACGGCAAACTCTATCTACCGTGGCTTTGCGAAGCTGCCGAGGATGCTGCCGAAAAGGTCCGTAAGCTAAAACATGCGTCGGCGGAGAAAGCCAAAAAGAACGCGCCGGAAATTAAGACTGATGAGACTGATGAGACTAGATTAGATGAGATTAGATTAGATAAGAATGGACGTTCAAATGAACGTCCGTCTGAGCGTCCATTTGGACATCCGATTGGACCATCACCAGCAGCATCAGCAGATGGGATTGGTTCTTCATCGGTCCCGCCGTCCACCGCTTCGGGTGCCTCGTTCGCCCAACGCCCGGGCTCCTCGTCTCCCTCTTCGCTGTCCGTCGAACCCGATGAAGTAAGGGAGGGGCAAAACGCGGGCAACGAAAAATCTGCCAACCCTGACGTGATGAGAGTTCGAGAGCATGCACACAACCACGGCTGGAAACTGCCAAACGTCGCAGACGTAGAGCGGTTGCTCGAATCCTACTCCGCCGAAGAGGTTTGCGACGGCATGGAGGACTACGACGAAAACCTGAACACAGCCGATGACCGACATTATGCCGAGTACCGATTTTTCGGTGAAGGTGGGGCCAGTTCCGTTATCTCAGCGATGAGGCATCGAATCGCAGAAGAGCAAGCGAAGGTGCGGAGATGAGCACCAACCCTTGCAAGCACGAGCGTGGAAGCGATCAGTGTGGTGTGATTCGGTGACGGCTGGCGCGGCGCTTGAGGATCACCGTCAAGACGAGGGTAATCAAGGCGAGTAGAAACGCCAGAGTAATCAGACCAAAGATGTTCGCTCGATGCGCGAAAATCTCTGGGTGCGGCGTCGGTGGTCCGCCACTAACCCACACGTTGAAAATTGTGAGGTTCAGGCTCCATAAGAAGCCAACCAACAGAATGGCTATGGAAACTCCGACCAGAAGTGACTTTATCGTGGGGTGCATGGTCTACGAAGGTTGAGTGCGTCGTCGATTCACAATCACAACGATCACAGCAGACGGGAGGAATCCGGCCATGAACCAAGTGCCTACAATCAACATCGCCCATGCGCTGTATTCGCTGGAATCTGCTCCGAGCCAGACTGGGAGCCAATAAAGAGAATAGGCGAGTCCGAATGGAATGATGACGGACCAAATCGTGCGCAAGATTTTCGACGTTCGGACAGACAACAGACCTACGATACCCGCCGAGACAAGGGCAATTAGCATCGCACCGGAAAAGATGGATAGTGATTCAACGAAAGCCCTCATATCCCTTCAATTTACTACGGCCCGCGACGACCCGTCGGAAGGTTGCGCTCGGCGCTTGTCCAAACAATGCCCTCTGAACCTCCGAAGACCCGCCCGGCAGTTTACTGACGCCGCATTCCAAATCAAACCCAGAACGCATCAGTTCGTACATGATTATTCCTGACCGTACGCTTGGAAAGATTAGGTCTCACAGAAGCACTGACGGTCTGAGAAGACTAAGGCGTAGGGAGTGTCGTCGTTCTGCTGAAGTCGGAGACTGCAATGGAGGGCGCTGGTCGCCGGGCGGCAGTGTCGGACGCAGATTGATGGCCGGACCGGGTTGAGTGGCGCGCGAACTGACGGCAGGCGAACCGATCACTGCATTTGCGGAATGTGGGGCGAGTGGTTGCCCGGCAACCCGGGTGCCACACCGCGTTTTCTCGTCGAATCGCAGAAAAAAATCTCGATTTTGAGACTCCGCATCAACTCCCGCACGTGTTTACGGTGTTCGCTGCATCGGAGTGGCTCGAATTTTTCGAGGGGTTTTCAAATAGCCGCCGCGTTCGGCCTGAGCCCGGCTAATCGTCAGGATGCGCGTTGTCGGCGGTCGAACACATAGCATCGAATGAAAGGGACCGCGACACCGTCCGAGGCAGTTTCACGGTGCCGGACGAGAAGCTGGGTCTACGGATGATTCCCCGGGCGAAAACGCAAGGTTACGCAGTGGTTTGACAAAACGCGGCTATCGACGAACTGTCGATGATAACGAAGTGCTTTCCGTGTTTCTCTGCGGCTTGGTCGTTCATGGGGCACAAACTTTGCACCGACGATACCCGCGCGCCAGCGCGGCGCCCGCAGAGGAGAAGTTAATCCGATTGCGAGCTGATATTTTGTACGCCCACTCGCAACTCGGTCGGTGATAAATCTTTCGGACTAGGCTTCCAACGACCAACGATCCGACTGTATTTGACGGCACTCTCGATACTGTCGGAGACGGCTTTGCTTGATAGGGCAGAGTGGCCTTGTATTGCGGCTTCGATTGGCCTCGACTTGAATTCTTCACTTTCTTATAAGCGACGCTCATTCCGATTAGAAGGCAACACATAATATCGGCCAGGGTTGCGAAAGCTTCTTTGTCAGTGCTTGCTCCACCGAAAGCCACGTAGAATGCACCAAAAACCGGAATCCATATCCAGGAAATAAAAAGCGACACAATAAACAGTCCGAACGCAGTCACGAGGCCGCGACCGAAGACTTGTGCGAGGCTTACTGACGGCTTGATAGGCGAGGAGGATGTTTGTGAGGGAAACACCATTGGAGTTGATTGGGTCGCCTGCCGGGAAGGCACAGGCGAATTAGGTACTGGTGCGACCGGCCCAGGCTGCACCGCCTGGGCCACAGAGACCTCGCGAGTCTTCGTCACAACCACCGCGCCGACCGGCGCACTCATCCAAGCCGGTAACTTCGATTTCGCTGATACGAAGTCAGACAATACGGGGCAGGAAGGCGGCGGAGCGGCACAGGCTTTTTGCAAGACTTCGGCCAAGATGCGGCACTGTCCACCGATGCTATTGATCTTGGCAAAAAGCTTCGATTGGGACGGCTTGATGTAGTCGTCCTTTTTGAACAGAAGGTTTTCGTCGTGAAACTCGGTCCACAATGAAGAGTTGTTGGCCAGAGCGATTAAGGAGAGGTAGATGACAATTGCGGAAAAGTTGTCGAGGCGTCGGTCAAAGAAGAACCCATCTCGCAACGGATGTTGGTAGTGGCGATGGCCTAATTCAATCGCGCTCCAACCGTTCATCGACGGAACGAACATACCGTCAAAATCGACCAGACGTAGCGTTCCGCCCTGTACGATTACGTTTCCGTGCTGCAAGTCACCGTGCGCGATATCTGCGGACTTGAGCTGGCCGACCAACTTTATCCATTGATCGGCCAGATGCATCAATACGTCTTTCTTCCCCAGAACCTGTTCGATATATACGTCGAGCGTCGGACCGTCTATCCACTCCATTACCAGGAGAGGATAGAGTCCGCCGTTAACTCGCAGTCCTGATGGTTCATATTCGAATCGTGCCAACGCTGCGAGCGAGTGATGGTCAAGATGATCGTCAATCGCTTTGTATCGGCGCTCACGTTCTCCGACAAAGCCACGAAAGCATCGAACGGCGTGGCTCTCGCTGCCGGTTACCTTATTGAGTTTGAATACATAAGCGAATTGACCAGACGAAACAGTGGGCATACTTAGCCTGTCGATTGCCGGAACTGTCTCTTGCAGGGCGGGGTCCGAAAAACATGTCCTCGGATTTTGCAGCGCTTCGACGTAGTCGCGCGCGAGCGGCCATGGCGGGGCTGAGGATGGAGGCATTTCTTTGGTTATAGCAATCCGACAATCCCTAAGCGTGCTCGCGGACAAGAATTCTAACTATCGTAACGTCATCATTCCGCATTTCCCCGCGAGCCCTTAAATCTTGAAAATGGTTCTCCAGCTCTGGGTATCGGCTTGAAGCAAGCAAGGACATAGCTAGAGACTTACTGCTTTCCGGTTTTTCTGAGTCGAGATACCACGCAGCTACAGCATCGGTCAAAAGCAAGAACTCATCATTAACTTCAAACGCGCCGTCGGACGTAGCGAAATTCTCTGCCATGCGATCCTGCAAAGGCGCAAGCGACGGGACCAGGATCGGATTCGACCCGAACAGTGTCACGTCCGAGATTGGGAAGGCTTTGACAATTTCCTGCCCTCTTTTTTGAACGAGGCAAGAATCGCCAACCGCTATGGCCTTCCAAGATTTTGGAGTTTCCGCGAGATAGAATTGGACTCCTACGAATGCTGTGAACGATCCCTGCCGAGCTTTCTCCTCGGCATACCAAGGCAGGCTCTTCTTTTTCCAGCGCGATTGGAGGCGCGCACCTAGATCACGAACCAACGGCACAAAGTCTTCAACGGATAATGCTGGAGGGTCAACTCTCACCCATGAGCGCGTGACGAGCTTGGCCCACGTCTTGGAATCAAATGCTTCCGTAGCCCCGTCTGCGACTGCGAAGCGGCGGCCGCGCGAATTTAGACCTATTGCATCTTCGCATTCGGTAAGAGAACAGCCCGCTTTCGGCATGCGGAGCTGCTGCGTTTCCAGATTACATGCTGACATTAACGTAGGTTCGCTGGGCGAGTTCCGATCTCGAAGAACTGAACCACCGACGTTGGATCGCCATTGAATACGAACCCACGTGCGCCTTCGGACGCACGAACACCGATTTGGTCGGCTGCTTTACGAAAACCTTCTGGCAGCACACTGGAAATACCAAACAGGGTGCGCGCGAATTCGTCGGGAAGGGTCGCGCCATCTGACGGGTATTCCAGCTTTCCCGATCCCCGGGATGAGACGTGGCAGTTGAATACAAGAACAGGACCGTCAAATGTAGAAAGACCGAGAAGCTCCTTGCCTTTTGCGGTGGGGTCGCCGTCCGTCGATTCTCCGTCGGTGAGATGGAGAATCGTTGGCGGAAAACTGCTTCGATGTTCCGACACCCACTGTTCGACTAGGGCTTTGGCCTGGGACAGCGCTTCACACATCGGCGTGCCGCCGCCCGTTTGCGGATCGATCCAGACTGGGAACCTGACCTGGTGCTCGACTAGCCCTCCAGCACCGTCTGGCACCTTCTTGCTACGCACGTCAAGGCGAGCCGGACTCTCGGCGACATCCGCGACGGGGACCAGGCTCCGGCCAGCAAGAGAACCGACAAAGGCAGACTGCACCGAACCGCCGTATCCCAGGACCGCAATGTGGTAGTAGTTCCGAATCTCTTCTGTCTTCGTGCAGCGGATTACGAGGTCGTGCAAAGTGCGATTCACAACATCGGCGACGAAATCCGCTTTCCGACCGGCCCCTTCGCTTCCGAACGAGTCGGACATCGAACCCGACTGGTCAATTACAAAGACAAAACAAGTGGGGTTTGCGCGACTGATTTCTGCGGTATAAGGCATCGATCCTCCCAAGTATCAAAAATTACGGTCGCGCCAAGAAGGCGATTCCCGCTATCAATGCGATCACGATCACAACAAGCCAAACAATCGGGTTCGTAATGGCGGAGCGACTCGATCCGAAATAATCGCGACGATAAATACCTGTATTCGGTATGGATGTTTGTTGATAAACCCGGCCTCTTGCATCCTGGCCGACACGAATGCCCCGAACACCTACAGACGCACCGACACCTCGTTTAGAAAGGTTGAATCGGAACGGGCCTAGCCGGATACCGCGACGCAGATTCCAACCCAATTGTATCCTCCGCCAAAAGGTTGCGGGATTATAACAGGCTTAAGGTTTAGGCATGATTATGAAGGTAAACAAGTTGAAGCGTACCCGAAACGGGCGGGAAGCCATCGATGTGCCAACATTCTACAACAACGGAGCGACTCAATATGCGGCCGCTTACATCAAATGGCGACGCGAAGCCGCTTGGCTCGCTCTCTGAATGCCTTCTCGCCTCCCTCTAAAATTTCGCATACCTCGCTGCGAATGACTGGATTTTCTAGCCCGCCGCTCACGTATGACAGCTCTGGTAGGTAGCCGGGTTGGTGCGGCCCACACTTCGCAACGATCACCTGGTCGGCGTCTGTATTCACGACGAGATTGGCGTTGTGAGTGATTATTATTATTTGTCTTCGCGATCTTGCCTTCTTGAATCGGTCTACGAGATCGTCGTAAATCGATTTTGGATCAAGATTTTCTTCCGGTTGGTCGATGATAAGCGGTCGGTCGTCTTCCTTGTCTATGGCCACGTAAAGCAGTAGAAGGACAATCCCCCGCGTTCCGGGAGAGAGTTGCTCGATGTCAACGCCTTCGTAGCGCAAGCCGTAAGTCACAGTGATGTGCGAGGTGTCATAAAGCCAATCAGAGATGTTTCGTGCCCATTGCTTATAAGCTTCCTGATTAGAGCGATCTACCGGGGCGCGTTCTACGAGCCATTGCTCGTGCTTGTCGCGGAATTTCGCCATGGCTTCAGCAACCTCGGCGGAAGTTCCGCGCTGCCAAGCTCGCAGTAGCTCCGCGTTGGCTACTGTGGCGAGCGTTCCTCTTCCCTTAAAGGGCCCTATCTCCCGAAGATCGAGTAGGTTTTCTCCTTTTTCGGCCCAAGACTGCACATCGACCAATCGACGAATGGAAAATGACAGCTTGCTGAGTTCTCCTCCTTGCTCGTCAAGGTTTGTCTTGAGTGGCGAGTAAAGTTCGGAAAGCTCCGATTCACCTTCGACGATAGCGTCAAAGACACCGGCGTATGCTGCCTTCCGCTCGACTACGAGTTCCGCTATGCGGTTCGTCGCACTTTTCGCAAGTTCAATTTCTTTATCCAGCTTGGTCAGCGCAGATTCGTCCTTCGCGATTTTGTCAGAGAGTTTGCTCAGTTTTCGGGTGTTCTCGGCATCAATTCCAACAAGCCTTTGCAAACGAGTGAGTTCTTTTTCGAGCAAGCTTAGAGTCTGCGACGACAAATTTGCAGTCTCGGCAATATAAGGCTCCGCGTCTGGGGCGGCTTTGAGATTAGGCACGACCTCACGTTGAGCGGGGCCAGAAAGAATATTTACGTGGTCGGCGGCGGCCTTGATCTGCTCGTCAAGAATGCCGTCCACATCTCCGGAAAATTTCAACGAGAAGCTATTCCATTGGGCATCTGTCAGGGCAGCGTCAGAGTACATTTCCCGGATTTTCTTTAAGTACGCAGGACCGGCTGTCGTTCGTAGATTTCTCACTTCGTCCTGCAAAAGGCCGAGCGCTCGATGTTTGGACTTGGCCAGCTCCACCGCCGAACGTGCTTTATCAACGGCCGAGGCTATCGATTCCATACGTTCGACGCGCTCTTTTTCGCCTTTTCCAGTCAGAGCTTTGCGGTCTTTCTTATCCTTCTCAATTAGGGCGAACTTCTCCGTTCGCTGTTTCAGAAGCGCCGCTAGATTGCCCTTGCGTGCCCATTCAGTCGTTATTGCGTCTGACGCATTGCGAAGAGCGAGTTCATTGTTCTGTCGCGCATTGCGAACCCGTTGCAGCCTGATATTGAGAAGCTCCCTGAAATTAGACGCACCCAACTGGTCTTCGATTGAGCGCGACTGAAAGATAACTCTCTCGATCTCAGCCATCAGTTCGTCTTCGAGTCCTTCGGCCGAGCAAAGCTGTTCGACAAACTGTTGCGACAGATACTGGACGCGCGGAGCATTAAGGAAATTGTCGTCATCCGCATATCCAAGACGAATCGACGTGGCATCTCCTGACTCCCACATCAGGCTCGATTCGGAAGTTGCCAAGAACTCTTTTGCCCGATACATAAAGGAAGACTTGTTGGAGTCGGCTGGCATCGCGTAACCGCCAGCCGCGATGAGGTCCGCTAAGGCGGTTTTACCAGAGCCGCGTGCGCCTATGATGGCTATCAGGCCAGAGTTAAGAGGAACTTCGGGATTTTTAAGCCACGGAGCGTTGGATACTCTCACGCAGTCGATAGTTTGTGACGGCAGCGCTCCCCTCGGCGGCGCGCTCTCAACAAGCGCTCGGTGCTCAGGTTCAATACAACATTGGCGAAGCGATTCAAAGGTGAAGTCGCCTTTGATCCAGCAAAATCGATCTAAGTCTGGTTTGCCGACCTTTTCGTGACTATGTGCGTCCGATCCATGAAGGCATGGTTTAGGTCCTCCATATCTGGCGGCAAGCTCTTCTAGGCTCGCCGATCCCTTGCCAAGCCAGAAATCGCGTTGCGACTTTTGCGAAGCAAAAATGATGGCTGCGAATGCTTCGATCTCTTGCCGCAGGGCGGCAAACGAGCTATCAGCTTTGAGGCCAGAAGTCCCGTCAGTACTACTTCCGGCGACGGCAACGAGCATATTGTTCATTACCCAGTTGCTGTTCTTCCTTTGATCTCGCAGTTCGTCGAAGTTCACCTTGAACTGTGTCGAGCCAGCCTCAAGCGCCGTTCGGGCGTCCAGAATCGAAGGATCGTGGGCTTTGCCAAGGCGAATCAGGTCCTCCTCGACGCAACGATAGGACTCACCCTGAAAGGAAAAATGAAGCTCAGAGAGAAATCGGTTTATCCGATCCACGTGGTCGGAATCTTCTGGCGAGAAAAGAAGGTGAACATTGATCGCTGAACTTTTCGCGGTTTCGATACCCAGGCGTATTTCGACATTGGGGAAAATCAATCCAACCTTCGGCATGCGCCCCTTCCGCCACCGCTCCAATACTCGTTCGTATACGGTCAGGCTGTAATAGTCGGTTACGCCTAGCGCTCGAATTGGCGGATCGGACTTCTCGATTCGTGAAAGAAATTCTTCCCAAGCGTCTACCCCCTTGTATTGGTTATTTAGGATCGTTCCTGGAGCGTGGATATGGGGGTCCCAACGATTCCAGATCGACCCACGGCTGTTCGCAAAAGTCATGCCACACTCCGCACGCGGATTATGGGAACTGGTTCCGTAAAGAGAAAATCGTAACAGAAATTCTATTAGAAGGAAGGTTAAGCGGGGCGTATAGCGGCCTTGTGGCATGTGGGATTCGTTGGATTCTATCCCAGACAAATATAAAATCTCCGCATGCCAAACAGTGAGAAGAAAGGCAACCGTCAGACATCTGCGCGCCTAAGTGCCGACGCGCGTTTCAAGGCTGCTTCCGAATGTTGGATCAACGGCAAGCGATTGTTGGAAAACATCGAATGGCTTGACTACTCGTCTGACCCGGCAACCTGTTTTGCCTTCGCCACAATCGCTCAGGAAGAATTTGCGAAAGCCTTCTTGCTTATTCTGGTTTCGAGAGGCGCGCTGAAGTGGAATTCTTTCATCTACCGAGCAACGCGCGATCACAAATGCAAGCAGTTGCTCGGAATTGTGATGGAGTATCTTGAGCCTGAAGACTTCTGGGCGGCGTCGGAGACTTGGCAGAAGGGTCACAAAGAAAGATTGGCCCTCTTAGAGGCATATAAGGTTTGTTCTGATGATCGCGAGAGGCTTGAAATCTGGAACCGTTTGGAGGCTCTTTCAGAACGCGATCAATTGTTACCGACTCCGGTCGCCGATAGCATCAATATTTTCAGGCATGAAAAGATTCGTCGATGGCAGTCGCCTAATTGGTGGTGGGGCGAGCCGCCGAAATATGACCGTAGAGCAAGGAAGGTAGCCGCCGGAGACATCGACCGCAAGAAGCAGGATGCTCTTTACGTGAGATTGGGCAAGACCGGCGCGGTTGCTATGACACCTTCCTCCTGTAGCTGCGACACACGCGCAGCGGTGGAGACCGCTAAGAGATTCGAGTCGCTGGTAGGGCGGCTACTGCAATATCCAGGAAGCGGTAGCATTGAATGCGACAAGGTTGAGAATGCTTTCAAAGCTCTTTTTTCGAGCGATGCCGGTTTGCTCCTGAACGGCCTGCCCGAATGACGAATCGGAAAAAATCATTAAAAACCGGAGAGAGCGTGTTATGAGTGAGGTCTGGTTGAACGTAGGAGGTCGCGGCGTCATTACCGCGCGACTGGAATCGGATAAGGTGTATGGTCGAACCCGAGCAGGCCAGCCGGTGTTGTACATCGCTTTGGGATTACAGCTCTTACCGGCAGGCGATCAACGGCAGCTCAATTACACTCTGATCCGGCTTAGCGGAAAGGTGCAGACACAAGCGCTCGGTGAGTTCGCAAGTTTTGAAGTAGAGCCGCTGGCTCTCGTGCCGAACGCTCAACCTTTTTTCCGACAACAGGACATATTTATTCTTTTGGACAGAGAGCGAGTCGAGCACTTCGAGGTAGCCAGGGCCGGAAACGATGCCCGTCTCCAGATCGACCTTACAGGACTGGTTTCGTCGCAAGGCGAGCCGAAATTTGAGGTCGTGCGTTCGCAGAGCGGCCAACTCGATGCCATAGTTCCGCGCTCGCGTTGGGTCGACAATGTTTTGTCGCCCTGGAATGTTTTAAAAACCAAGGTCATCGAAGTTACTTTTTCGGATGACGCTGCTGGTGAGAACTTCCGAAAGGCTTATGCGAGTGTGGAGCAGGCCGAGAAACATCTTGCAAGCGGAGAATACAAGCAGACGCTTACCAGCTTGCGGATCGCATTTGAGGGGCTTGCCAAGGACTGCGGATTTCCATCTGCTGGGAAGGACTATTTCGATTCGCTTTTTGTCAGCGTTCATCCTGATAAGAAAGAAAAGGCCCGCGAGGCACTGAACGCGATCTATAAATTCATGCACCTCGGGCCTCACCAGCAAACGAGCGCTAGCAGTGAGCCGGTCATCAACCGTCAAGATGCGCGCTTCGCTCTCATCCTTGCGCAAGCGGCCTTCGGGTACATTACGACCAGTAAGTAGCCTGGCCTTGGGAACGAGACAAAGCGATTGTCAGGGCGTGCCGGAAATCCCCGAAAGTGCCGGTCATAAGGACATTTGAGTTTATCGGTATCGCATCGCGATCACGCCCGACAGCAACGCAAGCATTCCGAATGCAATGGCGAAGAACGGCGCGTGCCGATGCACTGAAACGACGCTGCCGAAAATATCCCATGCGATAGACGCGATACCGACTAACAGAACGAGCGGTCTCCGCAAAAAATTCTGCCGATTCTCTGGGTCACATTTGGGTCACAACTTGGGAAGGTCTTGCGAAAGGGAAGTGCCGCCGTTTCAACGCATTAGAGTGACTTAGGGGCAGCTTGGGAAGCTTCTATACTGCCATTGTACGACGCCCGCTCAGCTCTCTAGCTGTTGATGGTACACCACTAAGCGACTGCTCGTACAGATGGGCCATTTTCCATATTTTCCAAAATGGGGCAAACCTAGCTTACCTATGCAAGGAGCGGCGCTTCGGTCCTTTTGGGCGAACCACGTAAGCCATGGTCAGTCAGCAAGTTGAAAAGATCGTTCACATATCAAATAGCGGGTTGCCGTCAACATCCGAAGCCCGCTGGGCTTCAGATGTGAGCTCAAACAGTACACTCTTCTTGGAATTGGCACTGGGAGGTCAGTGATTTCTGCGCTCGTGGTAAGTCCGCACCGTGTTTCTCTTGACAAAATATGACACGTCTGTTATAAATGGACATCATGAAATCACAGAAACTCAAGCAGGTGCGTCAGCACAAAGGGTGGACGCAGGAGGAGGCTGCTAGTCATCTCGGGGTGACCCAGGCGTATTTGAATCTGCTTGAAAATGGGAAGCGGCGGTTGACGCCTCGGGTGGTTCGCCGGGCCGTTTCTGTCTACGGACTGTCGCCGGAGGTTCTTCCCGTCGGCGATGATTTTGTGCCAACCCAGACGAGCGATGAGCAATTGGTGGAATGGTTGGTAAGGCTCGAATATCCGGGGTTCGCTTACCTCAAAACTCATACCGCAAGGAAGAATCCGTATGAGGTGTTGCTTACGGCATTGGGGCAGACGCGTCTCGATGGCCGTGTGGCGGAGGCTTTGCCGTGGGTGGTGATGAAGTACGGGCGACCGGATGCGTGGCTGGTTGAGACGGCTCGGAAGTTCAACCTTCAAAACAAGTTGGGTTTTGTCGTCCGACTTGCCCGGCGCGTGGCCGAGAGTCATAGCGACCACACTAGATCTAAGGAACTCGGCAAGCTCGAAGAGATGCTCGAGGAGAGCCGCCTCGCGAAGGAGGGCTTTTTTTATCGTCCTCCCATGACCGAGAGGGAACGGGAGTGGCTTTCAAAGACTCGCACCGCCGATGCGGCACACTGGAATCTTCTCGCGGACATGCGGCCGGAACAGCTTTCCTATGTCCGGTGAAGCGCCCAGCGCGATACTACCTTCGCCGTGGAAGGATTTCCTGGGAGAGGTCGACAAGGCATTAGAAAAACCACTCGAAATCCACTGCATCGGAGGTTTCGCGCTTGTCTTTTATTATGGGATCCCACGCACGACTGGAGACATCGACTACTACACGGCCTTGCCGGCCGATCTCAATCTGGAAGAAATAGCTGGCTATGATTCGGCGCTGCATCGGAAATATAAGATCTATTTCCATCGAGTCACGGTCACAACTCTGCCGGAAGAATACGAAGAGAGACTTTCCGAAATGGCTACTGGGCAGTTCGAACGACTTAGGCTTCTCGTGCCTGATCCCTATGACTACATCTTGTCGAAGGTACAGAGAGCGGGATTGAAAGATTTCGACGACGCCTTGTATTTATTTCGATCGAGAAAGCTACAGAGCGAAATTCTCCGGGAGCGGTATCACCGGGAATTGCGGGATTATCTGATCGGACCGCTCGAGCAACACGATGGGACTTTAGAGCGTTGGATCGAGATCTTCGAATCCGGACGTTGACTCCCACTTCAAACTTCAGGGCTCGACCAAACACATCCTCTCGCAATGAATGAGTGACCAAAATGGCGCCAAAGCGGGCCGCCATTTTCCATCATTTTCCAACTAAGGCTAGTGTCGCTGAAGCAAGTGCCGCCAGATCAGCGTGTTAGGGTGAACTAGAGAAAGCTTGGGAAGCTTCTATTCTGCCATTGAACTACGCCCGCTCAGCGCAACTAAGTATCAAACGATTCTTACAATTACACAACATGTCGAGGACCGGTTCGAATGCGCCCCAAAGGCTCACGTGGTCGGCGAGCAGGTCACTGAGGTGTAGCGGAGAGCACAATCTTCTTTCACCCCCGGCTTTCCTGTATCAAGCCACATAAGTATATAGTCTAAAGTGGCCGTCAATCGTTGGCGTCAAAATGAGGGCGCCATGCTGGCCGCGTTCGAAAAGCACTCGTCGCAATCCATCGTGACGCGATTGCCGAACGATTATCGTCAGCGCAACGAAGCGCTCACGCTCGGGTTGCTGCTGACAGGCAGTTGGAACAAACTTCTCCTCTCGCGTCCCGTTGCGGCATGGATCTTGTCAGAAAACGCTTCGTCAGGACGCACCTCATCGCCTGCGGACGAAGTTGCAGTCTCTGACCAATAAGCTCAAAAATAGTGAAAGGGAAGTAGGGCAGAAATAAAAAGCCGGGCTGTCACAAGGCAGCCCGGCCAATTGTGAGCGATGAAGTGGTTACTTGATGACCGGATAGTCCAAATAGTATTTGTGCAGGTCCTCGACGCTCATCTGTCCTGCGCGCACGTGAACAGCCGCTGCGTCGGTGCCCTGTCCGGAGTACGTAACCCAAACTGTGTCGCCCGCGCGAAAATCCGACAACTTCAGCGGCTGACCGGCTTCGCTTGAAAACTTCGTGTCCGGAGTGATCTTCAGCAAGAGTGTCACTTCCGTTGGCCACTTGAGCAGCACCTGCTGCTGCGCCTGGTCAACCGACCCGATGATGAAGAAGTGTTCACCCGCAGACGTTGCCTTGCCGACAATGATCACGCCGTTTGTTGAACTGTAAATGTCTGTGCGTCCGGCCAGTGCGCCAGCCGGCCCGGTTGGCACAAACGCCGCACCGCGCCCGCCACGTCCACCTTGGCCTGCACCCGCGCCGCCCGGTCCGCCCGGACCTCCGGGGCCGCCTTGACCGCGTCCGCCACTTGGGCCGCCTCCCGGAGGACCGCCCTGATTCTGCGCCCAGACGCTTGCGCCCACAGGCAACGCCAATAGCGCCGCACAAAGTGTCAACTGCCGAAGAGCCTTATTCATATCGAAGAGCCTCAATAGGATCGAGCTGCGCCGCTTTGCTGGCGGGGTAGTAGCCGAAGAAGACGCCTACTCCCGCCGAGAAGAAGACCGCAACGACGATCGAAGTCGTTGAAACCAAAGTATTCCAATTCAAAAGGTTTGAAATGATAGCCGAAGCGATCACGCCCAAAATGATCCCGACAGAGCCTCCTAGGAAGCTCAGCACCATTGCCTCGCTCAAGAACTGCATCTTCACATCCTGCTCGGTTGCGCCGACCGCCATCCGAACGCCGATCTCGCGTGTCCGTTCGGTCACCGAAACGAGCATGATGTTCATAATCCCGATGCCGCCAACGAGCAGCGAAACCGAGGCTACGCTGCCCAGAAGGTACGTGAGAATGGAAGAAGTTTGCGCGGAAGCTTGCGCGAGCTCATCAGGGCTGCGAACAATGAAGTCGTCGTCTTCCGACGGGCGCAGCTTATGACGTTGACGAAGCAGGGACGACATGGAGGCCATTGCGCCTTCGATATCGTTCTCGCTAGCGACCGAAATCATCAGCTGTTGTACCCACGAGATGCCCGAGATCTTCTTCTGCACGGTTGTGTAAGGAACAATCAGCGTATCGTCTTGGTCCTGCCCGAAGCTTGACTGTCCTTTCTTAACCAGAACTCCAATCACGGTGAAAGGAAGGTTGTTCACGCGAATGAGCTGGCCGACTGGGTCTGCGCCGCCGGGGAACAGCTGATCAGCCACCGTTTGTCCGATCACGCATACGTTTGCAGCAAGCGTCACGTCTCGTTGCGTGAATTCGCTACCTTCCTGAACACCCCAGGAGCGAATGGTGAAAAAGTCCGGAGAAACACCCTGAATTCTGGTGCTCCAGTTTTGATTGCCGTTCACGAGCTGCCCGTTGGCGCTGACGGATGGAGACTCGGCAACCACATTAGGTACTTCGGTTCGAATGGCATCACCGTCTTCGGCAACCAGGGTCTTGGTGGCACCCGAACCGAGGCGAACGCCGCCTTGGTTGATGCTGCCCGCCATCACCATGATCATGTTGTCGCCGAGCGACTTGATCTGGTCTTGAACCTGTTGCCCGGCGCCCTGCCCGATAGCGACAGTGCAGATGACCGCGCCGACGCCGATGATGATGCCGAGCATCGTCAGGATGGTGCGCATCTTGTTGCGTGCCAGGGCTCGCAAGGCCACTCGGATGACTTCTCTTAGGTCCATAGTCCTTCTCCTTCGAGTCCGGGTTTACCGGCCGCCTGGCCCGCCAAATCCACGACCGCCGCCCCCGAGCCCGCCGCGGCCTTGAGCCGCGACCACCGCCGTCTGGGCACTGGTCACGAATTCGTCGCCTTCTTTGACGTCACCTTGCATGATCTGTGTGTTCGAGTTGTCGGTGATTCCGGTCTGAACCGCCACGGGAATGAGCGAATTGTCTGTGGGCGAAGCCTGCCACACAGTCTGCCAACCGCCTAGGTGTGTCGTCGAGGCTTCACGCGAAATGTTGTACTGCTTAAAGAGAGCTTGCTGCTGATCGCGCGAAAGAGTCGGCTTGAAGGTCAGCGCTGCGTTCGGCATCTCCAGGGTGTTCTGCGCGTAGCCGGTTGGGATCGTGACGTACGCCGTCTCTCCGGGAAGAAGCTTCTGGTCCGCGTTGCTGAAGTCGATGATGGTGCTGTAGGTCACAACGTTTTGCACCGTCGTGGGGTTCAAGCGAATCTCGACCACGCGCCCGCGGAACTGTTCGTTGGGGAAGGCGTCAACTTGGAAGGTGACGTTTGCGCCGATGCGGATGCTGCCCGTGTCGGACTCGTCGGTCGCGGCAGACACCAACATACGCGTTAGGTCCTGAGCGATCGAGAAAAGGTTCGGGGCAGACATCGCGGCGGCCACCGATTGGCCCGGATCGATGCTACGCGCCACCACTGTGCCGTCGATCGGCGCCAGAATCGTGGTGTAACGCAGTTGCGTCAGTGCCTGGTCCAGTGCGCCTTGGCTCGCGGTGACCGAAGCCTTTGCCTGGTTGAGCTGAGCTTCGGCTTGCTGCACTTGCGCTTGATCGGCCAGCAAAGTCGCTTGTGCCTGGCCGAGAGTTGACTGCGAAAGATCATTCGCGTCCGTTGAGACGATTCCAGCCGTGAACATATCCTGCGACCTTTTGGCCGTCGCCGTCTGATACTTCACATTCGCTTCATCGCGCGCCAGGTTGCCCTTCGAGACTTGAACGTTCGCGGCAAGAGTCACCAAGTTATCCTGCGAGTTCTGCATGTTCGCGCGCGCTTGCAGCACCTGCGCTTCGAGCACGGTGGGATCGAGCTGTGCGAGCACTTGGCCGCTCTTTACGCGCGTGTTGTAGTCGGCAAAAATATATTGCACCGTCGCCGACACGTAGGATCCGACCGCGACTGTCGTCAGCGGATTGATGGTTCCGGTAGCCTGCACAACGGAGGTGATGTCGCCACGCTTCACGGGCGAGGACGTGTATTTCGGCGCATCTGCGCTCGCCTTGGAGTAATACCAATAGCCGCCTGCCACCAGGATTACCAGCAGAACGACCAAATACACGATCTTGTGCGCTTGAAACGAGGTTTTAAGTGACATAGTTCTCTCTATAGACTCGGAATACCGAATCAGTTTTTTCTGGATACAACCGGACGACTTGCCTCTCTCGCTTTCTTATTGACGCACGAGAGGCCGCCTAGGTTACCACCCAAACGCTCTTTGAGAAAAAATCTATTTTTGAGCTTCAGGGCTTCGGACTGGCCGCTTCGGCAACGTGCGAAGGCGCGCCATTCTTTGTCAAATTCCTCGCCAGAAACAGCCCACTCTTGCCGCCGGTAACGATATCCAGGTCGCCATCGCCGTCGATATCCACCACTTGCATTTCGATCCCGCCACCCATCCTGCTCCCATAGTCGACCAGATGTCGAATCCACTCCACGGCGCCTTGCGGTGTCTTTCTGTACTCGTACCAATACACTCCGAGTGGTTCGCGCTCTCCGGGATCACTTCCATTATGTGCCATATATCGCTTCCCCACAACAAAGTCCAATTGTCCGTCGCCGCGCAGATCGACTAAGGCAGAAGAGTGTGCTTGGGACCACGTGTAGTCGATATTGTGCTTAGTCCACTGACCGTTCTCGCCTTGCTCGAGCCAGAAAATGCCATAGTCGTGCGCACAACTCGTGAGCACGTCGTTCTTCCCGTCACCGTTGATATCGAGCGCGTAAATGAAAGCCAGATCGCCCCGCGTTCCACTGGGTGCAGGCTGCGGTGGGGCGCCGGCTGCGTTCGCATTGTTTCCGCCGCGCGCAGGGGCTGCAGCGGCCTGCAATCCGCAGAAGCCAACGCCCGCAGAAGAGTCCCAATCAGGATGATATTTCCACTCGCCCGTTCGCGGATCAGCCGGCGCTTCAAACCATCCTTTGGGCGTCAGAATGTCATTTCGTCCGTCGCCGTTTACATCTCCCACGCCAATGCCATGCCCGTAACTCTTATCGCTTACCTGATGCCGGACAAAGCCGCCATCCTTCACTTCATACCAAGTGAGTGGTGCACTCGTGTTGCCCCATTCGGGAATCACATCTTGCTTCTTGCCGCTGTTGGTCAAATCGACAAGAAAAGCGAACTCGATCGGATTGCCAGAATCGATGATCGTCTCGGTCCATGGCCCGCTGCCCTTGCCCGGATTTTTCCACCACGAAATCTTCTTCGCAAACCAGCTGACGCCCACAAGATCCGGATAGCCGTCGCCATTCACATCGATGGGGAGGTCGGCGAAGTTATCGATGTAATTCCCCGTGAAATCCAGGTCGCGAAACTTGTGTTTCTTCCACGTCGGAGCTTGATACCAATTCTCGCCGGACACAATGTCCAGATGCCCGTCGTGATTAATGTCCGTGACGGCCGCCGTCTCGCTTGCGCCTGGATCGATCATCTCGATGCGAAAAGGAATGTCGGGAGGACGGCTTTCGGCCACCGCGAACAGCGTCACCAGTCCCACCAGCACCAAGAGTTTGCGCATCGTCCCGGCCCCTTTCATTAGCGAAACTACTTCGGCATGCTTATGTTGCGAGAAGTTACGTCCGCCCGCGCCTGAATGCAAGCGTCGTTTGCCTGCCTTTCGATCTTTCGCGTCCGTGATAAAGTGGCTGCTCGAATTTCAATCCTGTTAAGCCGGAGGGGAAGTGGCGTATCGCGATCTGCGGGACTTCTTGCGCACTCTTGAAAAGGAAGGGGAGTTGAAGCGCATCTCGGCCGAAGTCGATCCCGTCCTCGAAATAACGGAAATCACCGATCGCAGCGTCAAGGCCCAAGGTCCCGCCCTGCTTTTTGAAAAACCGCGCGGTTCTTCCGTTCCCGTCGTCACCAATCTTGTCGCAAGCGATCGCCGCATGAATCTGAGCCTGGGAGTCGACTCGCTGGACGCGGTCGCCGCCCGCATCAATTCATTTCTCGACATGCAGTCGCCGCAGGGGCTTCTTGAGAAAGTGAAGATGTTGCCGAAGCTTGCCGAGATTGGCTCATTCTTTCCGAAATCAGTTCGCAGCGGGCCGTGCCAGGAGGTCGTGAAGACCGAGCGCTTCTCCCTGTTCGACTTCCCGATCCTCCAGTGCTGGCCGCAGGACGCCGGGCGCTTCATCACCTGGCCGATGGTGATCACCAAGAATCCTGAAACCGGGAAGCGCAACGTGGGCTGCTATCGTATGCAGGTTTTCGACGAGCGCTCTACCGGCATGCATTGGCAGACGCAGAAGCATGGCGCCGAGCATTACCGCAGCGCCCGCTCGAAATCCAAGGGTGGCAAGCTTGAAGTTGCGGTCGCGATCGGCGCTGACCCGGCGAGCTGTTACGCGGGAATTCTGCCGGTGCCGCCGGACATGGACGAATTCCTTTTTTCCGGCTTCCTGCGCAGCGACCCGGTCGAATTAGTCCGCTGCAAGACCGTCGATCTGGAGGTTCCAGCCAATGCAGAGATTGTGCTCGAGGGCTACGTTGAACTTGGCGAACTTCGCACCGAAGGGCCCTTTGGTGATCACACGGGCTTTTATTCGCTCGAAGGACAGTTCCCGGTGTTCCACGTCACCTGCGTCACGCATCGCAAAGAGCCGCTATATCTGACAACGATTGTTGGCCCGCCTCCGCAGGAAGACTATTTCATCGGCCATGCGATCGAACGAATTTTCCTGCCGGTGATGAAGATGCAGCATCCCGAAATCGTCGACGTTGCAATGCCGGCCGAGGGAATCTTTCAGAACTTAATGATCGTCTCCATCAGGAAAAGCTACCCTGGACACGCGCGCAAGACCATGAATGCCATCTGGTCGCTCGGCCAAGCGATGTTTACAAAGGTAATCATCGTCGTCGATCACGACGTCGATATTCAGAATCCCAGCGAACTTGTATGGAAGTCTCTTTGTGCCATCGATCCCGAGCGTGACATTCAATTCGTGCTTGGCCCTGTCGATACGCTCGATCATGCGGCTCGACGTCCCGACTTCGGATCGAAGATGGGAATCGACGCAACTCGGAAGTGGCCCGAGGAAGGCTACACGGGCCGCTGGCCTGACGAGATCAAAATGGACGCTCCGACAAAACGAAAAATCGATCAAATCTGGTCTCAGCTCCAAATAAATTCGCCGAAGAAAAGGTAAACGTTTAGACAACTCTGGCGTCGGTTTTTGCGACGCTCCACGCTCGGTTGCCTTCCTGCAAGCCCTTAGAAATCTTTCATTTGCGATTGGTTGTTGGCCTGCCCTGGCCACTAGTACCCGGGGTTTTACCAACAGCACACGCTGCCAATCTCTTCGTTGACTCTGTTAGAAGCGGGTGCAATAAACGAAGCAAGGGGAGCGCGTACCAGTCCTACTAGTACCAGTGGGCGCGACTGAAGTGACCGAGAAATTTTCGGGGATCGTTTTTCGATCTGCACCAACCGCACTTTTTCGAACGTTTCTGTCGTTTGCTTGTCGAGCGTTCGGCAGGGTTAGTCGAAACAAGGAGTGAGAGGGCCTCACGATGTTCAATCTGGGTAAAACGAAATCACTGGTCGGCCTGGATATCGGGTCCAGCTCGGTGAAAGCGGTTGAGCTGAAGAAGACCAAGAACGGGTACGAACTGGTCAGCTTCGGTCTGGAAGCGCTCGCGCAGGACACCGTCGTCGACGGCGCGATCATGGACGCCCCATCGGTCGCCGAAAAAATCATCTCCATCTTTGACGCGCAGAAGACGAAAGCCAAAGACGTGGCCACGTCGGTTTCCGGTCACTCGGTGATCGTCAAGCCGGTAAAGATGCCGCTGATGACTGAGGAAGAGCTCTTCGATCGGATCCAGGTCGAGGCCACCCAATACATTCCCTTCGATATTGCCGATGTCAACCTGAGCCACCAACTCCTCGAGGCGACCGAGAACCAGATGGACGTTCTTCTGGTCGCCGTAAAAAAAGACAAGATTCTGAACCACACCAACGTGCTTGCTCAGGCGGGCAAGACACCGGTTGTCGTGGACATCGACGCGTTCGCCCTCCAGAACTGCTTCGAAGTGAACTACGACTCCGACCCTTCGCAAGTCGTGGCGCTGCTCAATGTGGGCGCGAGTGTGATGAACATCAATATTGTCCGCGGCTGGACGCCTCTGTTCACCCGCGACGTCTCGGTGGGCGGCAACCAATATACAGACGCCCTTCAGAAGGAACTCGACCTCAGCTTCGAGGACGCCGAGAAG
>Ga0206846_1016_pt1 | contig 33876 bp, 22 predicted proteins | sample Alteio_BWOrgCont_20_FD_152878 | JGI IMG/M metagenome (GOLD analysis project Ga0206846, IMG submission 152878) | Enriched cells from forest soil in Barre Woods Harvard Forest LTER site, Petersham, Massachusetts, United States -... | ecosystem: Environmental > Terrestrial > Soil > Temperate forest >... | reverse complement strand
ACCATCTCCTCCCAGGCTTCATCCTGCGCGGCGATCCGCTTGAGCACGTCGCGTGAGAAAATATGCAGGAACTCCGGATTGTAATTGTCGAGCTGGACGAAAGAGCCGCGGGCGACCAGGTAATCGTAGAGCGGGCGAAGCTCGGGGGAGACCTGGAGATTCGCGACGGTGGTGAGATTGTCCGGCGCCGAGGGGGTGCGCACCGGATAGACGTAGAGCTTGAGGTTGTTCTTAAAGAGACGGCCGAACGATTCGAGAATGCCGCCGGGAAGCTGGGTGTAATACTTCTCGTCGAAGAGCTCGATGAGGCTCGGGACGCCCATGACGATGCCAATCCGTTCCTTGGTCTGCCGCGCGAGGTAGGCCGCCAGCCGATAGTATTCCGAGTAATCCGAGATCAGAACGATCATCCCGCAGGCCGAGAGGACATCGGCGCGAGCTAGAAAGTCGCGCTGATCCATCGCGCCGCTGGAGAGCAGATTCCGCATCGTGATCTCCATGATCTGCACCACCGGCTTGCCGGCCACCGCGGCGTCGCTGGTGAACTTCTCGTGGGCGCATCGCAGCATGTCGAGGTTCACGTGAGTGACCGGACGGAACGACCCGCGCTCGACCAGAATCGCCTTCTTATACAACACCTCCGAGGGTTGCAGCACCGCCCGATTCGCGCCGAACATGGCCGCGCCGCTCAGGCCGAGCTGCACCAGCTTCAGGCTCATCACCCGGTTGTCGACCGTGCGGAACTCGATCCCGCTGAACTCGATCATGTCGATCTCGATGCGACCGGTCGAAAGCTTATCCAGCAGCGACTCGACGAGCAGCTCCGGCTCGTGATGGAGGAAGAAGGCGGCGTAGAGGAGATTGACGCCGACGACCCCCAGCGCCTCCTGCTGCAGGCCCGCTTCGGCGTCGAGCATCCGCATGTGCATGATCACTTGCGAAGGCTCATCACGGGGCTGGCTTTGAAACTTCACCCCCATCCAGCCGTGGCAATCGTTAGTCCCCTTGAAATTGCGGGTCGCCACCGTATTGGCGAAGGTGAAAAACGCGGTCTGGTCGCCGCGGGATTCGCCGAGCCGGGCGAGATTGAGCTCGTACTCGTGCTCGAGCATCGAGTGCAGCCGCCCTTCGGAGACGTACCGCTCCGTGCAGCCGTAGATGGCGTCGCTCACCGCCATGTCGTAGGCCGAAATGCTCTTGGCCACCGTGCCGGCGGCCCCGCCTACGCGGAAGAACCAGCGAACGACTTCCTGTCCCGCCCCGATCTCGGCAAAGGTGCCGTAGAAACGGCGATCGAGATTGATTTTGAGCGCTTTGTGATGTGTATCGACTGAGCTATCGGAGGTTTCCATGCGGCGTTGATATCTTTTTGCCCCGGGGAGAACGGTGGAAAAAGTTTAGGCGACCGGAACTTCGTGATAAGTCAGAGCCCATTCGCGCATAAAGCGGACGCGCTCGGGCCGGATGCGGTAAATGATCAGCTCGGGATTATTGGGTGTTCCCAGGTATTGGCGCAAGAGCGGATTGCTCTGCCAGATCTCATCGAGCACGGCCGGGTCGGCGAGCACTTCCGCGACTCCGATGATCCGCACCTGATCGTGCGCGTCGTCCAGATAGCAGAGCTCGACCTTCGGATTCGCCTCGATCTCCTGCGTCTTGTGGTACGCGCGGAGATTGGCCACGTAAATGGTGAAGCCGTCCACGCGCACGGGCGAGACCGGCCGCACGCGGGGTTGCCCCGCTTGATCGACCGTCGCCAAAAACGGAAACTTCGCCTGGCGGATCACGCCTTGGGCGAGCTCGGTCAATTCGGCCGGCGCGAAAGTCTTGGGCTGTGGAGCGGGCATGCGCGGGCATTAGACGTGAGCGGGCGGGGGAGTGTCCAGCACGTTTCGAGGGGGGCGGCGCGGAGCTTCTTAATCTTTCTCATGCTCATGCTCTTTTTAAGAAAAAACCGGCGCGGAGCGCCGCCATCTTAAGGCCAAGCGGCGGCTGCCTTGTCTCTCAACTCCCATCTTTCAGCTCTCAGCTCAAGCGCCTCGAGCAAGAGCATGAGCATGAGAAAGATTAAGATTAAGAAGCTCCGCGCCGCCCCGCTCACTCGAAGCTCCCGGGCCGTCGCCCCCGCTTGGTTTCGGAGCGGCGCTTTTTCTCCCGGAGAATATTTTGCTTCACGCCCCAAGGGCGAGGCGCCTTGCGCCGCCGCTCCTTTTCCGCTTCGGCCCGTTTGGCGGCCCGCGCTTCCTGCCGTTGCCGTTCGATGGTCTCGAGAATGCGCTCCCAGGCCAATTGCCGGTTCGCCGATTGCGACCGAGTGTCTTGCGCGGTGACCGCAAGCCCGCTGGGAAGATGCTTCACGGTGGCCGCGGTGGAGACCTTATTCACGTTCTGGCCGCCGGGACCGGATGACCGTGCGAATGACTCTTCAAAATCCTCCTCTCGCAATTGCAGCCGGGCCAACCGGGCTCGCTTGGCGGCTTGAAAATCAGATGAGGAGGGCATCTCCGGAGACTGCCAATGGCAGAAGCGCCCGGCCACTCCAAAGTGGCGCAGGCATCCTGCCTGTCACGTCCGCCTTCGGCAATCCCCGTCCCCGTCTCCTCGGCCTTCATACTTCCTCTCGCTCTTCCGCTTGCGTCCGAATGCAATCCGCGCTCAGAATTCCGACGCGGCCGTTTCCCCAACACGAAGCGATCCGTTCTCCAATTTTATGAGTCTGCCTAAATTCAAATATCACCCGGATCCCGTCGGGACCGGTCACGTGGAAGAATCCGAAACGGAATGCATCTGCTGCGAGAAGGTCCGCGGGCACATTTACGTGGGACCGGTTTATGCCGAGGATGAGCTCGACGAGATGATTTGCCCGTGGTGCATCAGTGACGGCTCGGCCCACGAAAAGTTCGACGTCATGTTTACCGATGATTCCGCGATCATGGATGAGGTCCCCGAGGAGGTCCTGGAAGAGGTGGCCTTTCGTACGCCCGGATTTCTCGGATGGCAGCAAGAGCATTGGCTCACCTGCTGCGACGACGCCGCGGTATTTCTTGGGCCAGCCGGCAAGGCCGAGCTGAAATCAAAGTACCCCGAGGCCATCGCCGAAATTCAAGAGGAATGCGGTTTGGAAGGGGAGGAGTGGGAGGAGTATTTCAGTGCGCTCACGAAGGGCGGCAGCCCGACGGCTTACGTCTTTAAATGCCTCCACTGCAAGAGGCTTCTCGGCTACTCAGATTGCGATTGAGCCGCACGCCATGGAACGAATCATCGGCATCGGCGGCGTTTTCCTAAAAGCGCGTGATCCAAGCGGGCTTGCCGCTTGGTACAGTCGGCATCTCGGCATTGAAATCGGAGACGATCATTGTGCAAACTTTCCATGCACGGCCCCCGACGGATCGGGCGCCGATGCCCGCACCGTGTGGTCGATTTTCCCCGCCGACAGCGATTACTTTTCCCCGAGTCCAAGCGGATTCATGATCAATTATCGCGTGGCCGATCTCACGCGGATGCTCGATCAGCTTCGTCGCGGAGGCGTGGAAATCCTGGGCGCGGAAGATTACGATTACGGCCGGTTCGCCTGGGTCCTCGATCCCGAGGGAAACAAGATCGAGCTGTGGGAGCCGCGTGAAAGCGCTTGAGGGCGCCGAATCGTTGCACCGATGGTTTTTTGGAGAAGGCTAAGAAATGCGCCCTCCGCGGTTCGTCGAGGAGCAGTTTTCTCATCATGTTTCCGCTCTCTTCTCCCCGCGTTTCTTCCTTCTCTGTTTTTGCGGCCGCGATCGCCGTGACCGCACTGGCTCTCCACGCGCAGGAGCCGGCGCCGAAAAGCTCGAATTCATCGGCGACGGCCACGCCCGCGCCGATGAGACCCGGTTCGATGACCCCCGGCGGCAAGTGGAAGCCGCATGATCTGAATCGACCGCGGCCGCGCGTGATCACGCCGCCGGGCATGTCGACGCCGGAAGCTCCGGGGCAGCCGCCTTCCGACGCCACGGTCCTCTTTGACGGGACGGATCTCTCCAAATGGAAACAGGACAAGAAGAAGGGCGCTCCCGAATCCGCAAACGACGACGCGAAATGGAAAGTGGAGAACGGCTATGTGGAAGTCGTACCGGGAAGCGGATACATGCGCACGCGAGAGCAGTTTCCGGGAGACACCCAGTGGCACCTGGAATGGGCGACGCCGTCGGAGGTAAAGGGCAATAGCCAGGGCCGCGGCAATTCCGGCGTCTTCATCGGCGGTTATCCGGAAGTGCAGGTGCTTGATTCGTATGAAAACGACACCTATCCGGATGGTCAGGCGGCGGGGATCTACGGTTTCTATCCTCCCATGGTCAACGCCTGCCGTAAGCCGGGTGAGTGGCAGACCTACGACATCATCGCCGAGCGCGAAAGGAAGGACGCCGACGGGCAGGTGATCAAGAAGGCGCGGCTCACCGTGATTCAGAACGGAGTGGTGGTGCAGTGGGGGCGCGAGTTTGACAACGGCGCGCAGGGCGGCGACCTGGCGCTGCAAGATCACGGAAACCGGGTGCATTATCGCAATATCTGGGTGCGACCGTTGAATCTAACCGATCCGGACAGCGAAGGAACGCCCCCGCCGCCGGCGCCGGCAAAATAGATCTTGCGGCGCCTTGGCGGTCGCGCCGAGATGGCGCCCGGCTCTTTGCTTTGACCTCATTCTTTTGATCATGCTGCTTTATCCCTTTACCCGACGGCTCCTGACTGGAGCGGTCTCCCTCTGCCTCCCGCTTTTCCCCGTTCACGCGGCTCCGGAGGCGGAAGTCTTCCACGTCAAGACGCTCCGCGCTCAGATGCGCTACGACGTGACGGAGATCGAAGCAAGGCCTGGAGCCAAGCTGAAGATCGTCTTTGAGAACAGTGACGACATGCCGCACAACATGGTCTTCTGCCAACCGGGGACGGATGTCGTGGCGCTCACCACCAAGCAGATGGAGCATCCCGAAGAGGCGCTTAGGCGCAACTGGCTTCCCGACGATCCGGCGGTCTGGATGCACTCAAAGCTGCTCAATCCCCACGAGACCGAGGAGCTCGAATTCACCGCGCCGGAAACGCCGGGCGATTATCCCTTTGTCTGCAGCTTTCCCGGCCATGCCTTGACCATGAAGGGCCGCTTGCGGCTGTTGCCCGACGGGGTCGGGCTGAAGGACTTGCATTTCAAGCTCTACCTCGGCAGTTGGCAGAAGCTGCCGGATTTTTCCACGCTTACCCCTCATCGGGAAGGGACCGTGCCGGATAACCTGATTCAACTAAAATTCGACGACTACAAGAATCAATACGGCGTTGTTTATAGCGGCAAGATCACCGCTCCGAAGAATGCCGATTATTTCTTCCTGCTCTCGAGCGACGACGGCGGCCGGATCAGCATCGACGGAAAAAAGGTGGTCGAATACGACGGCATCCATCCCTCTTCCGACATTAAGGAAGGGAAGGTGAGCCTTACGGCCGGGGAGCACGATTTCACCTTGGAATACTTCCAGCAGGCGGGAAACGCGGATCTTTTCGCGGCCTGGCGGAGCGCGGATTTTGCCGTCACGCCGCTTTCGAAATGGCTGCACCCGAATTGGAAAGGCGGCCAGAATGCAAAGAAGAAAATCGAATATGCCGGCCTGCCGTTGGCCGTCGGCGAAGAGCCGATTCTCTATCGCAATTTCATTACCGGCGCCGGCAATCGCGGGATCGGCGTCGGTTATCCGGGCCAGGCGAATATCGCGTGGAGCGCGGAGGCAATGAATCTCGTGCTGATCTGGCGCGGCGCTTTCATCGATGCGGCTCGGCACTGGCGCGATCGCGGCGGCGGCTTCCAGGCGCCGCTCGGCTTTGACGTCGTCCGGCTCGCGCCCGATCTCGCGCTGCCGTTTGCCACGGCCCAAGAAGCGCAAAGCGCCTGGCCTAAAGTGGAGGCCGGCGGCTTCGCCGAGGGATATCAATGGAAAGGCTATCGGCTCGACCCCAAGCAATACCCGACCTTTATGTATCGCTGGGGCAAAGTGGACGTGACCGATCGGTTTGAAGTGGAAGGCGACGCCGTCGCCGGCGGCGGCAAGCTCATCCGCACGATTAAGCTAACCGGCGAGATTCCCGCCGATGCCATCTACCACCTGGCGACCGGCGCGAAGATCGAGCCGGCCAATGGGGGCTTTCTGGTGGATGGCGGACGCTTCGATCAAGAGGGCCGCGGTTTTGAAAACAAGATCTTGATCAATGCCGACGGGGCGAAAGTGATTGGCCAATACCTAGTCGTTCCCGCTCGCAGCGAGATCCGCGTGGCCTACACCTGGCCCGAAACCCACGTCCACGCGGCCGCTCAATAATTGCAGATTCTCTTCAGATCATGAAACTTTACCCAATGATCGCGCTGAGCGCGCTTCTGGCTGCGGCCTCTCTCACCCGCGCGGCCAATCCGACGGAATCGGACTACTACAAGATCACCACCTTCGACACCCCCAAGGAGACCGCCATGGAGGTCGGGTCGATCGAGATATTGCCCGACGACAAGATCGCGCTCGGCACCCGCCGCGGCGAGATCTGGACCGTGTCGCACGCCTATGACGGCGATCCCTCCAAAATCGAGTACAAGCGCTTTGCCGCCGGCCAGCACGAAATCCTCGGTCTCGCCTACAAGGACGGCTGGCTCTACGAGACCAACCGGTATGAAGTCGCCCGCCTGAAGGATGAAGATGGCGATGGCCGGGCCGATCTGTTCGAAACAGTCTGCGACAAATGGGGGATCAGCGGCGACTACCATGAGTACGCCTGGAGCTCTCGCTTCGACAAAAACGGCGACCTGTGGGTGCTCCTCTGCCTCACGGGATCGTTCAGCTCCGCCATCGACTTTCGCGGCTGGGCCGTGCGAATCAAGCCCGACGGATCGATGGTTCCGACCTGCTCTGGTATTCGCTCGCCCGGCGGGATCGGATTCGATGCCGCTGGGGAAGTCTACTTCACCGACAATCAAGGCCCGTGGCACGGCGCATGCACGCTACAGCACTTGATCCCCGGAACATTCCAAGGCCACCCGGGAGGATTCAAGTGGTACGACAAGGCGCCCAATATGGGCCCGCGTCCGGAGGAACCGGCCTCGCCGAGCCGGATGGTCGCCGAGCGCGTGAAGATCAAGGAGCTCGTGCCCCCGGCGGTATATCTCACCTACGGGCCGATGGGGAATTCTTCGTCGTTTGTCGTTTGCGACCTGAGCAATGGAAAGTTTGGGCCCTTCCAGAAGCAGTTGCTGATCGGGGACCAAAGCCACTCGAATATCACCCGGATCTATCTGGAAGAGGTGAATGGCATCAAGCAGGGGGCGGTCTTTTCGTTCTTGGGCGGGTTTAAGTCGGGCCTCATCGGCGGCCGGATGTCGGATGCCACGGGCAAGCTTTTCGTCGGCGGATCGGATCGGGGCTGGGGCGCTCGCGGCGGCAAGCCGTTTTGTTTCGAGCGGGTGGAATGGACCGGAAAGGTTCCGTTTGAGATTCAAGAGATGCACGCCAAGCCCGACGGCTTCGAGTTTACCTTCACCCAGCCGTTGGATACCAATTCGGCCTCCGATCCCGCCAGCTTCACCGCCCGCGAATTCACCTATATCTATCGAAAGGAGTACGGCAGCCCCGAGGTGGATGACGTCGTTCCCAAAATCACGGAGGCAGTCGTGGGCCAGGATCAGAAATCGATCTACGTAAAGCTCGATACCCTCACCCAAGGCCACATCCACGAATTCCATCTCGAAGGCATCAGATCCGCCGATGGCCTGCCGCTTCTGCACAACGTCGCGTATTACACCTTGAACGAAATCCCGGCGAAGTAGGTTGATAGCCTCAAGCTGTTTCGCACAAAGCGCCTGAGCGTTCGGACATCCAAGGAGGGGCGGCGGCGGCTCCCCGCGCTGCGCCGTGAATTCCGCATGGTCATGGCTGGGGCGGCGGGCCGCCGCGCCCTCCTTGGATTGCCGCAGATCACCGCGCGTTTTCGATCGAGCGTGCGTGGGGAATGGCGCTCTGCACCCACCTGTTCCACATCATCCGGCAAGCCGTCTCCAGTTGCCTCGACCATTCCCGCGCCGCCATGAGTGGCGAGGCCAGCATCTTCTCCCGCAATACTCCCCTGAGCGCCGAAAGACGCGGCAGATCCGCTGCAAGCGCTCGCGCGATCCCTACATACGCATCAGGCGATTGCGCGACCAGTTCCGGCAATCCGACATTGTTAAGTATGCTGAGCCCGCCGCGAGAGAGGGCGGACTCCCCGGCGAGACTAACGACCGGCACGCCCATCCAGAGCGCGTCGAGCGTGGTCGAGTGTCCATTGTAAGGAAACGTGTCGAGAATGAGATCGATGCCGCGATGCAGTGCCAGATAGTCGGCCCGCGGTAATTTTGCCACGAAATCGATTCGCTCCGCAGTGATTCCGTGTTGATTGAATAGCGCCAAGATTCGCTGGCGAGGCTCACCGACTGGAGCGAGGAGACGGAAACGCGACGCCGGCAGCGGCAGAAGAACACGAGCCCAGACGGCCGCCATCGAATCGTTCACCTTGGCAAAGTTGTTCAGGCTGCCGAAGGTCACGAATCCCTTCTCGAAGGCCGGCAGCCCCTGCACTGGCGGGCTGGGTTCAATCGGGTCGAAACACCAAAAGGAATCGAGGCGGATTGATTTCTCGCTGTAGAGGGCGTCGTCGCGCTCCGCAGGATCGAGGAACCGATCGGTCATGCGGTAATCCATGGCGGTGAGCCCGGTCGAGCCGGGATAACCGGCGAAAGTAACCTGCACCGGAGCGGGCTTGCGGGCGAAGACAGGCAACCGGCTGCGCGCCATGTGGAGCGTTAAATCGAAGAGAATGTCGATGCGATCCTCCCGGATCGCGGCCGCGAGCTCTTCATCGGAAAGACGTTGCGTCTCTCGCCAATCGGAGGCAAGGGAGCGCAAGCGCGTCGTGAGAGCGTCTGGCCGCGGGGCATCGGAGTAGCAGACGAAGGCAAGCCGGTCGCGGTCGCGGTTTTCGAACCACGGGAGGATATTTCGCCCGACGACATGGTCGCGAAGATTCGGAGAGACGAACCCAACGCGGAGGGGACGGTCGGGCGAACGGTCATTCCCGTGGGCCCGATGATGAATTCGCAGCGGCTCGGCGTGAATCCGGTTCCAGTCCGCGTGCGCTTGCGCCGCAAGGCGTGGGGTGTGGTTTGGATGGAACAAGCCGGCGTAGAGCAGATTGCTGTGAAATTGACTCTGCGCGGGGGCCAAGGAGCACGCTTTTCGATAGCAGGCCATCGCTTCGTCCAACCGTCCGAGATCTTGGAGCGCGGCGCCGAGGTTATTGTAGATCCGGGCATCGTTAGGCTTCGCTTGAAGAGCGATTTGGAAAGAAGCTAGCGCCTCGTCCGCGCGCCCTTGGTGTGTGAGGGCCAGGGCGAGATTGTGATACGCGGCCGGATGATTCGGCCGGCAACGAATGGCGTGGTGATTGGCGCTGACGGCCGCCTCCATGTCCCCGCGATCAATTTTGGCCATCCCGAGATTGTAATGCGCGCGGCTCAAATCCGGCCTTAACGCGATCGCTTGCTCACAGATGGCGGCGGCTTCGTCGGGCCGGCCCGCGTCCGCCAGACTGCCGCCGATCTGGGCGAGGAAGATCGAGCGAAAGACGGCCTGGATCTCATCCGTCCAGCCGCGGGCATCCATCAGCGGGGATGCCTGCATTCGGCTTCGCAGCGTTTGGCGCAATGCAGCCAGACGGGGAAGATCCGCGGCCAACTCCACGGCTTTGTCGATGTACTCGGCTTCAGTGCTCGCGGCCAAGTCAGCCAGGCTGGCGGTAGAGAGGATGCTCAGGCCGCCGCGGGCGACTGGTGAGGAGCCAGCGCGGCTGACCACCGGCGCTCCCATCCACAACGCGTCGAGGGTCGTCGAGTGGCCATTGTACGGGTAGGCATCGAGAATGATATCGATCTCCTGATGAAGCTCCAGATAGGCGCATCGGGGTTGACGGTCAACGAAGCGCACCCGTTCGGAGAGGACGCCTAGCCGGGCCAATTGAGCAAGGACGCGGTGGCGGGATTGCCCGCGCGGGCAGGAGAGGATGAGCCTTGATCCCACGACTTCACCCAAAACGCGCGCCCAGGCGGCGATCGTTTCCTCATTCACCTTGGCAAAGTTATTGAGGCTGCCAAAGGTGACGAAACCATTCTTCAAAGCCGGAAGCGGCTGAATCGGCGGGCTGGCCTCCAGCGGATCGAAGCACCAGAAGCTTCGCAGCCGAACCGATTCCTCGGTGTAAAGACTCCCGTCCTGCTCCCATGGATCGAGCCGATCATCCGTTAGTCGATAGTCCATCGTTTCAAGCCCGGTCGAACCTGGATAGCCGGCAAACGTGACTTGGATCGGCGCCGCTTGGCGGGCAAAGACGAGCAGCCGATTACGAGCCATGTGGAGGGTCACATCGATCAGAATATCGATGCGATCCTGCCGAATGCGGTTGGTCAGCTCTTCGTCGGAGCAATGGGCCGCCTCGTGCCACTCGGCCGCGAGCGCGCGGAATCGGGCGGTGATCTCGTCGCCTGCTTCGACATCAGAATAGCAGACGAAATCAAATTGCTCGCGATCGTAGTGACGGAAGAGCGGGAGAAGGTTGCGTCCGACCACATGCTCCCGAAAGTTGGGCGAGACAAAACCGATGCGCAGCCGGCGGCCTAACGAAGCGTCGACGGCGGGTAGCGAGGCGGCGGGCCGGAGCGCGGCGGCGTGTTGCTGGCGCCAGCGCCCGAGCTCCGCGGCCAGATCCGCCGCAGTAAAATGCGGATGAAACAATCCGGCGTAGACGAGATTGCTGTGTATGCCACCGTGCCGGGGAGCGAGCTCCAATCCGCGACGGTACGCGGCGATAGCTTCATCGAGCCGGCCTTCTCTTTGCAGCGCCAAGCCGAGGTTGTTATAAAACGCCGCTTTGTCCGGACGCGCCCGGAGGGCGGCCTCATAGGAGGCCACGGCCGCGTCGAGCTCGCCTTCGTGGGCTAGTGTATTGGCAAGGTTATAATGGGCTTCGGCATAGCCAGGTTCGAAACGGATGGCTTCTCGGTACTCCCGGATTGCCTCGGCGGCACGGCCGCGTTTGATCTCGGCATTGGCGAGATTGTAGTGCGCCTGGGCGAAATCGGGCTTGAGCCGAATCGCCCGATGAAATTCGTCGATGGCTTCGCCGACCCGGCCGGAGTCCAGGAGATTGGCCCCCAGGTTCACGTGACAGTGGGGATTGGCCGGATCGGCCGCGACTGCTTGCCTAAGCAAGCCGCCCGCTTCTTCCCGGCGTCCGGCGGCATCTGCGATGAGCCCGAGGAGCTGCAAGACTTCAGCGTTTCCCGGAAGCGCCGCCAAGAGCTCACGCCCTAAATTCTCCGCCTCCGCCAGTCGTCCTTCCCGGAGGCAATCCACGGCGGCCGCAAAGGCTTGCTGAGGATTCATCAGTGCAAGGAGGAAGGATTAACGGGCCAGCAGCTCCCTCATGGCATTGAGTACGTCATCGGCCTCCACGCCTTTCATACAGCGGAAATCGATCGGGCATTCCCGCAGGAAACACGGGCTGCACGGAACGTGTTTGCGAACCACGCTGGCATTCGTCGACAGGGGCCCGGTAAGGGATGGCTCCGTCGAGCCAAAGACGGCGACGAGGGGAATCCCGAGCCACGCGGCCAGATGCATCCCGCCGGTGTCATTCGTCAGGACCAGGTCGCAGCTGCGCAGAAGCTCGATCAGTTGCGCGAGGCTCGTTTGGCCGATCAGGTTTCGCAAGTTGCCGGAGAATCCCATGGCGACCTCCTGGCCGGCGGTTGCATCCTTGCCCGCGCCGACGAGAAACCATTCGCACGGACCTTCTTCCGAGAAGCGATCCATCACCTCTTGAAAACGCTTCGGCAGCCACCGTTTGGCGGGGCCGTACTCCGCGCCGGGGCAGATGGCGATGCGCAGCGGACCCTCCGTGCGCGGGCGCGGCGCAGCGCTCGGGAATTTCGGATGCTGCGGAACGTCGGCGCCGATGAATTCAGCCAGCCGCAGGTAGCGGTGCACTTGGTGTTTGGGCGCCTCCGGCTTTTTCTTCTTCTCCTCGAAGACTTGATTTAGCAGCCGACGACGGCGGTGGCCGGGATAGCCCACACGGCGGGGGATGCCGGCGAGCCAAGCTTCCAGCGCGGAGCGCAGAGAATTCGGAAAAAGGATCGCCGCATCGAAGCGCCCGCGAAGTTTCCGTGCGACGCCAAAGACCGATTCGCGGGAAGAGATGGCGATGACTTCATCAACGGACGGAACCGCGCGCCAGAAATCAGCAAGCTTCTCGGGTGTCAGCACGGCCAGGAAAAGATCTGGGCGGCCGAGCTTGATCGCCTCCACGGCTGGTACGCTCATCACCGCATCGCCGAGCCAATTGGGAGCGCGGATCACTAAGCGAAAGTGGCGGCTGTCGGCCGAGGCGCGCTCTTGCGGCCGAGCGGCCTGCGTCGGTGCATAGGCAATGCCGCGTTTATAGGTGGCGAGGAGAAATTTAGGCTTGGGCGTCTTCCATCGATTATGGACCCAGAACCAATCGGCGGGGCAGTCGCGGATTTGCTCCGCGAGCACGAGATTGAGCTGGGCCGTCACTTCGTCGGCATGGCGCGAAGCCGGCTCGACGGGCGGACGGACGTGCAGCCGCCAGCGCCCGCAGCCTTCCGTATAGACCGCACCGGGAACCAGCGCCGCGCCGGTTCGGAGCGCCAGCATGGCTGCGAGGGAGGAGGTGGAGGCGAGCCGGTCGAAGAAGGGGCACCAGACCCCGCCGTCGCCCGCGTGCTGGTCGATGAGAACGCCGACAATTCCGCCTGCCCGCAAGACTTGCAGCGCCCCTTGAAATCCCTCTTTTCGCTCGAAGAGCTGCAGTCCCAGCCGCGCTCGCAAGGTGCGCATCTCGGCATCCAAGTGCGGATTGCCGAGCCGCTGATAGATCGTGCCGAGCGGGCAGGTGAAGAGGACCGGCATGAGCTGGGCGAAGAGCTCCCAATTGCCGATATGCGAGATCACCATCACGATGCCCCGCTTTTCCCGAATGATGGCGTCGGCGATTTCGAATCCATCCAGCGTCACCAGCTCCTTGAGCCGGTCGCGCGGAACGTCGGCCATCCGCACGCTGGCCAGCAGATTGCCGCCCAGGCTGGCGAAATGTTGCCGCGCCAGGCGCCGGAGCTCGGAAGCCGATTTCTCCCTGCCAAAGGCGATCTCGAGATTGCGCAGGGCCAGCTTCCGATACGGTCCCGCAAAATGGTAGGCGATCGATCCGCCGAAGCGGCCGAGCGCGAAGACCGCCGAGACCGGAAACAGCCTCAGGATCGCCCGCACGCAACAGTAAAACCAATGAGCCAGCCGATCCATCACTTGGCGCCGATCCAGTGGATAAGCTTGAGCGGGTGCTCGTCGAGTAAGTTGGGCTCGATCCCGGCCAGACGCGAGCCGTCATAAAACTGAATGCCAACGTAGTAGTAGAGCGGACAAATCGGAGCGGCCTCCGAGATGAGAAGATGCTCCGCTTCGCGGAAGATCTCGTAGCGATGGGCGAGATCGACTTGGCGGGCGGCATCGGCGATTAAGCCGTCGTATTTCTTGTCGCTCCAGCCCGTGCGGTTGTTGCCGTCGTCGGTCACAAACATATTCAGGAAAGTATTCGGATCGTTGTAATCGGCCACCCAGCTAGAGCGGCAGAGATCGTAATCGAGCCGGCTCTGCGAATCGAGATAAGCCGTCCATTCCTGCGCCTGAAGCTGCATGTGAATCCCAAGCTCGCGTGCATACATTCCCTGCAGTTCCACCGCGATGTCGCGATCGAGATCGGAGTCGCCCTTGTAGAGATAGTAGAAAATCGGAAAGCTGCGCCCGCCGGGAAAGCCCGCCTCGGCCAGGAGCTTCCGCGCCCGCTCCGGATCGAGCTTCAATCCGGGCGGCGGCTGATAGCCCGCGCCGGCGCCGGGCGGCGTGAGCGAGTCGGCCGGCTCCTCACCCGCGCGCGTGATTTTGTCGGTGATGAGCTGTTTATCGATTACTAGCGAAAGCGCGAGCCGCACGCGCGCGTCGTTGAACGGTTTGTGGGTGAGGTTGAACCGAATGAAGTAATTGCCCAGAAAGCGACCGGCATGAAAGTCGGGCCGCTTTTTGAGCTCGTTCATGAGCGAAGTCGGCGCGAGCCCCTTGTCCATCATTAGGTCGGCCAGACCGGTTGCGTAGAAGTTAAAGGCCGTATTCGGTTTGGCGCTGGGGAGCACATCGATGCTCTCGAGGGCAACCGCTCCGGCATTCCAGTAGCGCGGATTCTTGACCATGCGCACCCGGTCAAAGGGCCGCCACTCCTCGAGCAGATAGGCGCCGTTGCCCATGAAATGCTCGGGCTTGGAAGCCCAGTCCGCATAACGCTCGACCGTGGCGGGATGGACCGGGAGCAGGGTCATGAAAGCGCAGAGATCCAGGAAATAGGCAGTCGGGTTTTCGAGGGTGACTTCCAGGGTGTAATCGTCCGGCGCGCGGACTCCGACTTCGCTAAAGTCCTTGAGCTTGCCCTCGTTGAACGGCTTCGCATTCCGCAGGTAGTAAAGCTGCGACGAGTACTCGGAGGCGGTTTCCGGCAAAAGAGTGCGGCGCCAGGAGTAAAGAAAATCGCCGCTGACCACCGGGTCGCCATTGCTCCAGCGCGCTTCGCGCCGGAGATGGAAGGTGTAGTGGAGGCCGTCGGGTGAGATCTCCCAATGATCCGCCACGGCCGGGACGGGCTTGGCGTCGGAGTCGAACGACGTGAGCCCTTCTAAGAGAGCGTAGGCGATGCGTCCCGTGGCCTGAGCAGTGACTAAAGCAGGGTCGAGCACCTCCGGCTCGGCGCCATTGATCATCACCAGATCGGCGCGATCCATCGGCCGCCCGCAACTGCTGAGGGCGGCTGCGGCGAGGGCGAGAAGCAGGCAGATGAGAGAGCGCTTGGGCACGAGAGCGGTCACTTTCGGGCGTCGAACGGCCTGTGTCGAGCGGAAGTGGGCGGGCTTCGCTCAGCTAGGAAAGAAAATTGCCTCGAGCCGCCGCTCCGCTTAATTCGTGGGGTGGCCAGTCCGAAGGACGACATAAAATAGCCCCAGCGATTTATCGCTGGGGGGCAGCCTGCGAAGCAGCCTGTCTGAAGCTCGGCCAATTTCTGCACCTTTCACGTCGAACCAAGCCGGGTTACGGACGGCGAAGGGGAGCGCGGCTATCCTGGCCGCACTCCGAGGCATCCTGCCTCGGAACAGAGGCGAAGCCTCTCCCCAGCGGTATTGCGCAGAAGCGGCCAGTCCCGCAGGGACGAAGCAAACAAGCCGCTCCCGCTATATCAGAGCCCGGTGAGCCAACATCTGAAAGGCCGAAGTTAGTTCGCTGGAGCCGGCGTCGCAGGCGTTACCGCCGGAGTCTCGGCCGCAGGCTTCGCCGCAGGGGTCGAGGCGGGAGCGGCCGATACTGTCGGAGCGGGTTTGGCCGGCTCCGACGTCGGAACAGAGGCCGCCGGGGCGGCTGGCGCTTTCGGTGCGGAATCGGGAGTCGCCGTTGCGGCTGGCTTCGACGTGGTCGGGACCGGCGCGACCGGACTTGCCGCGGGTGCGGGACTCGTCGCGGGCGCTGGGCTTCCGGCGGTTGGCGTCGCCGCCGCAGCCGGCGGTTTCACCGGAGCGGAAGCCGCGGTCGGCAAATTCGCCGCCGGCTTGGCCGCAGCCGGAGCGGGGGAAGCCGCTGCTGGAGCCGGAGTCGCCGCCGGCGGAGGCTTGGGTGAATTCTTCAACCGCGCATCGAGCGTATTCTTATTATTGCTCTCGTGGGAGTAGATGAAGGTAAGAGTCAGGCTCAGCGCCATGAAGATGCCCCCGAGCCAGCGCGTCGCCGAGGCCAGCACGTTGGTCGTCTGCGGGCCGAGGATGGTGTCCATGGCCCCGCCACCGAATGCGGCGCCCAATCCTTCGTTTTTCGGGCGCTGCATCAGCACAGTCAGGATGAGCAAAATCGCGGCGATCATATCGATCGCTACCAGGATGTTTGTGAAGATGGACAGCATGAGGGCGCGGAATATGGACGGAAGGTGGGGCGGTGTAAAATGGAACTTTAAAATCGGCGGCGGCCGCTCGCGGCGGTTCCCGGGGCGCTCGTTGGCTTAGTGCTTCCCGTTTCCGCTCCCGTTGGCCGTCCGATAGAACTTCGTCACGTACATCGGCGGAATATTCCGGAGGCAATATTCGCTTTCGGAGCGCGGGAAGTGATCGCAGTGCCCCAGGGCTCTCAGCTCGTTGGTGACTTGGTAAATCACAAAGGCCGCATGGTCGGCTGGCGCCAGCGCGTCGTGGACCCGCTGCAGCAATTCGCGCTTCTGGTTTGCTTTCAGGATCGAAAAAGGAATGCCGGAAATGATATAGTCGCAGCCGCCGATGCCGAGGCGAAGAAGGGCGTCTGGCAGATCGAGCGCGTTCGCATTGAGCACCGTCACCCGCGGGTCGTCATGGAACTGTTCCTGCAAATGCCCTGCCAATTCCGGATCAAGCTCGAAGAGGAGCAGCCGCGATTCGGGATTCATTCGGGAGGCAATCTCCCGCGTGTGACACCCTTCACCCGGCCCGAATTCCGCAATCACCCTCGGCGCGCTAAAATCGAGCTTGTCAGCCACCCTGCAGATCAAAGTCCTCGAGCTTGGGACGATCGACGCCACCTTGGTTGGGCTGGTCAAGAAACGTTTTAGAAAAAGTGCGCTCATTTCAAAAAGGGGCCGTCAACGTAGGGCATGAACGCGTCCTGACAAGCATTTCCTGCCGTCGAAAAGGGCGCTTGTCCGGTAAAGTCAGCAAGGCGGAAGCCGATCTGCCGGGCCACGCACTAGAGCTTCTTGATCCGGATATTCCGAAATTCGACCGGATCATTGTGCCCGGCGAAGCCAAAGGAGCCGCTCGTGCGGTCTTTCCCTGGGTGCGGGTGGTTGGCCATGAACGTCGCCGGGTCGACCTTGCTCAGATCGCAATCGAGGATCACCGTGCCGTTGAGCTCCACCCGGATGGTTGGGCCTTTGACCGTCACCTCCTCGTAGTTCCATTCATTCAGCGGGTGCTGATATCCCCGCGCTGCCGCCACCATTCCGTAGGCGGAGCCGTGGGCCTGCCGCGGATCGATCTTCTGGCCGGTCGATTTCTCGTAGTTATCGTCGAGCACCTGGATTTCGCACATGCCGAGGTAGGCGGTGTCGCCTTCGCCGGGATAACGGATGGCCAGGCCGTTGTTGCCGCCGGGAGGGAGCTTGATTTCCAGGCGGGCGACAAAGTCCGAATACTCTTCCACCGTGTGCGGAGTGCCGCCCTTGTGCGGTTTGCAGCGGATCGCGCCATCCACGATCTCGTAATTCTCGATCGGGCCAGCCCAACCTGTCCAATCCGTGCCGTTGAAGATCGAGTTGAAGCCGCTCTCGTCGGCATGCGCTTGCAGGATCTTGTTCGCTTCGTCGGAGCCAATTTCGCGGATGGAGAGATTCCGCCAGCGGATCTCGCCGCCGTGGGTCTGCAATTCGATCGGTCCTTTTGGCAGGATCGGCATGGTCCGGTCGTAGAAATTCTCCAGGATGGCGTGATCGACCACCAGCTTCTCGTTGAGCCAGACGGTCACGCGGGAGCCGACCATGATGATGTGAAATTTGTTCCACTCGCCGAATGGTTTGTCGGCCATCACCAGCGGATCTTTGCCCGGCGCGCCGGGGCTGTTGTTCCAGAGCCCGCCCGACCCTTTGTCCGCGCCCAGCTTAAACTTGGATTCCTCCGTGTGATCCCAGATCTGCACTTGCGGACAACCCCGGAGGTAAATGCCTGAGTCCGCCAAGGGCACGGTCTTGTATTCGACGTAGAGCTCGATATCGCCGTACTCTTTTTCGGTCGTGGCGTAGTCGCCTTTGCCGTCGTTGACGAGCTCGCCATCCTGGACGGTCCAGTGCTCATGCATCGTCTTCGCCCACTGCTCCAGCTTGGCGTTGCGGTCGGCCTCCGGCATGGCGGCGAGCTTGCGAGGGTCGAAAGTCGTGCCGCCGACCCAGCCGGTCAGATCCTTGCCGTTGAAGAGGGCGGTGAATCCGGCTGGAGGAACGTTGTTCTCCTGGGCCTGGATGGTTGGAAATGGGGCCACGAGAAGGGCTGAGAAGAGAAGGCTCGCGGCCAGACCGCGAGGGGAGGAGAATTGGGTCATGAGGTGACGAAGGAGAGGATTGGAGGGGGGACGGCCAGCGTCGGCGCCGCACTTCACATAAACAGTCACGGGACAACTTCTTAGGGGCAAGAACATCCCCAACAAATTCAGACCTCCCTGCTTGATTCAGGAAGGACTGCTCTCCTCGCTCCCATGACCCTCCACCCCCTTCGTTTTCTCGCACCTGTCGCGATCATTTTTGCGGCCACGCCGCTCTTTGGGTCCGCCGGGGCCGCCGAGGCCAGCCCCGCGCCCGCGCAGCCCGCAACGCTCGATCTCTTTGTGAGCACCGGCGACAACCACTTTCTCGGCTCCTCGCTCCCGATCGATTCGCCCGGGAGCATTGAGGCGACCTTCGATCTCTTTAAGAACGTCAATCATGCCCGGCGGATCTATTGGCGCGGCTTGGAGGAAGCCACCTGGGTTTCTTCGATGGCGGCGCGTCCGGCCAATTGCCGCTACAACTCGCTCTGGACCTGGATGCAATGGCTCTACGCCAATGTGAAGCCCGACGAGCTCGCCGTAAAGGCGGCGCGGGCGCGAGGCCTGGAGATCTGGGGTGTCGGGACGATGTTCGATTGGGGCTCGCCGGCCGATACGCCGACCTTCAACGACTACCCGTTCCCTTTCGAATCGAAGCTGAAGCTCGAGCATCCGGAGTGGGCGTGCCAGGACCAGCACGGCGGCCGCCGCCAGGGCGGGCCGATTGAGCTGGCCTATCCCGAGGCGCGGCGCGCGCTGGTCGATCTTCACCTGAGCGAAGCGCTCAAGGCCGGTTACGACGGCATCACCTTTCTCACCTACGCGGAAAATTACTCGCTGCGGTTTCAGGATGAGTTTGGCTACAGCAATCCGATCGTGCGCGACTTCAAGAAGCTGCACGGGATCGATCTGCGCACCGAGCCGTTCCGGCGCGGCGCCACGCGCGAGGATTGGCTCCGTCTGCGCGGCGGCTACGTGACCGCGTATCTGCGGGAGCTCCGCGCCGCCTTGCAGCCTCACGGCAAGAAGCTGGGAGTAATCCTAAATGGCAACGACATTCACTTCCCCCAGCCGTGGAATGTGCCGGAAATGATCTCGACCGCCGGCTCGCAGTGGATGGATGTAGAGACTTGGGTCCGCGAAGGCTTGGTCGATAACTTGGTGGTCTACGGCAATTGCAGCCCCTCGGCTCAGCGCCAGGCCCTGGACGATCTCCTCTTCCTCTGTCGCGAGACCGGAGTGGAGGTGAGCTTTATGACCTCCTCGCCTTTGGCCAAAGCGTGGGCTCCCTATTACGAACGCGGGGCGCGCGGGGTGATGGCGGTGAGCGACGACGCCCAGCATTTGGACCGCGGCTTCATTCCCGAGCAAACCGTCGGCGCGCTCGGCGGCTCAGATCTCTGGCCGCGGATGAGGGCGCTGCAGCAGGTGGTCGACGGGCAATTGAGCGCGACCTTCGAGCAGATCTCTCCGCTCGCGAAGTCGCCCCACCTCATTGAGCGCCGCCTGGCCCTGGAAGCGCTCGGAAAGCTGGGCGAGGCGGCCGCCGCGCGGACGGCGCCCATCCTCGAAGCGGCCTTGGACGATGAGGAAAACGGCGTTCGATGCGCGGCGGCTCTTTCCCTGAGCCGGGTGAGACGGCCGGAATCGGCTCCCGCTTTGCTCCGAAGCCTTGAGGCGCACGGAAACCACATGCTGGCAGAATGCGTCGTGATCGCCCTGCGGCAATTGAAACCGTTCCCGGCGGCCGTGCTGCTCGATGCGGTCCGGCAGAGCAAAAACGGGACGGTGAGAATGGCGGCCATGCGGGCCATCGAAGTGCAGCCGACGGTCGACGAGCTTCCCGTGCTGCGCGCTGCGCTCCTCGATCCCGATCGGTTCACCGCCATGGCCGCCGCCGAAGCGATGGGCAATCTTCGCAAGACCAATGCGGCGGTCCTGCCGCTGGTCGATGCCTTGGCGAACTCCGAGCCGGCCGTGGCCGCTCGCGCCGCCGTCTCACTGGGCGTCATCGCCGCTCGACGCGAGCCGGAAGTCGATTCGCTGCGCGGGCGGATGCTGGCCGCTCTCCAACTGGACTTCGAGCGGTTCGGCGCCGGTTGCACCCGAGAGGACTCCGATTGGGGCTATCGGCCCGTCGGAAATGCCCTTCGCGCCTTTGGTGTAGAGGGGGAGTCGATTCTTCGCACGCTGCGCGACCAGCGCTACGATCTAAAGCTGGCGGAGCTCGCCTGGCGCGTGCTTGATCTGCACCAAAAGCCGGGGAGCTTCAGTGAAGTGACGGTGCAGCAGAACGAGGAAGCCTATTCCCATCGGCCGCCGGCCACGCTCGATCCAACGGCCGACGCAGCGAAACCGCCCCAGCCGGGGCGTGAGCTCCACGTCAATCCGGCGACGGGGAACGACGCCAACGACGGGATAGGCCGACCGTTCAAAACGATCGCGCGTGCTGTGCGGTTGGCCGAGGCCGGCGACACTATTCATCTGGCTCCGACGACTTATTACGAGTCGATCGATCTCACCCTCAAGCATGGCGAGATGGGCCGGCCCATTACGGTCGACGGGCACGGGGCCGTGATCGAGGGCAGCGAGCCGGTGAGCAAGGCGGAATGGGAGCAAGTCTCCGCCGGCCTCTATCGCAAGCAGCACCTCATCCCGCGCATCGACGACGCCATCATCCAACGCTGGTTCATGCTTTGGAACGGAAAGATGAATCATATGGGCCGTACATCGAAAGGCATCCGCGCTCCGTTCAAGAAGCCCGAGGATTTGCAAGCCGACGAATGGACCTACGTTGCCGCGGAGGACTCCTTCTATGTGAAGCTCGCGCCGGATCAGGATCTCGACGCCGCCAAGATCCGCTACCCGCGGCGCTCGGCCGGCGTGATCGAGAGCATCTCCGGCTCTCACCTCCTCGTCCGCAACATCACGAGCGCGCACGTCTATAACGACGGCTGTAACATCCATGGAATGACGCGCGATTGCCGTTTCGAGAACATCACTTCGCTGGAGTGCGGCGACGACGGCTTCAGCGCGCATGAAGATTGCCAATGCGAGATCGACGGCTTCGTCAGCATCGGGAATTCGACCGGCCTCGCCGATGTCGGCTCCAGCCACACCCACTATCGCCACGTGATCATTCGCGATTGCCTCGGCGTTGACGTGCTGGTGATGGGCGACGGCGACCATAGCATCGAGGATGGCGTGATCACCTCCACCGCCCACTCACCCCTCACGCTTGACGGACAGACCGGGCGCGACGGACACTCCGGAGCTTTGCGGCTGAAGAACGTGCGCTTCGAGCGGGCAGGGGCGCCCGCTGAAATCTCCGTGGGGAAGGGGATGCGCTTCTCCGCGGATCACTGCACCTTTCTCGCCGCCAGTCTGCGCACGGATGGCGAGATGACGCTGCGCTCCTGCATCTACGGAGGGAATCCCAAGCCGTCGATCGTCCTCAAGCCGAACGCCAAATGGCTGGGCGAGGGGAACCTCTACGATCTGGCTGGCCTCCGCGTCATGAGGTCGCTCCCCGGCGCTCACCCCGCCCAGCCGGATTTGAGCTTCACCGCCGCGACCTTCGCCGAGTTTCAAAAAGAAACGGATTCGGAGAAGGGCTCGGAATGGAAAGAGCTCCCGTCCGCATTGCCCCCGGAGATCGGCGCCCCGATGAAGGTAGGCGAGAAGTAAACAAGCGAGACGCCGCCTGTCATCCGCCTTGGGCGGACTGTAGCAACGCGCGCAGGCCAACGGCGACCGTTCGAAGACGCGACCGTGGAGTGCGGCGGCAGAGCCTGCACCGTATATGCGTCTTATGTGTAAAAGTGTTGAGCTACTGGTGACCAAGGAGGGGCGGCGGCTCGCCGCCCCAGAGCGCTGGGTCCGGTGAAGGCGCGGATCTGAAGGTGAGCGCCTTTCAGCCTGGTCACGGTGAGGGCGGCGAGCCGCCGCCCTTCCTTGGACGTTCAACGCTCAGCGTCTCTGCGCGAGTCGACGCCGCTACGCGCTCGAGCGCGCGGTGACTGTTTGCGCGCTCGTGACCAAGCTCCAGCTTGGTCATGCCGCTGTCTTCGAAGCTCCGCTTCGTTCGGCTCCGCACCCACAGACACCCCCGCCTGGGAAGAAGAGCTTCCCTCGACGGTATAGCCGTCCCTGAAGTTGGCCAAATTCGCCGAGGGATGACCAAGAGGGCGATCAACAAAGTAGCCATCTCGCGCCGCGAGATGAAGCGGATGGCCCGCCAACTCGAAGGAGCTCGGACAAATCCGCCAGCCCATCGAAAGAACGCGCCGCGCTCATCTCGCGGCGCGAGATCGCTACTCTGGCGAGGCTCCGCCTTGCTAGCAGCCGTAGGTTTACGCTAACATTAACCGCCCTACGCCCTGCCCTCACCCAATCTAACGAAGCGCGCGAGCTCCTCGCCCACTCGCTGGACTACCGAGCCCCACCCCCCGCGCTCGGTCTGACGGAAGAGCCGCATAGTCGGGTACCATGGGGTCTCCCCACCATGCAATCCCCACGGCCAATGCGGGATCATGGTAAGCAGATTCCAAACCGGCCGCCCGAGGGCGCCGGCGAGGTGGACGATGGCGGTATCGACGGCGATGACGAGATCAAGCTCGGCCAGGAAGGCGGCGGTGTCGGCGAAGTCGGTGATCTGCGAAGTAAAATCGATGAGGCCGGATCGCTCGAGCGCCCGGGCTTCGATTCCGGATGTCTCGATTTGCAAGCTGTAGAACGCGGCTCCGTCGGTTTTCAATAAGGGAAGAAACTGCTCCGGCGGGATGGACCGGACGCGGTCGCGCGACTGCGTGGGATTCCCTTGCCACGCCAGGCCGACCCGGAGAGGTCCGCGCGGTCCAAGCCGTTCCCGCCAGGTCGCGCGCAAATCGGGATCGGCGTGAAGATAGGGCGCAGACATCGGGAGCGGCTCCAGGAGCCGAAGGGCGAACGGCGCGCTCAACAACGGAAGATGCCAATCGGACGGCAGCGGCTCCGGGTGGCCGGCTCCTCGGGCCACGACTTGGATTCCCTCGCCAGCGCTTTGGGCGAAGAGCCGGGCCAGTGGGGCCGGGCATTCGAGGATGATCCGGCTCGCCTTCGACCGTTCGCGCAGGAGCTCGGCAAACCGGATGAAATGGATCGAATCGCCGAATCCTTGCTCGCAAAAAAGTAAGATGGTCTCTCCTTCGACCTGCGCTCCATTCCAACGCGGCGCCGCGAGCTCTTGAGGCGATCCGAGGGCGAGGCGCCATTCGTATTCCATCCATCCTTCCTCAAAGCGTCCGAGCAGGAGAAGCGGGAGCGCCAGGTTGCTGTGGGCTTCGCGATGCTGCGGGTCCAGGGCCACGGCTTGTCGGTAACACGTGATCGCTTCCTCGAGCTTCCCTTGCTCCACCAAGGCTAATCCGAGGTTGTTGTGCGCTTGGGCGAAAGCCGGCGCCAATCGCAAGGCTTGGCGATAGCAGGCGACGGCTTCCTCCAGATTGGATTGAGCGAAGAGCGCGTTGCCGAGATTATAGAGACCTCCCGCGAAGTTCGGGCTCATCTGGACGGCTTGGCGAAGGCAGGCGACGGCTTCAGCCGCTTTCCCCTGATCGCTCAACGCATTCCCCAGATTGTTCTGCGCGGCGAAGAAGCCCGGCTCAATCGCCAAGGCAAGGCCAAAGCGATGGATGGCTTCGGCGAGCTTTCCTTGATTCCTCAGCGCGTTGCCCAGGTTGTTGAGCGCTCCGGCGGAGTGCGGGTCAAGGTCCAGCGCCCGGTGGAAGGAAGCGATCGCTTCGTCCAGCTTTCCTTGCTCCATCAATGCGAGGCCCAAATTATCGTGTGCAACGGCGAAATCGGGCTTGAGCTCGAGGGCGCGGCGATAGCCCTCGATTGCCTCCGGAAGCCGTCCTGAAGCATAGTACGCTTTGGCGCGATTGTGATGGAAGTCGGCCTCATCCCCGTTCAAAGCAATAGCTCGTCCAATATAGACGATTGCAAGGTCGGGTCGGCCGGCTTGATGCGCCAGCACGCCGAGGAGATGGAGCGCATCGACTTGATTAGGATCCAGCTCCAGGATCTGGCGATAGATTTGCTCAGCGGACGGGAGGCGTCCGGCTTGATGATGCTGGTGCGCAATGGCCAGGGCTTCGGGAATCGAGTGCATGCGGGAAAATGAAAAGTGGGAAGGGCGCGGTTAGGCAGTCGTTACGTCGCGTGCCAGCGGCCCCACATTTGGCGGTAGGCGGCTTCTATGTTTTGCGTGAAACGCGGAGCGTCCATGAGGGGAGATGACTGCATCCGGTCTCGAATGGTGGATCGGAGGCGGGTCAGTCTTTGGAGGTCTTGCGCGAGACCGACGGCGAGTTGGACGTATTCGTCCGGCGTGGCGGCGATTAGCTCGGGAAGGCCGAGGTTCATCAGTTGGGAGAGGCCGGCGCGGCCGACCACGGTCGGACCGACCAGGGTGATGACCGGTACGCCCATCCAGAGAGAGTCGAGGCTGGTGGTGTGGCCGTTGTAGGGAACGGTATCTAGGCCGATGTCGATATCGTGATAGAATCTCAGGTAGTGCGATCGAGAGCGGTGGGGAACGAACGTGATGCGGTCGGCGGTCACGCCTTGCTCGGCCAGAAGATCGAGGGCCGTCTGGCGATGGCTCCCTTCGCTGGCCAGAATGACCAGCCGGGAGCCAGACGCGGCGTTGAGCACGCGAGCCCAGAGATTGAGGACGGAGGCGTTGATCTTGCAGAAAGTGTTGAAGCACCCAAAGGTCACCGATTGTTTTTCCGCGGCCGGCAGGGCGTTGACCGCGGGTTCGGGATCGAGCGGATTGTAGCACCAGAACGAATCGGACAGGCGGATCGACTCCTCGGAGTAGCACGAGTCGTGCAGCCCTGGCGGGTCCAGGCGCGGATCGGTCAGGCGATACTGGACGGTCGACAGCCCGGTGGTTCCCGGGTAACCGGCGAAGGTGGCCTGGACCGGCGCGGGTTGGCGGGCAAAGACGAGCAGACGGCTGCCCGCCATATGCAGGGTCAGGTCGACCAGGATATCGATGCGGTCTGCGCGAATCTGCTCCGCGAGCTCGGCGTCGGTGAGGCCCGCGGTTTCCCGCCAGGCGTCAGCATAGCGGCGAAAGCGGGTGGTCAGCTCGTCCGGGCGAAGCGCATCGCTATAAGCATAAATCTCAAATTGGCGGTGGTCGTGCTCGCGAAAGAGCGGGAGCAGATTGCGGCCCACCACGTGATCCCGGAAATTGGGCGAGACATAGCCGATCCGGAGAGGGCGATCGGCGGAGCGGTCATTGAGGTGAGGCTGGATCTGCGCCGCCAGTGGGGCGGTGTGCTGCTCGCTCCAACGGCGATGCTCTTCGTAAAGCGAGCGGGCGTCGCCGCAGGGATGGAAGAGCCCGGTGTAGACCAGATTGCTGTGCGCTTCGGGATAATCCGGCTTAAGCTCCAGCGCGCGTCGAAAACAGGCGGCCGCTTCGTCGAGCTTCCCCTGATCCTTGTAGGCGATGCCGAGATTGCTGTGCGCCTGGGCGAGATCCGGCTTGAGCGCCAAGGCCCGCCGAAAGGAGGCGACTGCTTCGTCCGGTTTCGCCAGATCGCTCAAGGCATTGCCGAAATGGACATGCGCTTCGGCCAGATCCGGGTCGAGCTCCAGCGCCCGCCGAAAGCAGGCGACAGCCTGGTCCGGCAGGCCTTGATCGGTGAGGATCACTCCCAGGTGATTGTGCGCCTCGGCGAGGTCCGGATCGAGCTCGAGCGCGCGGCGAAAGCAGGCGAGCGCTTCATCGAGCTTCGCCTGGTCGCGAAGGACGGCGCCGAGATTGAGGTGGGCCTCGGTAAAAGCGGGATCGATCGCGAGCGCGCCGCGAAAACAGGCGATCGCTTCCTCGCGTTTGCCTTGATCGTTGATGGCCAAACCGAGATTGCTGTGGGCCTGGGCCAAATCGGGTTTGATCTCCAGGGCGCGGCGAAAACAGGCGGCCGCTTCGTCGGCCTTCTTCTGGTCCCGGAAGGCATTGCCCAGATTATTGTGGGCTTCCGCCAAGGTCGGTTTGAGCTTGAGGGCTCGCAGAAAGCAGTCGACCGCTTCCTCCAGCATGCCCTGTTCCTTGAAGGAGAGGCCCAAATTGCTGTGCGCCTCCGCGAGATCCGGCTTGAGGTCGAGGGCTCGGTGAAAACAGGCGATCGCTTCCTCCGCCTTCCCCTGCGCTTTGAGCGCCACGCCCATCTGATCGTAGGCTTCGGCAAATCCCGGAGCCAGATCCAGGGCTCGCCGGAAGCAGCCGACAGCGGCTTCCGGCTTCCCTTGCTCCCTGAAGATGACGCCCAGATTCTTATGCGCCTCGGCCAGATCGGGCTCCAGCTCCAGCGCCCTTTGAAGGGAAGCCATCGCCTCCGGGAGCTTGTGCTGTTCCTTGAGCGCGAGGCCGAGATTGTTGTGAGCCGCCGGAGAGCGGGGATTGAGCGCGAGCGCCCGGTGATAGCAGGCGATGGCTTCCGCGAGCTTCCTTTGATCGGCCAGGGCCACTCCGAGATTCTGGTAGGCCTCGACGAAATCCGGCTTTAGCTCCAAGGCGCGCCGATAGGAGGCGATTGCCGGCTCCAGTTGGTCCACTGCTTTGAAGCTCGTGCCGAGATTGTAATGGGCCGCCGCTGAGCCCGGTTTGAGCGCCAGGACTTGGCGGAAGCAATCGATGGCCTCCTCCTGCTTCCCCTGATTGGCGAAGGAGACGCCGAGGTTCTCCTGCGCCTCAGCGAAGTCGGGCGCGAGCTCCAAGGCGCGGCGGCAGCAGGCCTCGGCTTCGGGAAAGCGGCGCAAAACGTGATAGGTCTTGGCCAGGTTGTTGTGATAGACGGCCACGGCTCCGTTGAAGGCGATCGCCCGCTGGATCAGCTCGACCGCGATCTCCTGCCGGCCCGCCTGGTGAGCAATCACACCCAGGAGGTGCGTGGCGTCGGGGTGGCTGGGGTCGGTCTGCAGGATTTGGCGGTAAATCTGCTCGGCCGCCGGCAGCCGGCCAGCCTGATGGTGCTGGATGGCGATCGCCAGGGCTTCGGAGACGGTGGGCATGAGGGAATACAAATGACAAATGGCGAATGACAAATGACGAAACAGAAAGACACGCGGTTTGAGTGAGGGTTAAAGTGAACGTGAAAGTGAAAGTGAAAGTGGGGTTGGGCGCGCAGTTCGTAGAGCGCGAGCGGCTTGGCCAGTGGAGCTTCCGGAAGGGAGGCGAGGGCAAGGGAATCAGGGGTTCGAATTCCACGGATGCAGGGGAACGGCTGCATGAAGAGGACGTGATTTATCTTTTGCCGCTGACTGCCAATCATGCTTCCTTTTGTCCATGCGTTCCTTCTTCACACTGATTGGGTGCGTCGTGGTGCTTGCGGCGAGTGCGAATGCGTCCCTTCAAAGCGACGTGATGAAAAGCTCAACCCCTGATTTGAAGCGTCGAGACGCCCGAATCCGGGAAGACAATAAAGATTGGCGGGTGTACGCGGCGTTTTACGGGAGACGCCCCGTCGGAGTTTCGATCCACGATTTCGACGTGGGCGAAGTGCGCGCCGTGGATAACGAGCTTCTCCGCCGGTATCTCGCGGGCGAGAAGGCGGCCTGGATTCCGGCCTTTCGCAGTATGGGGTATCGCGCGCCGCGATAAGAGGTTGCGGCGCCAAAGCCGCAAAAAGGGTGATCCCGCCCCGCCGCGTCCCCGATCATCGCGACTAACGCGACTTTCTCAGCCCCCCACTGGAGCGTCGTGCGTCGTCTTGGAGAGCGTGCGCTGCAGGGCCGCTTTGAATTTCCCTTTGCCAAAGCAAAAGCGCCGGTAAAGTTTTGTCTCGCATGAGCGCGCAACCATTAGTCCTCGTTGTATTGCTGGTCTGCCTCACCGTCGGCTCGCTTTACAGTTGCAATCGCCTCCGGTCCGAGCCGACTTGTCCGGTGAAGCGGGCGGTAGCCTCTATCTTCCTTCTCGGCGTCGCAATGGTTGGCGTCTTCGGGTACGTCGAATGCGTCCGCGAGGTCGATTCCGTTTGGCCGCCGGGAGCGACGGTGGATCTCCTCCTTCGGCGTTGGGAGATGGTCTACGCCGCGGTCGCGGCCTTTGCCCTCCTCGGCGAGCTTTGGATCACCGGCCTCGGTCGAAAGGTCAAGCGCCTCGGCCGTGTTCGCCACCCAGCCGCCTCGAAATAACGCCTCCGGACCCGGCTAATCTGTTGGCTCAATGACCACTTCTTCTGCGTCAAATAAAAGATCTCGGGAACCTGTACGTATCTTGCCACAGCCCGCTTGGGCAATCACTGGGGATTATGCGGCGCTACATCGCCAAAGTAGACGATGAAATTATAACGCTCAATTTCTCCATCCACACTGATAGATCACCGGACTCAGCAATACCGACCATCGCTCAATCGTTTAAGACGCTCCCCTTTCCAGTCCAAAGCAACTCTCATTGAAATATTTAAAAGAGCTCGTCCACGGGTATCAGGAGTAGGCCGTGGATAAAGTGGCAGGATCAGACTTCTAGGGAAACGCTGATTAATTCACATTCGGATAATCGCTACAGAGAGAGTTTCCTCGAAAATCGGCGAAAATGGCATTTAATCAGCGTTTCCCTAGGGCCGATTGTGGGATTTGAGGGCGGTAGGAAAAAATCATTCTATTTGGCGGAAAGCCGCTCAATAAAGATATCATTCAGTCGTACGGGTGTAGCTTTCGGTCCGAATGGATCATAATGTTCATCGGAATAAACCGGCAACTCGCGAGTCTTGTAGTTGGGATGTGTTACACGGATTGGTCCTGTGGTCGATCTGTGCGGAGGAATCTGCACGACGAACGCATCGTCGTATGGATAGATCCCCAGGAAGTGCACCGTATACGAGGAGCGAGTGATGAAGTATCCTTCAGCGTCGCTATGAGTCGTGGTATCGGGAAGCCCGACAAGAACGACGGTCGCTCCCGGTACTGCTTTGCGGGTCAGGCTGTCTCGCACTCTGCCCGAAAACTGATACGCGTTTGGAGAGGTGTGAGGAATAGGAACGATCACACAAGAGGAAAGCCCCAAGCAGAGCAGTGCAGCGACTGGGAGGGATCTGATCATTCTCCATCAAGAGAAGCTTGACCCTGCCCCAATGTCAACCTCTCCTCGAAGCCATGAAGCCCACAGCTGGACCCGACGCATCAACCGAGTTTCTGCATCACTGGAAATGCAATCGCTTCAGTGATTGGATCATTCGCATTGTGCTCGTCGCCACCGGTGTTCTTTGCTGCCAATCGACGAACGCTGGCCCAGTTGAGAAGGACGGCGGCAAAGCTACCGCTGAAGAAGATTTGCACACCGGCATGTGGTGGACCTAGGGTGTATCTACCCATTCCCAGATAAGCTGAAATTGACTCCAGTAAAATAATCTACCAGCATTGGCTTTTCCCTTTTGCAGCTTGCCTCACCCCTCCAGCCCTGGTGCAACGCCCCGCCCAAATGCCCCCCACATCTCCAACCGCGGGCGATGAAAGCGACCTCAGTATGCGTCGATGAAATCTGATGAACCCGCAAATCTGTGGTTGCTCTTCCACGCTGGAGAGCTAGACGCGCTTGCGTCACGGCGTTGTCCAAGATGCGGTGGGACTCTTTTGTGGTCGCCGTACATCCACCACAAACCGCGGAACGCCAACGATGGAACGAGGTTTCCAATGGGGCTCTCCATTTTCTGTCTAGGAGCCTGCCAACACATGATCGCTCATCTCGATGGTCTTGCGCGCGATTGGGCTTTGACGATTAAGGATTGGGACGCCTTCAACAAGAAACTCGAAGGAATGACGAAACCGTAACACAATCTGCCTCATGGTTCACGACCCACCACCCCACTGCCCAAAGATCGTCCGTGATCCTGAATTTAACGGGGGCAAGTTTTCCACGGTGCATGTTTATTCTCTCTTGCTGGGAGCCGATTGCTGACCTCTGCAGTGCAAATCAGAAGGATCCTACAGTTTTGCGTGGATAAATCAGGCAGCGAGTTTGGTCAGTTGGTCCACATTGGCTTGGGCGGCGGTCAGGAATGCGGTGAGGATGGCCCGTCCTTTTTCAGTGACCAGATAGCGTCTGGTTTTCCCCACTTTGCGGACGATTCCGTGGAGGCGCAGCAGAAGGATGCGGCGACGAGTGGCAGCCGCTTGAGAGCGAGCGGCTTTGGCGCAGATGGCTGTGGCGGGAGAAAGCAGTCGGCGGATGTCGTGGTTGCGGAATCCGTTGAGGGCGAGCTCGCCGCGGTTGACGGCGGCGAACAAGGCCGCATCGTCCGCGCGCAGCGGATGCAATCCCCGATAGCTGCGGCCTTGCCGCTTGACTCGTGCGCAAACCTCCTTGGCCCAAGCCGAGAGCGGGACGCGGTCGGCGACTGTGGACAAAGCCTCCAAGTAGCGGCCATTGGCGGCCCGGCACACCTGCGCCCGGCGGTCCATATCGGCGACACTGCGGCGCAGTTCCCGCCAGCTTTTGGGGCCATCGGGGTCGCCGGTGGCGGTGCGGTAGACCTTAAACTGATCGGGGTTGGGAATGGTCGTTTCCACCCGCAGCACCGTGCCTTGTTTATCGTAGAGCTTGATCGAATTGCCATCGAGGCTGTGTTTAACCCGGATCCCTTCGGGGCGGTGCTTGAGGTCGCTGATGATCTCGCCGTTGAAATGCCCGTCCACACGGCCGGTCGTGGGAACGTGGCGACCCAAAAAGCGCATGACATCGGGGGAAGAAAAACTGCGCAACGCGTGATGGACCAGGCTGGGGTAGATGCGCGCCAAGTCCTCTGGCCGCCGAAAGAGAAGGTCGGTGGCGTACTCGCTCTCGGAAACCGTCCAGTAGTAACTCAAATTCAGCGGGCGACGGATTTTTTCATGCAGCGGATGAACCGCAGCCACCAGCGCATCGAGCTCCTTGCACCAGTCCAGGCGAACTTGGCGCTCCAACAAGCGCTGAGCTTCTGCCAGGTCTTCGCACCAGATGATCGCGTTCTCGCGCTTGCGATACCCGATCCCTTCGGCCTCCAGTTGTTTGGCCAGCCAGTGCCGTCCATTGAGGCAGACATCGATCTGGAAGGGATACCAAGTCTGCAGCCGCACGTGCATGAAGCCAAACTGCTCGTGCTCAAAGTAGAAATAGAAGTGGAGGCATTTGCGCGGCTCGATCTTGAGCTCGATTTGCTTGGTCTGTCGGTTGCCGACCACCCGGAAGGATTTACACGGCTCGACCGCGCTGAGCACGGCAATCAACCCCTGGGTCACGCCGTCCTGCTGAGCGATCTGCCGCGCCACTTGCTCCTTGCTGATCTGACTGGAGTGGAGATGGCGCACCGGCCGATTCCAGCTTTCTGCGAAGGCGTGAGTGGCGGCGCGCACCGCCGCGCTGGTTCTTTCCACGAGTTGACCGAAATCCTTAATCAAGACGCGCTGGGCATTGAGATAGGCCTCCATGACGTCATGCGAATAAAGGGTGCGCAAAGTGCCGCGCAGCCGAATTCGATCAAATCCGTGGAGGACACCGCTGATTTGGTCGCCGAGCTTCGATATAAAGCTGTTGGAGGAGTCGTGGAGAACAGGTGTGGTTGTTTTCATCACTGCAAGTCACGTCTGCCACGGCTCCTCCGAGCTTATCCGATAAGACGTGGATCCACGCTCTCTCGACACTCGACACCCGACACTCGACACGACGCTCAGCCAACTTCGCGACGCGCCTTCGACAAAATTTGGTTGCGGCTCTGCCGCGCTAAGTCTCTGCGCCTCTGCGTTTCTTAATGAGACGTCGATCGCCTCGAAAACGTTTGGTTGCGGTTCGGCCGCGTTGCACTCTGCAGTGCTAACCCTAAAAGTCTTTGTCGCTTGCGTAGATTCTTCAAAGGGCTCATCCCTCACTGTGGACGGCTCTCAACTCTCAACTTTCAAATCTCAACCGGCCGGGGGGATTTTCCGATTTGGTTGCGGCTCCGCCGTGCTATGTCTCTGCGTTTCTAAAATGAGCTACCACGTTCTTGGGCGTGCAATGTTTTTGCTGCCGTGGGGAACGGAGTCGCCGGGAGAATGGCGATGGGGAAACGCAGAGACGCGGAGGCGCAGAGGACGCAGAGGAGATGAACAGGAGACGATAGCGAAGCCGACGGACGATTCCAAACAGATGCGCTTCGTCCGGCATTCTCCCAACAGCCAGCAACCATGAAATTGAAACGCCTTGCCGTCTTCCTATGCACTATCCTGGCGGGCTGCGGGCTCAATCCAGCTCACGAAGGGGGTGCGCGACTGGAAGTAGCTGCTGCCGCACGCTCATTGAAAAATACGCCGATCGAGGAGTGCATCCTCGAATTGCCTCCCTTTCGCTACCACGAGGAGAAGCGGGAGGAGTTTGTTGCCAGAGTCCGGAGTGCTCGTGCGCTAACGCAGAACGACGGGCGCTCGCGAGATTACCTGTTTGTGCCAGGGGACGGAACGTCCGGGGATAAGGAGTTTTCGCTGGATCGGGGCGCCGGGATTTTAGTAGTGAAGATTGGGGCTGCCGATGGCGCATCCGGAGGGATTGATACCTGGAAAAAGGAGCCCCATGGCTGGGGCCTGATGTCGAGCAAGAGCTTCGACGTTCCAGTGGGGACGGAGCCGCTGGATGGTTTCTCGCCAGGGGCAAGGGCGACGCCTTAAAAGTTGGACGGGATTGCAGGCGATGCGGTGGACGGCGCTCTCTTTGCGAATATCTCTGGCGAGAATCAGCGCACGACATTGAGGCCGAAGTGCGCGTTGGGAGTTGGGGCGGGCCGACCATGCCGAAGGCCGCGTCCTAGTGGGCGCGCCGCTCCAATAAATCGCCCCCTAAACTGCCGGCGCGAAAACTCGGTGTGGGCTGACCGTCGTCCTCGTGGATTGACGCGGTTGACGGCGTGTGGGTAGCGTCGCCTTATGTTCTCCTCCTTCTTTCCGTTCCGGATCGCCGCGGCTTGCGCGTGTTTCCTCTTGTTGGGCTCCGGGTTTCGCTCAGAGGGAGAAGTGCCTGCCTCTCCCCCGACCCTCGTCCAAGCCCTCTGCTCCTACAATTGGTCATGGCGAGCGCCGAAGGTAAAAGATCAGTCGCTCCGCTTTTATCGCGATGGAGTCGCCTTGAACGGGGAATTCTTCACCGCCAAGTGGTTGGCGACAGGCCTTCAAACCGTGACTCTTGAAAGCAACAAAACTCAGCGAAAGGCTTATCTCAAGTTCGATCCTGCGTTCAAAAGGTTCGAAGGGATCGATTTCAACGGGACCAGCCGAGTCGATGGTAAGCGATTGGAGCCGGTCGACCCTCACGCGACCGCCCCCAATAATGGTGGGACATTGAATCCGTCGAAGAGCTAACGGGTGCGGCGGCTCCGATTTCTTGATCCCAAAGCGAAGCCTCATCCCCATCTCACCTTCTCCACCAGTCGAGAGAACGACTTCAGCGCTCCCAACCCACGGCGCCAATTCGCGAGCACAAGTCTCTCTCAGGAAGGGAGTTGCTTCACCTGAGCTGGCTCTCCAAACGCGTATGATACAATCGCCCCATGGACGACGCGGCGAGCACTCATGCGGCCTCAATTCCTCCGGAGTCATTCCGGAATTCCCCGAGCCGACGATCTAATCCGAGGCAGGAGGTTCCGAG
>Ga0206846_1015_pt1 | contig 34208 bp, 17 predicted proteins | sample Alteio_BWOrgCont_20_FD_152878 | JGI IMG/M metagenome (GOLD analysis project Ga0206846, IMG submission 152878) | Enriched cells from forest soil in Barre Woods Harvard Forest LTER site, Petersham, Massachusetts, United States -... | ecosystem: Environmental > Terrestrial > Soil > Temperate forest >... | reverse complement strand
CCGAACATTCTAGAAAATTTTTAAAAAACGCAACTCACTCTGTTTTAGCTAGCAGCGTTACGCAAATTAATATTTTTGTCTCACAAGCAATTGCCAGCTTATCCGCAGGAACTATTTCCGTTCTAAATTATACAGATCGTATATTTCAATTTCCACTTTCAATCATAGGGATTTGTTTTGGAACCGTACTCTTGCCATCTCTTTCAGCTCACCACAAAGCAGGCAGAGAAGATGATGCATTAAATTTACAAACAGAAGCAATAAAACTTAGTTTATTTTTTTCATTTGCTTCTACAGCTGGAATTCTAGCCCTAGCACATCCCATTATGCATGTTATATATGAAAGAGGCGCATTCTCAGCTTCTGATACAATAAAAACAGCAGTTACAATTTCTGCATTTTCTCTTAGCCTTCCTGCATCTATCCTAACTAAAGTACTTACCCCTCTTTTCTTTGCAAGGCACAATACAAGAACCCCGTTTATTATAACATCAATAACAATCCTAACTAATATGATATTTAATTTATTACTAATAGAGAAGCATAAACATCTAGGGATTGGTATAGGATCAACAATTGCTGCGTGGACCAATATAATTTTGCTTATATATTGTTGTAAAAAACATAATATCCGAATCTTAATATATGACATAAAAATTCATATAGTAAAAATTACTATAGCAGCACTAGTTATGGGAATGTCTCTATATTTGGGTCTTCAATTCTCTAATCACCTAATTTATTCGGACAATATTATTGTAAAGTTTAGTACATTATTACTTTTAATATTTGCAGGAGCAATCCAGTATTTCATAATTTCACTAGCCTTAGGTACAATAAAAAAAGAAGATTTTAAGAAATTATTTAAATAATAAATTAAGATAATTTAAATAAATATACAATTCATTAATTTATAGCGATCTTTTCGTCACAATATTTGGTTTTTATAAAAATGTTCTTATCAAAAGATAAAAATAATTGGCAAATATTCATAAAAATGATAAAATTTTGCCCTTAACAAATAAATAGGTAAACATATGAGTTTTCGTGATATTGATATAAAAATAACAGAAGGTAGTCTCCGTACAGTAAACAGAGCACAATTAGAAATTGTATATAATAGGTTGGTTGAAGAAAGAGCTAAGTATTTTACTCAACTAGCGGCATCGGAACCAGCGGTAGCTAGTGATATAGTTGTAGTAAGCGCAATAAATGCAGCTGTAGTCTATATTGCGGGAATAATTGCAGAAGAGTTTACTGGAGAAGGAATAAAAGAAGAATTATTAAAATTAGATATACACGACTTATTTAAGCTAAGTACCGCAAATGCCATGGATAAACTAGGAATTACAGTAGAATTTAAGCCAAAACATGGAGAGGGTAGCGACATTTTTAACTTTTTTAATGCAGATATATCAAAGTGCGCCCCTAATGAATTCTTTAAAGCAGTTTTTCTTCAGGTAGGAAAATGTTTTGGGACAAAGAACTCAAAAACATTCTTTATATCAAGTGAATTAGAAGCATCACATGTTTTTGAGAATATTACTAAGGAAATTGTTAACAAAGGGTTGTTTTATAGTACAGATGCATTAATTAAGAAGAAAGGAGAAATGATAGATTCTATTCTCGAAGGCAAAGATTTAACAGCAGCAATTGCAGAATTTACAACATATGTTAATACAGAAATTGATAAAATTAGTAGTGGTGAATATTCAGGCGATGATTTTATCAACAAAGACCCGGTTAACTTGGTCACAAAATCTATTAAGCCCTTCTTGCCCTTCAATCAAGAAGATATACATGTAGATATAGATGCTATAAATCAATTTATAATGCAACGCGTGCAAGAGCTTTTGCCAGAACACGACACACCTCCGCATGATGATGACGAAAGTAAAGATAGTGATGATGTTGCTACTGATAGGATTAAACTAATAGATAGTATAATAAAAGAAGCTATACAAAAAGTGTCGTTTGAAAATCTGAAAGGGAAAATTGCGAACCTTTATTATCCATCCTTATTGGATGAGACACATACATTAGAAGATGGTTTTGAAGAATTATATGCTAGACTCATAGAAGAAAGATCTAAAAAATATTCTAGATCGGAGTTTGCAAAAACTCAATCACTAGTTCATTCAGAAATTGGAACCGCTATAGGAAACGCTATGGCTATCCTTCAGCCAATTACTGAAAAAGCAACCACAGAAATGCTAGAGCTAGCAACGAGCGAACCTGAGCTAAAAAAATCTATGCTTGCTGGGATTTTTAACAATAAAGAAGAAAAATTAGAATCAACAAGTAAACTAACTACGGTACTTATACCAATAATAGGCACAGTTTATGGGACGCAGAACTCAAAAATATTCTTCAAGGCACATGCAGACACTCCTATAACAGTTACAAAAGCAGGTATAATCGTTGACTCACCAGATCTTCATAGTGGCGCAACCGCAAGTGATGCTGTGCCACCAGTTGCAGAAGATGATGCACTTGGAGTTATGGGGAGCTCATCAGATAGTGACAACGAATAAAGGTAGGTGCAAATAACTTCGGTTATTATGTGTAATACGATTTTATCGTTCATATGTGCCATGCTTATCTAATTGTACTCTTATATTTGATGTAGGATCCATTTTTTCGCACACTATTTAAAAAATGGATCCAGCATTAAATTGTGGGAATGTCTCTATATTCGGGTCTTCAATTCTCTAATCACTTAATTTATTCGAACAATATTATTGTAAAGTTTAGTACATTATTACTTTTAATATTTCCAGGAGCAATCCAGTATTTCATAATTTCACTGGCCTTAGGCACAATAAAAAAAGAAGATTTTAAGAAATTATTTAAATAATAAATTAAGATAATTTAAATAAACATACAATTCATTAATTTATAGCGATCTTTTCGTCACAATATTTGGTTTTTATAAAAATGTTCTTATCAAAAGATAAAAATAATTGACAAATATTCATAAATATATTATAATACTTTTCTAAAATTATAACAATATAGGTAATATATGTCTAAAGCAATGAGTCCTGCTCAATTCATCCCTTCAAGCATAGGGGAACTTGAAGATTCTCTAAATCACACACCAGGGAATTTTGAAGAATTTGTAGATATAATAAGAAACAAAAAAAGTGATTGTAAATTTGATGAAGACGCGCTAAGAGTTTTATATAACACACTTATTTCAGAAGAAATGAAAGAAGCAGTTCTATCAGAGATAAGCTCAGAAACCACAACAGGAGCTCTGCAAGAAGTAGATGGGATAGAAAGTACTATTTCAAAGTGTATGAATGTTCTTTCTCTAACTCCTGAAGCTGCTTCGCTAGAAGCCCTTTACACCAGCGCTTCTTCAGCTGCGACATTAGAAAAAGGAGGTAACTTTTTTTCTCACATTCTCAATTACTACAAATCTTCTGCCGTAACTAGTATGGCACCCACATTATTTATGAATTTATTGCCAAAAATAGGCGCAATATATGGAGCATCAGCTTCAAGAGAATTTTTTGGCGCAATGATTTCTAATACTCTGGAGACGCTACTGACGAAGATGTGTAATGATATTGAAAATGCAGTTGTAACCAAAATGTTAGGGAACATTAAATCAGATGAATACCGTACACTGAATGAAGGTAAATTCAAGGAAGTATTCCACGAACTTGTAGTCTCCAGACATGGCTCATCCAATCCAACAGATATTAACGCTCTAAAGATTACTATTGCAGAAGTTGGGATGGCTGTAGAAGGAGCTATAGATTTCCTTAATACAATTCCTCGCCAAGCTACGGAGCATGTGCTCCAAATGCAAAATACGCCAAAAAATATGGTGAACCCTATTCTTGCATTTACACAAATCGATGCCTTCACATCAACAACATATGATCAATTTGCTGCAGGGGTTGTATCAGAAATAGGCACATGTTTTGGAACAGAAGCGTCAAAAACATTCTTCACACGAACAAAAGTAAAGAAATTTGTTAGTTCGGATAGTAACCTCGGTTCCAATGCATTGGAGACACAAATGGCAACAAACATAATCACCGACCTTATTAATAAAAAAGGTTACGGCCTAGAAGAGGCATTTTCTATCTACAAAGCAAAATACGAAGAAATAATTAGTAAGATTGACAGTGCGGAAAGGAAAGTAGATATGATAGCAGCACTCATTGAAGATGACCCGATTTCAGCATTTTCAACACTTGAGGTGAAACGCGCAAAAAATCTATTGTACTCTTTGGGTTATCATCTTACTCCAGAGATGAAAGAGCTTATTGAATCTAGCATATCTACAAACCTTGCAGAAATTACTGATGTTTCAGACATTATAAAAAACTATCACACTACATCAAATTTTCTTGTAAAAAATATATCTACGCAAGCTGCAATTGATCAGGCGACAGAACTAGTACAAGACTTTGGATTTATTGCTACTCCTGTAATTAGTGAGTTCATTGCAACACAGATGAGTGAAGCGTTTGCAGGTAATATATATGGTTTTACTAATATCAAAGCAATTCATGAGACATATACTAAAGTATTTGATCCTATTTCTAAAGAAATTGTTAGAGTTGCTGCAATGAGGGATGGTGTGAAAGGATTTGAGTGTGCTGCGTACGAAGGTTTTCCAGCACTTCAAACAGCTCCTACTGCCCAATCTGTTCAAGAGGTTGATCCTTTGCTTGCTGCTGCAGCAGTGGATACTGCAACTGAAGACGATGATAATATGGCGCCTCTAGATACTACATCTCATACAGTGGACACGATGGGCGCTGCATCAGATGCTGCGGGTGAGTTGTGAGTATAAAAACTAGTTATAACTTATAATATTCTAGTCTTTGCAGCTTGGTTTGCATATTAGGCGTGACTAGTGAAACCTATGAGCATTAGGTATAACTAAGGAACAACAACATACGCACATTCAAATCACAAGACTATATCCTACGAAGGTCAAGTTTCTCATACACACTTGACCTTTCTCATATTCTAATCAATACTTTTATCACATCCTTACTAAATATTATTTAGTCCCAAAGTAATTGACTATAGTCTTAAATTTTGTACAAAATTACAACTCTATTAACGTAATTAACAATAGTATGCAGTATTAATATTTAACTAACCCAATTTATATAGTAGCATTACTGTACTTAGTTTAAATAACATAATTAGGTATAATATGTCATCTAGGCCACCTAAGGTACTTCAAGAATTTAGTCTAACTCCTTCAGATAAATCACAAGAAAGTAATGAAGAGACGCCAGAGGTTTTACGAAGACACCGGAGTGAAAGAATAAAAGTATCCAAACGTGCAACAGAAAGCCAAATAAGAGATACAGAACATTTGATGTCAGAACCAAGAGACTATGTTACCCTACCAAAGGATCCAGATCAAGAAAAGAAAGAAGCAGTTGAGTTAGAATTATACTCAGCAGGTTATAGAGAAGATTTACTTCGAAGAAGTAAAGGAATTGCTAAAGCTGCTCAACTTTTTCTTGAACCAGATAGTGAAGTAGCACAAAAAGCACCTAGCAGCAAAGTTAGTATACCGCGTAGAGCTAGAAGAGCTGCACAAACTATAGATCTTGAGCTTATTGATGATCCAATTGTTAAAGGGTTTTTGTCCTCAAGTAATCCTACAATTTCATCAAAAGCTAAACTGTCCTATTCAAAAATAAAAGCAAAAGTTAAAGAAAATGTAAGATTTATAAAAGATGAGCCATTAAGGGAACAAAATACCACAAAGTTCATAGATAAGTTATACGGTTTGGAACAGGATATTTTAGAACATAAAGATGGCACACCTGATATGATGGCTCCAAAATTTGGAGATAGATGTAAACGCGTTATCATGAAGCAAAAAATTGACACATTGGATCCTGACTTTACTATAAGAAAAACTTATTCTCAACAATTAAGGCTTGAAGCTGATAGCTTTAATGCCAATATATATGCTGAATCTCAAAATAGGGAAGAAAAAACTGATGAACAAATCAGAGAATCATTGAAAGAATTTCATGTTGCGTCTCGAAGATTAAAAGAATATGAATCTTTAGCAATTGCTGTATCAGATAAACTACCAGGTAGGACTGCTTTGGTAACCCCAGAACAACGGAGAGCAGAAGTAAAAAGATTTGTTAAAGGGATAGAAGATACAGATTCTTACAAAGAAAGACTAGAGGCTGTAAGACATATACGCGCTTATGAAAGATGTATAAAATCTCCTGAAAAAACTACAGATAAAGATTTCCGATATATTATGGAACGAGAAAAATTACTTGCTACAGAAATAGAAAGAGCAAATAATCCAATTAAAGGGATATTACGATACGAACATAGATTGTGCTTATCTACAATAGAAAAGTTAGATCCATTAAGAGAAAAACGCGCGCAAATAGAGCGCGCAGAGCATGAGTTTACTGCAGATGTTGCGCCTCCTCCACCTTCTGCTGTATTAACACCAGAATCATCCCATATACATGTTCCTGAAAGGAGAAAAACTAAAATTCCATTAGTAGCAAGAGCTGCGGAGGAAATAGTCCTTCCACCTCTCTCTACTCCACCCAACTTACATACGAAAACGTTACAAAGTAAAAGCATAGGAAAATATTGACGAAATTATATATTTGTATTACAAAGCAGTCTGGTAGCAAGATGATGGCGTAGGTGATAATTCTACGAGGAAAGTCCGGACTCCATAGCAAAATAGCGCTGGATAACACCCAGTAAGGGAAACCTTAAGGAAAGTGCCACAGAAAATATACCGCCGCAAGGTAAGGGTGAAAAGGTGCGGTAAGAGCGCACCGCTTTTTTGGTAACAGAAAAGGCATGGTAAACCCCGTTAGGAGCAAGACCAAATAGGCATATCGTTCTTTTTTAAGAAAACATTGCTAGTTTAGATGTGCGGGTAGGTCGCTTGACATCATTGGCAACACTGATGCTAGATAAATCATCATCACTAGATGTAGCAATACACTAGACAGAATCCGGCTTACTGCTACCTACTATAGTCAATTACTTTGAACATGGGACGTTGTTGCTCATCCCAGTCATCCATCATTTAATGCGGGATCCATTCTTGAGACAATAGATTCCTGCTTTCGCAGGAATGACGATGGAACCCCGTGTCACCCCGCGCTATGACGCGGTGCCCCCACTTCTTATACTACCTTACTGAAAAATAATAGATCCCGCATTAAATGCAGGACGACCGAATGAGTATAGTCATTAACTTTGAATTAGCTATAAATTCCGTGGTCTGTTTTATTCCACCTAAATGGCTTATAAATAACTTCTAATACTGCAAAGTACGCTGCTATTGTATGCATCAAAAAATAAAATGGGAATAGCATCATACCAAAATAACTCGCGCGGGTAATTTTATAATTCGCATCTATATTTACTATAAAATATGCAACTGACCAAAAAAATATCAAAAATAAGCCTATATTTACTTTGCTAAAAACACCAATCACAGAGTTGTTTTGATGTTTGAAAGCAGTTATTATCAATATAGGAACTAATAAATAGCCTAAAACAGACAAACCTAAAAAAATATATACAGACAATTTCTGCAAAAAGGTCTGTTTGTTTTTATTTCTTACTGCATAGATAAAAATAGTTACAATAAAACCCTTTATCCACCTCGTCCTTTGTTTAAACCATGCAATAATCGAAACGGATGCCTCTTCATTTGTAACAGAATCTAAGATCGCTACCTTGTAACCCATTACATTAAGCCTTAATCCTATATCCGCATCTTCTGTAACATTGTATGGATCCCATAAGCCAATTTTTCTTAATATTGATGTTCTAAAGTGATTACTTGTCCCACCCAAAGGAACTGGCAAGTTAAATCTACATAATCCCTTTAACAAAAAAGAAAACAACACATCGTATTCAAGCTTAAATAGCAAGCCAAGCAAATCATATTTTTTATATATAATTTGTAATTTAGCTTGAAGACAAGCATACTCAGGGCCTAGCTTTGAAAATTTTGCTATTGCATCAATTAGTTGATTTTTGCATGGTTTATCTTCAGCATCATAAATTACCAAAAATTCTCCCTTGGCATAAGAAGCTGCAAAATTACACGCTTTAGGTTTTGTTCTAGGATTTGATGGTGGAGTGAAAATTATATGAAAATAATCTGGAAACTTAATAAGTTGTACAGCTTTTATTGTTAACCAATCATCTTCCTCAAGAATCAATTTCACATCCAACTTATTCTTAGGATAGTTCAGAGATTCAATGGACTGAACTATTGATACTACTTTAGAAGCTTCTCTATATAATGGTACTAAAATCGTATATGTGGGTAGATTTCTGTATATTACGGGTTTTTTTTGAAAAGAGGTATTTTCAAAAAATGAACTAACAAAAATATATATCTTAAAAAGAGTTTGTATAAAATATATTATGTTTGAAACATAAATCAATATCCCGAACGAATGGAAACATAAAATAATACTCACTAAAAACAAACTAACAAAAACTCTATTTAAAAAATTATTAAAAATATACGCACTAGCATTAGAATTCAAAAAACGTTGATTATACTCAGAAATAATAATATTCTTTTTTTTATAATTTGATTCAACGACACTTAAAAAAAATTTCTCGCTACATAAATACGGCGTGTAACTCCTGTACTCAGACAAGAAATAATCTATTGAATAAATATGATTTTCATTTATTAAAAGAATTTTTTTTCTATTATGCACCCCAATAATAAATCCAGATTTTAGATAATAGGAAATTTGTCTAAAATTTTTAATTTGGAAATCTTTTATGGTTCCACGGAAAGGAAGTATAAATTTTTCCTTCGTACAAGCTAATAGTAAATTTTTATATGATAAATATGAAGACTTTGCATCTGTCCGTTCATTTGATATATCTAAATTATTAGGCTCTAAACCAAACTCCACAAAATATCCCATTTCCAGATCGTTTCCGCTTTTTATGGAAATAATCTTGATACAGACCAACACTTATAGTATCAAGTCCAAAATGGCTTATGATATCATCAGATAATTTTTTTGCAACTGTGAATTGATCTCTCCAAAAATATCTGTAGTTTAGGTTGTAATTTTCCTTGTAGGCATAGTATGTACTGACCTGCAACATATAGCCGGATGAAAATTCTATTGTCTGACGAATATTAGACTCTACATGATTATTTCCAGTTGCAACAATAGAAATATCTGCTTCAGAAATTAATTTTCTATGAAATTTGGTAGTCTTAACATGAGCACTATTTAATCTCAACATAGGATAGATATCATTGTCACGAAGATTTAGAATTCTAAACCCATATTCTCCAGAAAAAATCCATTGCTTATTCTCGTACAACTTGCGTTTTCCAAAAATTTCTAAATCCAAAACTTTTTTTGAACTACCTACAAAACCAATGCTTGATGAAGCAGTAGCAGAGAATCCCATAGAATTATTTGAATTAATACCTCTCTCAAAGTAGTAATTTTGGGAATTTTTGACAAAATCTTTTGTAATATCCTCTTGGCGCTTTCTCAGAGACTTTATTTTTTTGTCAATAATCTCTATTTTTTGGTTAGTAACATAATCATATTTTGAAATCTTTTCAATTAAATCACTTCTAATTAGATATAACTCAGCAATTCTAAACTCTAATTTTTCGTATATATCGATTTCAATTTCCACTTCTTTTGAAAATGAACTAAGTTGGGAGAAACTGATTCCTATAACATATTCACCATTTTTTGGAAGCCAAGCAGATGCACCAAACGCTATTTGTGGAAAACATAGCACAAATAAAGTAAGAATTCTTATAAGCTTTGCTTGAGCCATTTAGAGAATTTACCAAAGAAATTACTGGAATTTGTTGAAAATGATGAATGTTTGATTTGTTTTATCATTTCATATTTGATAATACCAATTGCGCTACAATAACTCATGACGCTATGGTCTATAACAAAGCCAGGAATATTCAAAGGATTACCAAGCCTCACTTGTTTTCTAAAATTTTCGGATACTATTTCTTTAATACCTCTGAGCTGAGAACCACCACCAGTAAGAATGACTCTTCTAGAAATTAAATGATCGACTCCCATTTTATCATATTCAGACTTTAGAAGCTCTATAATCTCTTCAGCACGCGCTGATATTATCATACTCAAATCATCGGAAGTAATGTTTCTCTCATCTTCAACACCAAATTGAGGTTCAAATTCTGCAAGATTTATCATAACTTCATTTTCTTTCGAAGAGGAAAATGAAGAACCATATAAAACTTTTATTTTTTCTGCTGCAGAAATAGAAATTGAAAGGATTTTAGCAATATCTGATGTGATTGCAGCACCACCAAGCGGAACATAACCAGTGCAGATAAGCTGCCCACCAACGAAAACTGCAAAACTAGTAGTTGAAGCTCCAAAATCTATTACAACTGATCCAAGACTCTTTTCATCCTCTGTCAGCACAGCAAGACTAGCAGCATAAGAACCTACAATAATTTCATTGACTCCTATATTACATTTTGCAAAACAATTTAATATATTCGTAACTTGGCTGGTTTCAGCTGTAATAACATGCAACCTACATCCAAGAATATTACCAAACATGCCTACGGGATTCTGAATAGAATTATTAGTATCTAGTGTATATTCTATGGGGAAATAATGTATAACTGTTTGATCATCTGCACTAAATTGCTCAAGTGCTTTTGAAATTAAAATATTAACGTCCGATTTTGTAACTTGTCCTTCCAGTAATCTAACTTTATGGTAGATATAATATGACTTTGTTCCAAACCCTGAAATGGAAATTGAGATGGTGCTGATATTCCTATCTATTTCACTCTCTAAATTATAAATTGCGTTTACAATACTCGATTCCAACTTTCTGTAATCATTTATAACACCAGCTTTCATCCCATTAGAATGAAAAACACCTTGATACCCAACTTTGGCATCTCCACGCGCCTGTAGCTGAGCAGCGATGATGCTAATCTTAGAGCTCCCAATATCTAATACAGTGAAATTTGTGTTAGCTGCTTTCATAGAAAAAAAATTACATATTCTCAAGATATATACTAAAATAGGCCTCACTTGCAACAATAATACTAGCTAATTTTCTAAAAACTATATAATGATGCAATATAAATCCAGGCTTGGAGAGGTACATAAATGCTCAAATTAGATGATAGAATTTTTACAAATCTGTATGGAAAATTCCCAACCGATCTTGTTGCCCATAAAAAGCGAGGAGATTGGGATAATACAAAAATACTAATCCAAAATGGAAGAGATTGGATTATTAATCAAGTCAAGGACTCCGGACTAAGAGGAAGAGGAGGAGCCGGATTCTCTACAGGAGTAAAATGGTCATTCATGCCAAAAAATTCTAGCAAACCAAGCTATCTTGTTGTAAATGCAGACGAATCAGAACCAGGTACTTGTAAAGATAGAGATATATTAAGATATGAACCTCATAAACTTGTAGAAGGTTGTCTATTAGCAAGCATAGCGATAGGAGCTAATACATGTTATATATATATCAGAGGCGAATTTTTTCATGAATCTCAAATATTACAAAGAGCATTAGATGAAGCAAACGAAGCTGGTCTGATTGGAAAAAATGCCTGCGGATCTGGAATTGATGTTAATATTTTTCTACATAGAGGAGCCGGAGCCTATATTTGTGGAGAAGAAACTGCTTTGCTAGAAAGCTTGGAAGGAAAAAAAGGCCAGCCAAGACTAAAACCGCCTTTTCCTGCTGGCGCTGGATTGTATGGATGTCCTACCACTATAAATAACGTAGAATCAATAGCAGTTGTTCCAACTATTCTTAGAAAAGGTTCTTCATGGTTTGCATCCATTGGTAAGCCAAATAATACAGGGCCAAAACTTTTTTGCATCTCTGGACATGTAAATAAGCCTTGTAATGTTGAGGAAGAAATGGGAATTTCTTTAAAAGAACTTATTGAAAAACATGCTAAAGGGGTGCGTGGAGGCTGGGATAATCTCAAAGCAATAATTCCAGGAGGTTCCTCATGCCCTATGATCACAAAAGAAATTTCAGAAAATGTTACAATGGATTTTGATGCTTTAAAAGCTGTTGGATCTGGCTTGGGTACTGGTGGTGTTATTGTTATGGATAAATCTACTGATTTAATAGCAGCAATAGCTAGACTTAGCAAATTTTATATGCATGAATCATGCGGTCAATGCACTCCATGCAGAGAGGGCACAGGATGGATGTGGCGCACAATGGAACGCCTTGCCAAAGGTGATGCTGAAATTCATGAGATTGACGATCTATTAAATGTTACAAAACACGTAGAAGGACATACAATTTGTGCTCTAGGTGATGCTGCAGCTTGGCCAATTCAAGGCCTCGTAAAACATTTTAGAAATGAAATAGAGGAAAGAATTTATAGTTATAAAAATAGCTATAGTCAATTACTTTGAACATTGGAATTGCAAAAATGCATAACCATACACGCGGTTTACTAGCTGAGTATATTGTAATCATCCGCTATATCTTAAAAGGTTATTTCCCTATCAAACACAGATGGAAAAGCAAGATGGGTGAAATTGATATAATACTTAAAAGAGGAAAATCTATAATATTCTGTGAGGTTAAAGCTAGAAGTAGCGATTTTAATATAGAAAACCCTGTTAGTTACATCCAAAAGCAAAGAATTATAAAATCCGCAGAGTACTTCATTGCAATTAACAGAAATTTAAAAATTAAAAATACAAGTTTTGACCTTGCAATTGTCAAATCAATATTTGATATAAAATTATATAAAGGCTGGATTGGTTGGTAAATCTACACTAAGAAGTTTTTAGTGAGATTTGGATTATGTATTCGTATTCAAGGTCATCCCGCATTACAGTCACCCCGCGCTACGACGCGGAGCCCACACTTCCTATACTGCCTTACTGAAAAAGAGTGGATCCCGCATTTAATGCGGGGAGGGACGGATGACTAACAAAACTCTTCTGCGTCAAGGACATCTGTGTTGCCAGAAAGGGAAAAGATTCCGCCTTCGCCTGGATCCCATTCAGTTACAAAATCGTCATCCATAAATTTGAGCTTCTTGCCACCAAAGAGTTTTTTGATACCAAAGAGTCCACCGCCACTCTTTTTCTCAGTCCCACCACTTCCACCCTTAGGTGCAGTATCCATATATGACGGTGCTGCAACAGGAGAACCCCCATACAAAGCCTTGGATTCAAAGAAAGCAGAAACCTCTTCTGCAGGTCTCATCTTTAATGCAAATCCCTGACGAATCGTATCAATATATGATAGCTGAATGCTTCTATCTACTATCTTATTTACACATGTTGTAAGAACAGTTTCTTCTGCTAAACTCTGTACTAGTTAAGAGATAATCTGACAGTGATAAAAAATCAGGCAGCTTGATAAGGTATTATCTCGCACTTCTTCTTTTGGTTTCCGATTTGGTATGATTCATAACTCACCCAGTAACTGGTTTTCAGCAATTAGTTCTGTTTCAAGCAATGATTCATAATCTCTAATAATTTCTTGCTGGTCTCTTACAGAAAGTTCTAGTAAGCATGTTAATAAATCACTATCTTTACGCAATACAATAGTACGCAATAAAACATTCTCATTCAAAAGTGGCATACTATACATCACTTTGTCAGCTGTCATTACTACACATTTCTTGTTGTCTTCACAACCATCTTCATCTGTGCGTGCGCCATGTTCTAGCAAATATTGTCTTATATCATCACGTCCATTTTTAATAGCTGTTCGTAGAGGTGTATCTCCACCAAACCCCATAGGGTCATACCCAGTCTTTACATTTACGTTTGCCCCGTGTTCCCTCAAATATCTTACCATATCAAAATGCCCACTACGAACAGCTAAATATATAGGGGTCTCTCCACCTCCCCCTATATAATAATCGATTTTTGCATTTACGTTTGCCCCATGTTCCACCAAATATCTTACCATATCAAAGCGGTTGCTGGCGGCTACGTGTCGTGCTACTGTATCTCCACCATGTTTTATTATATCAAAATATCCACTAGCAGCTGCGTGCAGTGCTGTATCACCACTTCTAGTCGTTGCATTTACGTTTGCCCCATGTTCTACCAAATATTCTACCATATCAACATGTACGCCTTTAGCAGCTGCGTGCAATGCTGTTTTACCACTTTTAGTTTTTATACTTACTTTTCCTCCGTATTCTACCAAACATTTTACTGCCTCAACATATCCACCTTTTGCTGCTAAGTATAAGGGCGTCTTATCATGGTCATCTAGTGCATTGATCTTTGCGTCATGGTCCATCAAATACCTTGCCGTATCAATATGTCCACCTAAACTAGCCCAGTGTAAAGCTGTAATACCATATTTACTTTTTGCATTTACGTTTGCACCATGTTCTACCAAATATTTCACTACACCAGCATGCCCACCCTGAGCGGCCCAATGTAAAAGCGTATAATTATATTTATCTTTTTCAGCTACATTCGCACCATGCTCTACCAAGCATTCTACTATATCAATATGTCCACCTAAACTAGCCCAGTGTAAAGCTGTTCTACCATCTCTATCTATAGCATTTACGTCTAAACCTTTTGTTGTTAATAACAATTCTACAGTATCATTATGTCCTTTTTTCGCTGCATAATGTAAAGCTGGCATACAATCCTCTGTTGCTCGCAGAACACCCTTTTCTATCAAAAATTCTATAGTATCTTTATGCCCTCCATCCTTAGCATAGTACAAAACTGTCCTACCATATTTATCTGGAGCATTTAGATTCGCACCGTTTTCTATCAAGAGTTCTATAATATCATTATAACCATTAAAAGCTGCAGAGTGTAAAGCCGTACAACCATTTTTGTTTACTGAATTTACATCCAGACCTTTTTCTATCAACAATTCTATAGTGTCTTTCTGACCAACGAAAACAGCAGAATGCAAAGCTGTATTACCATCATTATCTGTTGCTCGCATATTAGCGCCATGTTCTTGTAGAAACTTTACTATCTCTGTGTAACCTTTATCAGCAGCGAAGTGCAAGGCTGTCCTACCATCTTTATTAGCTGCCTGTATATCAGCGCCATGTTCTTGTAGAAACTTTACTATCTCTATATGACCTTTGTCAGCAGCAGAATGCAAAATTGTATTACCAGCTTTATTTACTGCATTGATATCTACTCCATGTCCTTGCAGAAGCTCTACTGCCCTTACATGACCATTCTGAGCTGCAAAGTGTAAAATTGTACTACCTTTTTTATTTACTGCATTGATATCTACTCCATTTGCTATAAGACATTCTATTGTGTCATTCTGTCCACATTGAGCAGCCCAATGTATAGCGGTCTTACCGAAAGTTTTATCAGCTAGATCAATATCTGCTCCGGTCTCTAGTAATTTTTTGACAATTAAAATATTTCCAGTAAAGGCCGCAAACATTAATGGAGTCATTTTATCTTGATATTGTAAATTTATATCTTTGCATTCGGCTACAAGTAACCTCTCTAGCTTTGTTATATCTTCAAGAATCACAGCTCTATGCATCTCAGGTAAATCTGTTCTTTTATCTCTTGCTAAAAGCTTTAGCACCTCATGTCTATATTCGTTTAAAGCTCTTATTACTATAGTCTCATCACCTTGTGTTGCTTTAGGATCAAATCCTTCATCTAGAAACCTCTTAACTTCTCTTATATTACCATTCTTAATAGCTTCCCAAATATTATTACATTCTGCTTGAAGTTCAACCTTTCTATCCTCAATCTTCTTATCCACACTTGATGGTTCACGAAGTATTTTATCAAATTTGTTTGATAAAACCCCTAAAGCATAAGCAAACTCTTCTAAAGTATATTCATCAGTATAAGTCGGTGTTTCGAATAGTCTTCTGATATCTAGAATAGTAAATAGCTGTATTATTTCTTCGGGTTGTAGGCTAGAAATTTGTTTGTATATTTCATGATAAATAGTGCTTTTTTGATATTGACCCAACTTTTCTTCTATTTCTTTTTGAATAAATACAGATATTTCTTGATCTCTTGTCACATTAATTGGAATACCTGTCACTCTCTCATATTCTTGTAAATGTTTTTGTCTGACTTCAACAATTCTTGTACTATGAACTGCTGATTCTACACTTGGAATTGTAAAATCTATAAATTCAGATAGATTGTTTCCTTCTATTGCTTGCTTCACATAGTCTTCTAAATTACTAAATGTTATTGGACCACAATCCCATCCATTTTCCCCTCGTCCTTGTTGATCTACTTCTTTTATTATTAACTGAATATTATCTGGCGTAATTTCAAGAAACTCACTACTATTGTATCTCATAGTAAGGAGCTTGTTTGCTACAAGACGTAAACTCTCTATAATCTCATCTCTTATGGTGCTACTCACATTAGTAGCACCATAAGGATCGTTTATAGTTATTCTTAATGTAGGATGCCTTGTCCATGCTGATGTGTCTACTTCTTCAAGGTTATGCTCTCCATAATCTATTTCCGTACACACTATTCTCCAGTGTGCTCCTGATAAAATAGGTATTATAAGTTTTTCTGGTAGTCTTTCCCAATCTCTAGTCTCAATCGTACTATACAGACCTTGCTTTGTTATTTTGTCAATGTCGCTGTTTAAATAATCACTAAATAGTATCTCTTTTCCAACGGAATAATAATATGGATCTGAAACAAGAATACCTAAGTTGTTTTCTCGAGTAGAAGCATATTCTTCTCCAGCTCTTACAACAACTCCTTTTGTTGGATCAGCATCTACATATCCTGATGACAAAAATCTTTGTTTTATATCTAGAACCAATCTATGCCCATCACTAATACTATACCAATAACAAAAATTACTACCATGCGTTGCTAGATTCCTATCATCACCTCTCGCATTTGCTGCAATTAACGCCTGCTCAGAACATTCTACAACTAAATCTGATGATGGCAGTACTTCTACTCCAGAACTCATCTCTCGAATTTCACTACCCGTTTCATCTCTAATAAAAACAGTATCTATGTCTCCTTTGCTTGGTTGTACTCTCATTGCAGAAACTGCATCTACAATTTCATGTTCTATATCACTGGAATCTTTCATTGTTACTGACGAAGTAAGTAGAACGGCAGATAGCTTTTCTTCTAAAATTCCAACTTCAATTATAATTGTCTTTAAATATTTTCCTATTGCCTCATTAAGTTCTTGAGCGTCTTTCTCCTCTATTATTCCTGATTTCATGAATTTTAACAGTTGACTACCAGCTTTTACCAATTTTTTTATATCAACATCTTCTTTCGCTTTATTTAACGCTAAACTCAAAGTTGAAATATTATCCCCCCTTATTGCATCTACTGTATCTTTTATTGCAGATAAAAGTACCGTATCCCTTATTATTTCTCCTTTTTCTTGCGATTCAATGTTAATTTTCTTTAGACTCTCAGCATAGGCTTCACGTATGCTAGTAAGTAAAAGAATAAGATAATTTTGAGAAGCAACATCAATACCAGTAAGACAAGTTATAATATCATCAAAGACAAATGTTGCTTTCATAGTTGGAACCTTTTCTAACATTTCTCCTTTTGGTGGAAAAGATACTCCAATAGGTGTTGATGCGACTCCAGCAGCAAAATCAAACACACCACCACTACTGGAAACAACAGAACTATCAGTAGAATCTCCAACTGCGGGAACTACACTTGCCACACTCGAATCAGCTGTTTTGCCACTATTGGTTGATTTTGTTGTATAATTCCTGGACATCTCAATAACATTATTTTGTTTCATATACCCATTACGGGTCCAAATTCAGATTGTGTTATAGAATTTTTATTTTGTCAACCATAAGTTATGCAGTGTAAGCGTAATTTGGTAATGTCCGATTGTGGTTGTTAAAAAGAAGCTATAATCTCGGTTATAAATAATAGGCTAAAAGTAGCACCAAACACTTATCTAAACTTATCTAGTAATGGTAGTTTATTAGCTGAACTGGAAGATATGATAAGCCGTGGAATTACTAATCCGCAGAGTACTTCATTGCTATTAACAGAGATTTAAAAATTAAAAATACAAGTTTTGACCTTGCAATTGTCAAATCAATATTTGATATAAAATTATATAAAGGCTGGATTGGTTGGTAAATCTACACTAAGGAGTTTTTAGTGAGATTTGGATTATGTATAATGCATAGCTGTCCGAAGTGGATAAATTCAAAATAGTAAGTATAGTTTCATATTTAAACATAGAGACTATATATGAAGGCAAATTTTTCTGATTTAATATCAAAAATACCTGTTTAGTCCCATATTATAATATCATCGCCATTACAATATGGGACTAAACACCTAATAATCTTGCTAGCTTCAAACTTGCAAAAAAAAAAGATTTGTTGAGCAGTTAAAAAGAGCAATTACCTATGATATTATATTATTTTATCACAATAGACCCACGGATTTTAAAGAATCCTTTAGCTTTTAGTCAAACTTCGGTCATCCAGCATTAAATGCGGGATCTATTTTTAAGAAAAGAGATCCATGCTTTCGCAGGAATGACGATGGAACTCCGTAGTGCAATGGGATCAGTATTTTTTGTCTACTTCGGCACATCAAATGTTACACAGTCACCCCTCGCTATGATACGGGGCCCACAACTTCCTATACTGCCTTACTGAAAAAGAGTGGATCCCGCATTTAATGCGGGGAGGGACGGATGACTAACAAAACTCTTCTGCGTCAAGGACATCTGTGTTGCCAGAAAGGGAAAAGATTCCGCCTTCGCCTGGATCCCATTCAGTTACAAAATCGTCATCCATAAATTTGAGCTTCTTGCCACCAAAGAGTTTTTTGATACCAAAGAGTCCACCGCCACTCTTTTTCTCAGTCCCACCACTTCCACCCTTAGGTGCAGTATCCATATATGACGGTGCTGCAACAGGAGAACCCCCATACAAAGCCTTGGATTCAAAGAAAGCAGAAACCTCTTCTGCAGGTCTCATCTTTAATGCAAATCCCTGACGAATCGTATCAATATATGATAGCTGAATGCTTCTATCTACTATCTTATTTACACATGTTGTAAGAACAGTTTCTTCTGCTAAACTCTTCAGCTCTCCGCTCTTAAATAAGATACTAAGCTGCATTGCATCCTGAACACCGTATTTTGAAGCTGCTGAAATATGCCTTGCTTCTACAAATTTAGCCTTTAATTCACTAAACATCGCAAGTAAGGTAAATGAAGCTGAATCTTCATTAATTTCAACGCTTTGTATAATCTCATATTTATGTCTACATGACTCTATAGCTATTTTCTTAAATAATTTCTCAGCTCCACTTACGGTCTCAAAGCCACTTGTACTTAACACTCTTGATGCCTCATTCTCCAAACGCTGAGTTTGAATAGCTGAAACTGCTGCATTTACAGCTGAAACTATACCACCAAAAGGTAGCGCAGAAGCAAGTGTAGATCCTGGTATGCCAAACCCTTCTCTAGCTTCAACATATCCTCCCTTTACAGCTTTTGCGCTTATTAAAATTTCATCAAGTGTGCTTATAACAGCTGTATAGTATTCCTTCATAGGTGGCACAGATTTAATCCAAGCCACCATTTCTTTCATTGCTTCTTTTTCAGCATGTTTTGATGAAACATAGGCCTTAAGACCTTCAGCATCAGAAGCAAGCGCTTCTTTTTCAGCGCGAAGTTCTGCTAGCTCCTGCCTCATAGATTTAAAGTCTGATAAGAGAAATTCTAAATCCGTAGATGTTGCTGTAGCAGCAGTTGATGTTAAAGTGGTTCTTGCTTCCTCAACAAGCTCAGCAGCATCTAAATCTTCATCTCCATCAGAACAAGCAGCTTCTTCAAATGATTCTATCTCTCTCATCACACTTGCTTTCAATGCAAATGCACTATCCATCGTGCTTGCCATACGTTCTGGTAAAGAATAGCCTTCTCTATCCATAGTTTCCTGAGCTCTATCCAAATATCCTATAGCTTCACTCATTCTACCTAGTTTAAATAAACAATCTGCTATGCATGAATAGTCATATGAGATGGCATATTCTTCGCCTGCAGCATAAGTGTACTTTATACATGCATCATAGGATGCTACAGCTTCTTCATACCTTTCAAGCTCAGCAAGCAAATTGCCTCTTAATGATAGGATCGAAGGATTATTTGGTATTATCTTTAGACCTTGCTCTAATACAGCAAGCCCTTCACTTAAATCTAATGTTTTATTTTTGAGATAAATTTGTCCTAGAATTCCATAGCCAATAGAAGAAGTTGGAGAAATTTCGATTGCTTGCTTTGTAAGTGCTAGAGCTTCATCGAATCTTTCTTGATTCATTAAGAAACGAGCCTTTTCTGCTAAAGAAAAGGCTATAGTATCAGGCACATTACTAGCAGTTGCTAGTTCAATTGCCTTATCAAAATATTCAACTGCTTTTTCATCCTTAAAATGCGCTAAGCATTTAGCATATTTGATGAACCAGTAGGTATCTTCCGTGTATAGCGTTGTACAATATTCAGCATAAGGTTCTGCATTTGTATAATCTTGGTTTCTGAAATATACATCTGCTACGAGTACTCGCGTTATAGGAGAACCAGGCGCCATCTCTAATGCTTCAAGAGCAGGAACTAATGCTGAAGATTTATACTGCCCCCATAAATAATATGCTTCATCAACTTTGACCCATAAATCCTGCCAAATACTATCAAGAATTTCGTCAGCGTAAGGATCACTTACCCAAAAATTGTAGAGTTCTTCTGCGTGTTTAGACTTAAATATTTCTGGTTTTATTTTTGGCATATTGTAACCTGTAATTGAATTAATTGACGCAAGCGTTAATGAATGTACATAATAATTAATATATACATATTAATTTATAAATTACAATAAATAATTGCTCTGATTTTAACCTTCTCCTCCACGACCATGGCCACCGCCTCCTTTACCAGTATCTTCTGCACTTCTAGGAGAAGCTGCTGGACCCAAAGATCCGCTACTTCTTCTTCTACCTGGGCTTGGTGGTCTAGTATCCAACATGTCTCTCAAGCTATCCGCGTGGTGGTGCGTATCAGTACTGGACATAGTAGGTTTGGGGGCTGCGGGTTCTGTAACGCTTGTTCGTGGTGGTGGTTGGACACGTGATACAGATGATTGTGGTGCTCGTGATGCACCTGGAGGTACTGTAATACCCTTTACAATAGGTTTAACTCCAGTAGGTTCAGGTACATGTGCTGACTCTCTAGGGCTTCTTTCTGCTGAAACATCTCTAAATGGTGTGGTATGTAGTCTATCAGCTAGTGATCCGACAACAACAACACTCCCAGGGCTTGATCTATCAGAACCATCTGAACTATGTGAAGTATCACTCCTAGCATACAGCTCTCCAGGGGTAACCCATGGGTCTACAGACCTAACAAATGGGTTTTCTTTAGGTGGCGTATGAGGAGCAGACGCGTCACCAGACGTAAACCATACTCTTCTCGATTCACCGGATGATGAATGAGACACTGCTGGCGGTGGTGCCGGCGATACAAAATGCGGTTTACCCACATCACCGCTTCTTTCCGGCGATGGAGAACGCGACCAAGACTCACTAACATCCCTAGGATCAGTATGACCTCCCTTCTCAAGGGTTCTACCTCTTGTTACAGGTATTGGCCCAGCCCCATCTTCTCCTCTTGCAGGCGCAGCTCCAAACCCCTTACGTTCCATAGCTCCCCCTGCTTTCTTAGGTCCTGCACCTCTGTTTGTATGCCTAAACTGATCCATACCAGTCATATAATGTTGCACCCCAACATCTCCACTACGCTCCTCTACACGAGGTGGTGGCGGTACAAAAGCTGCTACTCTTGGCTTAGCTGTCCCACCTGGGGCATCCATAAGCGGAGCAGCTTTCCACCCAACTCCGCCTCTCCCCGCTATAGGATTAATCATCCCAATATCCTTCCCTCTTTCAATGGGAGATAGATCGCGTACTGGTAAAAATGAGCCAAACACTTTACCCATCTCTGCTTCTGATTTTGGAGTGTAACCCCCAAAAAGCCCTTTTTTTGGAAGATTGTCTTCAAAAGAGCTAAGTATACTATTTATTCTGTACTGCTCAAGAACCCCAAAATGTTCTCCAATCGCTTGAGTTGCAGTTTCTTTCGCTGCTTCTTTATTTGTTGAACGTGATTTACAATATTCTTTATAACACTCATAAAGTGCCTTATTACGTCGTTCTATTCTCTCCCCATCAAGCTTAGCTCTGGAGCTCTCTTCTTCAGGAGTCACCTCCCTCCGAGGGGGAGCAGGAGTAGGTTTGCTTGGAGGAGGTTGCACAGAAGCAGGAGTTGCTGTCATATACCCCTCATCAACTTTGTGTTCTGGTACCGGAGGTGTACCAGATGCGGTTACAGCAGGTCGAAGAGCCACAGGCTCAAGTATTGCTTTTAGCGCATCTCGTTCTCCTTCATCTACAACGGAGTGCGCTGCGATTGCGCTTTCTGCGCTATCATGTGATGGCTGTCTTGCTCTTCTGCTTTCTATTTCCTCTCTTACTCCATCTGCTGCCGCCATGACTGACCTACGTGTAGGTGTGTGAGGGCTAGTTGCAACCGTAGCTGCTGCTGGTTCAGGTTGACGATCCGCATGTTCAGGAGACACTGATTCTCTTCTCGCTGCTTCATGCGCATCCATATGCGCTGTGTGTAACTCAGGTGGATGCGCAGACCAAGCCGCTCTACTACTTGCTAAACTAGAACGTAGTCTATTAAGCGAGTCATCTATATCTATACCTATTGCTGCAATCTCTGAATGTGGCGGAGATTGCAGTGGCGCACTCCTTGTACCCATAGCTGCTTCTCTTCCAGACTCTCCCATCGTAGCCAAAAGAGGAGTCAAGTGGCTCTCCATGCCACGCGAATTAAATACTTTATGCATCTCCGATGGGCTTTTTGGGAAATGCCCCTCATCAAACGCATGAGACAAACCAATATTCGCCGCAAAAGAATCAACTATCTTATGTGTTGTATCCGCCGATATTCCTGGAAATTTCTCTGTAAGCATAGTAGTCGCTGTACCTGCCCTAGCTTCTCTCCCACTTGAGCAATATGTTAAATAACACTCATAAAGTAACCCATTACGCTTCTCTATTGCTTGTCTCTGTGCTTCTTCGTGCTCACCGTGTGCACTAGGCTGAGGTGGCTGCACTGATGCAACAGATCCACGTCTTGCTGCTGCATCAGCCGCAAGAGACGCCACCGCACTAGCACGATCTCTATCAATATACTCTCTTTGCGCTGCACTCAAAGACTCCCGTCTAGGAGCAGCACTAACTACACTAACTGGACTACCGAAGTCATCGAGAGTAGCTGAATGCCCCCCCTCCCTTCCAGCAGTATGTGCAGGAGCTGAAAGCGAACTGATCCCAAACGCATGATTAGCCTTCGTGGCTATTTCTTCTGCTGTGTGTGATATATACTTACCAGTAGCATCCATACTCTTAGCGTGCGTTATGATCCCCATCGCTGCTGTGTATGTACCCCTATCAATCCCCGGAAATGCTACCTCAAGTTTTTCTGCAATTAATTTTTTCTCTGCTAGACCATCTATTGTCTTATCACGTTTGCTACGCAGTTCACAATATTGTAAATGCAATTTATATAGTGTATCATTACGCTCTCCTACTCTTCTTCTGCTCTCCTCGTCCTCTCTGATCACATGAGAATCAGCAGGAGACATACCAGGAGTAGCAGCACCAGCTGTATGAGGTGCAGTTGGGGCTGTTGGCATATGAGGTGGGTGCGTCACTGTAGCACGAGCTGGCGCATGTGTTACCGTGTCTCTATCCACACCAGGAGTTCTTGACATAGAGTGTGTTTGTTCATATTGTATCTGATATGCCTTAAATTTTTCTGCGCTTATAGGAAGAGCTATTTTTTCACCCCTATGTTCTATATAGGCAACATTATCCTGAAATTTTACTGCCTCTCCTTTTGGGCTCATATTTTTTACTCTACCATCTTCCCCAAATTCCATAACAAAACTACGGCCAGAGGCTTCTCCTTCGCTAGTGCGCATACCAAGAGATACAATTGCTCCCTTTGCTTCTTCTATTTCAACATCCCTAACACTCTTAAAACCACCCACATCTCCCTTTTCTCCTGACTTAAGGACTACATGAAGATCTTCTGATGGCCCACCATATGTTGTTTTTCCACCTGCAGATACTCCTTGAATCTCCTCAAGACCATGCTTTTCAAACTTATATGTAAGCTTTCCAGATTTTACTCCTTTCTCATCTTTTTCACCAAAAATATAGTCTCTTAATTTTTCTAAAGCCTCCTCAGTCATACCACGTGATGATAATATATGTGGATGCTCATCATCATCAAAACCTCTTGATCCGACAGAACTAACTGATGTTCGTGTTGATCCTACCGACATATCATCGTCATCTTCTCTTGATCTACCATGTGGTGGTGGCGCTCTATCATCCTCTCCTCTCGTATCCCTACCACCGACATGCGCACCATGCGCCTCCCCCTCATCCGCACGAGACGGCCCAGAAACCGTAGCTCCCATAGCAGCAGATGCCTCTCTACCATCATCCCACGCAATTCCTTTGGCTTCCGCTTTTTTTCCTAGTTTTTTGCTGTGCTTATCAAGATCATTATATTCTTTTATTCCTGATATAAGAGAGTCATACGCTGAATTATCTTGCTTATCTCGTAGAAAACTTTCAAGCACATCCTCGCCTGTGTCCCTTACTTGTCCAAATGCAGCCTTAGTTTTTTTCTCCGCATCTTCTGTGGCGGTCTGAGCAGCATCTCTTGTTTGTATCCCCTTTCTGGCGCTTGGGACCATACCAGCTCTTTTGTCTGAAATATCTCCCAGTTTTTCCTCTGCTTGAACCATAGCTTTTTTAGCAGCATCTATTGAGGTGTTTGCCGCATCAATTTTGCCACTTGCACCACTTATATCGCGAGTACCATCACTTCGCATCTGTGACACGACTTCTACAAACCGCTGTTTATTTTCTTTATACAACGCCGCCAATTCCTCAAATGTAGGTCTTTCTGGTCCTGTTCGTCCTGTCCTTGACATAAATACCTCTTGTAACTTCTAGTTGCTTAAATTGCAGGGAACATAACTCATCATTTCTCGAGATTTATCCCATATTCTCTAATATAAACTGGGCATTCTATACTCTTAGAATACACGTTAATTCCCACTCATTTATCAACTAATTATCAAACTTGCTACCTTAGACTTTACTAGTTGACTTTTAAATATCCAATAAATAATTAAACTACAACTAATAGCATAAAGTAGAGTTGTGAGTTTATTACCACAATCTTATTATTGTGTTCTTTAGTACGAATAAAAAACCACCAACAATAACTGATCGCTTTCTCGTTTTTATACACCAATATTCTAAAATTTGACCCTGTTGCAACATGGCCATAATAAGCTACTAGAACAGGTAAAATCTGTAAATATTATCAGTAGAGGAGAATCATATATCTGAGAACTAATATGCCAAAAGAGTTGTTTATTATTTACCGAAGCTAGGTATTAGTTTGCTTAAGTCTTTCGTTTGCACTTCCTAATTGTAGCGTACACAAAAATTGTACACCTTATGTTAACAGCCTTCCAAAATCACCTAGGATAAAGTCGAGAGGATATTTATGTGACTCTTATCATGTGTATGATTGAGTGTAGCATTTTGATTTAATCAAATTTCCCCCTACTTTGGTGAGGGGTAGAAGGTGGCATATTACTAGGTGTCCTTGTAGGCCTGAACATAGTAGATTGTAATGATGATGCGCCTCTACCCAAAGCGCTTCTGAGGCCGTGTCTCTCAGAGCTATGATGGTTTTGTGCTCTAATTTGCGGTGTTCTTTCATCTGTGCTATATGGATGATGTGATGCTTTTATTTCTGGACTATGTAATTCTAACGTTCTACCTAGCGTCTCCAAGCTTACTTCTTCTTTTGCTTCTTGCGCACCGACATCTAAAAGAGATCTCAGCCTGCCTCCAGATGGGCTTTGCCTTCTCAAATGCGCCATTTCATGCACATGTAAATCTGGCGTTGATCTGTCAAACGAAACGCGTGCATCTCGTAGTTCTAATGCTGCGGCCCTTCTTCTGTCTTGCAATGCAAGTAATCGGTCTCTTGCTTCTGCTTTTTCTTCTGCTCTACGTGCTTCCAGTTCTTGCCGTGCTAATGCTTCGCCCCTTTCTTTTTTCATTCTGTCTTCAAGTTGTCGTAGCTCTAATTCTGCTTCTTTAGTTTTGTGCCTATATTCTTTGATTTTGCGCAATACCTCTGGTTTCGCTTCTTCGATACGTACTTCTAACTGTCGTAATCTTTCTGCTTCTCGACGTGCTTCTAATTGTGCTTCTAATTTTTGCAATCTTTCTACATCTTCATGCACTGCTCGCTGATGTAATATTGCTAGTCTTGTTTCTTCAAGTGCTTCTCGCTTACGTATTGCTTCTGCCCTTTCTGCAGCTTTTTGTCTAAGTACAGCTCTATCTGCTCTCGGAATATCGCCCAATTCATCTAGCACAACTTGCTTACGCTCATAAAATCCTCTATATTTCTCAACATCAAGATCTATAAGTCTTTTATCTGGAGGATATGTGGCTTCCATTTCAGCAAGTGCAATTACTTCAGATTTATACGGTTCATCTGCATGTTTTCTACGACTTATTGCTAACATCCGAGCATCAATCTCGATTTGCCTATAAAAAGGATTACGAAATTCTTTTCTTGGTAAAGATGCAAGTCTTGGTCCTGCTTGAGTATCATAACATGCTTCACATTCAGCTTCGGATAATTCTGCTCTAGGTGTTGTAACATGTTCTTTAGAAACAACGATTGCGCTTATAGTAGATGCACGTTCAAATACATCTTGTCTAATATTAACATCACCTGCGATTCTTCCTTCGCTTATGCCTCTGAAACTTGTTCTTACAAGCGATGGTAAATCACGTGTCATAGAAACAAAAGGGCTGAACCCAACTTCTTCTATATATTTTTTATTTTCTCCTGCATGCGCTCCTACAAATTGCTTTTTTTGCTCTCTGGTCAATGTTTGAGGCACACCTCTATCTGCACAAAACTCATCTGCTGCTGATCTAAGACCAGCATCACCAGTATGAAATCTGTATAATACTTCTTCTTTACCTGGCACAACTGCTAATCTATGATCTTGAGTACTAAGTCTTACCTCTGCTACCACTTCTCGTACTCTTTGCGTCAATTGCGTAGCTTTCTTTTTTCTAATATCGCCTAGGGATCTTGCAAGATCTGATAAAGCTTCTGCTTCTACTCTTTCTGCTTCTACTCTTTCTGCTTCTACATCTTCAGGAGTGACTTTTATAAATCTTGGGTTAACTAAAGGATCTTCAGCCCTAGGCATATCAGACTTAACACCTGCACGTCTCAATTCAGCAAGTCGTTTTGACATTTATTACCTTGTGTCAATGTTTTTAATTCGTAACCTCACCATTCGTAGTACTACCTAGAGTCGGGATACTATCAACTTCATCTAAAATAAATACTTGAGTTTCGATTATTTCACATAGAAGTCTGAATGAATTTTCTTTGCACGCAAGAAGAAATGAGTGATGACTAGCATCAACACCACTTAAATCTGATATTATCTGGATTTGCGCTACAACTGCAGGCAAAATGTCCACTAAACATCCCAGCCCGTTATCAACGTCGGCTGCTGATTCTGGATTAGCACTACTGAATTCTTTGAGCTCTTTGAGCAAATTATTGAACGACTCTGACCCATCTGTTCCAAAACCTGTCAGTTGTGGTGATTTACTATATATATAACCAGACTCTTTGAGTACCTCAAGAGCTATATCAAGCCCTATATTCGCAATTTGTTCTGTGGTCAATTTCTTACAAGTCCGCATCCCCTGGATAATATTATTAATTCTTTCGAATTCTTCAGAGAAACTATCTTTATAATAAGTTGCTGTTTTACTCATTTGCGATTCATCAAAAAGTTATTCTTTAACGATAATAATATATTTATGGTTGCATGATAACACAAGTTATTTACCTAGTAAACAGAATTTTTTAATGAAAGGTTACTATTTAGTAATAGTTTACACAACAATTTGCTTTTAACAAATTCTTTAGGATAAACTTAATGCAAGGCCTGGTAAATCCATTTAGCTATGTCCGATTTGAGATGCAAAGTAATTACTATCCACTCCAGCTTTATTAAGAGCGCTTTGCCATTTGATGTCATTTTTTTGATCAAAAATAATCGAATTATCAGACTCTAGAATTAGCCAATAATTATTTTCTATCTCTTTTTCAATTTCACCAATACCCCAAGCAGTGTAACCAAGTATAAATTGAGATTGCTTTGGCCCACATGAATTAAGTATATCTTTTACTATTTCAAGATTTGAGCTAATAGCTAAATTAGAAGTGGCAGGAAAAAGTAAATTTTTTGTATAGTCAGTACTGTGAAGTATGAAACTTCTTTCAGGTTCCACAGGCCCCCCTATAAATATTTTTCTTCTACTATCTGGAATTGATTTATCAGATATCCTATAAAGTTTTTTAAGATCAAAGTTTGTAGCGAATTTATTTACAATAAGACCTATTGCACCGTGTGGCGAATGTGATGCAACATAAATAATACATTTGTCAAAAATGTCTCCAAAAGAGCAATACGGGTTGGCAATTAGTATCTTACCTGTTAAACTTCCGTCAATGTCTTTAATGTTTATCATTAATAATTTCATTGGTTATAAATCAATACACAATAATATATGCACAAACACGCCATAATTCAAGATATACAGAGTAGTAAATTCATCTCCCTTTGTCGTAGTATTTTTATCCTTCGCACTTGCATCTTGCTGCTTGTTATTCTAGCAGCTATTCAAGTTAGTGCAAAGGAGTATGTTTCACTTCATAAAGATAATGGAGTAGCAATTTTACATATTGCTCTAGATAAAGGAGAAAAAACATATTGGGCACACTCTGGTAGAACAAGCCTTCCTACACAGATAGAAATTACTAAATCTACTAATCTTGATGATTACTATGTTGATTGGCCATGGCCTGAATTTTCACAAAATTTAAATTCACTTAATGCAGAATATAGAAATAGTGTAGATATACCGATCTACGTAAAGGCACAAGACTATTCCAAACCTGTATCGGTGGATTTCAAATTCACATATTTAATTTGTAACGATCAAGGGTGTTTTAAAAAAGAAACCGATTTATCTGTTACAATAAACGAGCCAAAAAACATTCCAGAGGTAAATTATTTTAAAAATTACGAAGCCTATTTAGAGAATAATAAATTAATTATGGAATTTGAAATAGCAAATAATGAGACACAAGATTTTGTTCTAGTTGATGAAATGAACAACTTATATTTGCCTGATTTTATTGAATTCCATGAGAACAAATGCAAATTAATGTTTCTAGGTGAGTTAGTAGCTGATACGAAATCACTCTCGTTATTTAGTTCTAAGCGATATAAACCAATCAAATTTGATAGTGACAAGATATCGAAACATACCACACAAAATAGTATTTTATTTTATATTACACTAGCTATTGCTGGTGGATTCATTCTAAATCTTATGCCATGCGTTCTTCCTGTACTTTCGATGAAGTTATTTCACATAGTTAACAGCAAGACTCCAAAAGATAGAATTGAATATTCTGTTATTTCTACTTTTACAATAATATTTTATTTCTTAGTGCTTGCAGTTTTTACTCTAGAAGCTAGAGAAATCGGGCAAATATTTTTGCCTGGTTTTAGCATGCAACAACCTAGCGTAATCATATTATGTATAATTATATTGACCTTTATGATTAGTGTTATTCTGGACAGAGTGAACTTTAATATTGGTCTTGGCTTTCTATCCTCAGTAAAATCTAAAAATAAATATATAGAAGTCATAATTTCTACACTTGTCGCAACTATACTCGCAACTCCATGCACTGCTCCTTTTCTTGTTACAAGCATTACGTTTGCAGTTACCCAGTCTCCATTTGTCATATTTGCAATATTTGTTTCAGCCTCCATAGGTTTTGCTTTACCTTATATATCTCTCATCTTATTTCCATCTTCCTTAAATTACATTCCCAAATCAGGAAAATGGCAGAAAAGATTAAAATTTATTTTCGCAATTATGCTCGTATGCACTGTTGTATGGTTAGTATGGTTGGTAAATTCGTTACTTGGGTTCTATAGTGCGCTATCAGTTTCTATGCTTATTTATTTGCTTAGATATTGTATAGAGTGTAAATCGGATATGAAGTTGAAAATTGCAAGTTTTGCTATCATTATGCTCGGATTTCTAGTTATCCCCTCCTCTGTTAATAGGAATTTCAATAAACTTGATGCAATATATAACGAACATTGGATGAGTTTTGATGAAAATAAAATTGAATCACTAATTAAGGATGATAAAGTAATTTTTGTAAATATAACAGCTGATTGGTGTATAACCTGCCAGATTAATAAAGTTTTTGTGCTTGATAGATCGTCAACTATAAAATTATTTAAAAATAGTCAAGTTTATACCTTTATTGGAGACATCACAAAAGAAAATGATATAGTTACACAATTTTTATTAAAAAAAGGAATAACTGGAATTCCATTTAATATTATTTATGGTCCAAAAAATAAGGATGGAATTATTCTTCCAGTTATCCTGAGATATAAAGATATAGAAAATGCGATTAAATTAGTTAAAGATAGTTAATTAATAATTAAATAACTTGCATCTATAATAAAAATATATATACTATAATTAATCTATGTTAACATTTGAAGAATCAAATTATGTCAAACAATAATAACAAAGAATCTGTCATACAAGAACAAAACCCTATTCAAAAAGCTCTGCACGACTGTAATTTGGCCTTTAAAATTATTTTTGGCTTTGCTTTTTGCGTGAATATTTTAATGTTAATTACTCCTTTATATTCTCTTCAGGTTTTGGATAGAGTGATAGGTAGTGGAAGTATCGAAACACTTTTAATGTTGTCTTTAATTATAGGCATAATCTACTTCGTATATACTTTGTTACAAATAGCTAGATCATATACTATGATAAGAGTTGGAGAGTGGTTAGATAATAATTTATCTCCTGTGTTACTTGCTTATTCAATAGCAGGTTCTGCATTAAAGCAAGGGTCAGGCGCTAGCCAACTTCAGAGAGATTTCCAAACTGTAAAAACATTTTTAACCAGCGCAGGTCTCAACACAATTCTAGATGCCCCATGGTCTATAGCTTACATTGCTGTTATATTTATGATCCATCCTTACATAGGGTTTTTGACAGTTGGTGGTGGTATATTAATAGTCTCGTTGGCATTCATCAACGCTGCTGCAACTAATAAAACCCTTGGTGAAGCAAATGAACATTCAATTAGAAGCTTAAATCAAGCGGAAATAGCTAGTAGAAATGCAGAAGTTGTTGAAGCAATGGGGATGATGAAAAACATTGTAACCGATTGGCAAAAATATAATAAAGCCGCATTAGCTAGACAATCTGTTGCGAGTTACAGAAATGGTATGATCTCAAATTGGTCTAGATTCCTAAGAAACATAATGCAAATGGCTGTAACAGGTATAGGAGCTTATGTTGTGGTTTCAACAAGCGGTAAAGATATGACAACTGGTGGGATGATAGCTAGTTCAATTATGGTTGGTAGAGCTTTGGCTCCTTTTGACAATGCTATTGAACTTTGGAAGTCAATAAGTAACACTATGAAATCGTACAAGAGAATTAATGAAGCATTCAAACTCGGCAATTTGAGAGACACAACAATGCCGCTTACTAATGTACAAGGAAATCTTGTTGTTGATAATGTGTATTATGCACATCCTCAAATACAGCAAAAAAAATCTCCACTTCAAGAAAATGAAAGGCCAAGAAACATACTTAATGGTGTGTCATTTTCTGTGTCTTCTGGCAAGTCACTTGCAATCATAGGACCGAGTGCAGCTGGCAAATCTACGCTTGCAAAAGTTATCACAGGTGTATGGCCTGCATCAACAGGCTCTGTAAGATTAGATCAGGGCGATATCTATAAATGGAATAGAGATGATTTTGGTAAACATATTGGCTATCTCCCACAAGGAATTGAACTATTTTCAGGTTCAATAAAACAAAATATAGCAAGAATGGCTGAAGATATTGATAATAGTATGGTGGAGGATTGTGCAAAATTAGCTGGGGCGCATGAAATGATACTTAAATTGCGGGAAGGCTATGAGACAGACATTGGGGTCACAGGATCTAATTTATCAGGTGGACAAAGACAAAGAGTGGGTCTTGCTCGAGCATTTTATGGTAATCCAAAATTGGTTATACTTGATGAACCAAACTCTAACTTAGATGAAGCTGGAGAAAGAGCTCTGTCAAATGCTCTAGTTGAGGCTAAAAAACGAGGAATAGCTGTGATAGTTATATCTCACCGCCCTTCAGTACTCTCAGTAGTAGATAAAATTCTTGTATTGCAAGATGGAGCAGTAGCGGCATTCGGTGATAAAAATGATGTTTTAAATAGAGTAAAATTACTTCATAACGGTATGATTCACATTGAAAATTAAGTAATAGAAAACGGTAGAAGAAATGAATGAGACACCTAATAAACAATCTGAGCAAAAAGCACCTCAATTATCGCAAGAGCAGATAAAACAACTTATGGCTATGATGCAAAATCAGAAGCAAATGCCTGCATGGAAACAAAAGGTAAGTAAGTTTATAAATGTCGCTATGCAAAATACAACAAAAGCCATACAACAAATCGATAGATTTATAAATTTTATCATCCAAAAAGAAGATATAGATCGAAATAATGTTATACAAACTGCTAGGGGTCCAATAGTTTTCGGCACTTATGTAATCATTATTTTTATTGTCATTGGAGGATTATGGACTGCTCTTGCTCCATTAGATAGCGCCTCTGTTGCAATGGGTACTGTTATTCCTAGCTCTAAAAGAAAAACAATACAATATTCTCAAAACGGAATTGTAAAAGATATTTATGTAAAACTTGGTGATCATGTACGAGAAGGAGACCCAATAATAGCATTAGATGAAGTTCTTTTAAAATCCCAATATGATGCCACATTAAGTACATATAGATCTTTCCTTGCCAATGAGGCTAGACTTAATGCCGAAAAAGATAATTTGAAAGAGATTAAGTTTGATGACTTTTTGCTCAAAGATAGTTCAGTGCCACAAGTAGCCAGTCTTATTGCGTCAATGAGAGATTTATTCGCATCAAGGCAGGATGCATATTTTTCTATGATTGAAGCATTGGAACAGAGAAATCAACAGTTGCTAAAACAATTAGAAAGCGCGAAAGCAAAACAAATTTCTACCAGAAAAAATGCAGAAATATATGCCGAAAGGCTAAAAGCTATAAAAAATCTTTATGAAAAAGGTGCAGTTAATAAATCTCATTTACAAGATGCAGAGTCAAGACAAGCAAATGCTGAAAGTGATTTCACATCTACTGAAGCAGAAATAGCTAGAATTAACCAAGCAATTTTAGCTGATAAAGCAGAAATGGCTTCCAAGAAAAGTCAACACCAAAGCGATATTTTAAGAGAATTGTCTGAGACTCAAACTAGATTAAGTGATGCACGTGAACGCTATTTACAAGCAAAAGATTATTATGAAAAAGCAGTGCTTCGTTCTCCTGTAGATGGTACTATTATTGATATAGGCGTTTCAACAGTTGGTGGTGTAATTAGCCCAAACCACGTAATCGCAGAAATAGTTCCTGATGATGATAAATTAGTTATTGAAGCAAGAGTGCCGCAAAAAACTATTGACTCAGTACATGTAGGACTTAGAGCAAAGATACGTTTTAGCGCGTTTAAATCGAGAACTTCACCAGTATTTACGGGTACTTTGGTTTCTTTATCACCTGATATTGAACAAGATAGGCAAGGTATGCCTCAAGATCCTAACGGACCATATTACAAAGCAAGGGTCGAGATAGATATGGAAGAATTTAATAAAGTTGCTAAAAAGAGGGGACTTAAGCTAAGACCAGGCATGCAGGCTGAAATCCAGATTGTAATTGGAACAAGAACATTACTCCAATATTTACTTGATCCTCTTACTGATAACATGTTCAAAGCATTCAAAGAGAAATAAAAGAACAAATATTATACTTAAGAAAGAATCATCACT
>Ga0206846_1014_pt1 | contig 34322 bp, 28 predicted proteins | sample Alteio_BWOrgCont_20_FD_152878 | JGI IMG/M metagenome (GOLD analysis project Ga0206846, IMG submission 152878) | Enriched cells from forest soil in Barre Woods Harvard Forest LTER site, Petersham, Massachusetts, United States -... | ecosystem: Environmental > Terrestrial > Soil > Temperate forest >... | reverse complement strand
GGCAATGTCGCGGCCACGGATTCGATCGCGAGCTCGGCGCTGCCGCCGCTCTCCAAAGAGGTGCGCGAGCGGAGGGGCGAAAGCTTCTTCCAGAGACCTTGGCTCGGCGATTTGGTCTTTGATCGCCAGGGCCTGCGCAAGCAAGAGAATCGCCTCGTGCAGGCCGGGGCGGGCCTCTTCGGCCAGGTCGCCGCCAATGAGGAGGCGGGCCATCTTCAGCTTTCGCTCGGCTTTTTCCCGGCGCTCGTTGATGCCCGCGAGCGCTTCGGCGCTGAGTGGGGCTGGGGGTTCGGCGGGAGGATGGAGGCGCCGGGTGGCGCGGACATTGTTGGCGATCAAGCCGGAGTCGGTCAGGCGCTTGAGGGCTTCGGCGGTGGCGCGATCGATCACCTCAAGCTGCACCGGGGCGAGCGGATCGATCGCGCCGGGGCCGAAGAGCTTTGTGTGGGCCGCGCGGAGCTTTTCGCTCCAAACCTGCGCGTCGCGGTCGACTACGACGACCAGGACGGAGTGAGCCGCCTCGATCGGGTAACGCTCATCGCAGGCGATGAGATGTCCATTGAGCAGCTTCCGCGCTTCTCCGGCAAAGGCGGCCGAGCGGTCGACGGGAAGCGGCGGCTTGCGCGAATCGGGTTGTGGCGCAGGCGGGCGCTGGTCGAGCATATGCTCAAGCCGGCTGAGAAAGTTTTGGCCGCCGGTGCGCAGCTTTACTTGCGAGAGGTCGCCCCGCGCATCCAGGACGCCGTCGGCCAGCCCTTGCTTGGCCTGCAATGTATCGACCATGCGGTGCTCGATCGTATTCTCCGAAACCAGATTGATCACGGTCACGTTGCGCGGCTGGTTCTTGCGCCAGGCGCGCGCGATCCGCTGTTCGAGCTTGGCCGGATTCCACGGCAAATCGCAGTTGATGACCACGCTAGCGTTTTGAAGGTTGAGGCCGGTCCCTCCCGACTCCGTGCTGAGGAAAATGCGGCAGGCGGGATCGCCTTTGAACATCATGATTTCCGCGCGACGGCGGCGCTGTGGAACTCTTCCAGTGTGCCAGGCATAACCGAGCTTCAGCTTCTTGCAGAGATCTCGCACCAGCTCGAGCATCCGCTCCCACTCGGAGAAAATGATGACCTTCACCTCGGGGTCGGCGCAGACCTCTTCGAGGATCGATCGGAGCTCGCCGAGCTTCGGGCAAATGCGGTCCTCAGAATCGAGAATGTAATTCGTGTCGCAGATCATCCGCATCATCGCGAGCTCGCGCATCAGCTTATCCTGCTCCTGCTTGGTGAGCGGACGGCGCTTGGAGATATTCCAGAGACGAGCGACCTGGGCCTGATGGTCTTCGTAAGTCTGCTGCTGTTCCTTACTCAACGGAACGAAATAGAAACGATCACTCCGGCTCGGCAATTCGCTCTCCACATCGCTCTTGCGGCGCCGCAACATCAGCGGGCGAATGCGCTCCTGCAGCCGTTCCAGGTCTTGGTATTCTTCCGGTCGCCCCCGGTCGTTCAATTGGTAGAATTCGCGATTGAAGCGGAAAAGCGGACCAAAGATAGCCGGATCGAGGAAGCCGAAGATGGAGAAAATCTCGTCGATCCGGTTTTCAATCGGCGTTCCGGTCAGGACGAAGGCGTAGCGGCTCCTCAAACGCTTGATCGAGCGGGCCGTCTTGGTGCTCCAGTTTTTGATCCGCTGCGCTTCGTCCAAGACGATAATGTCCGGCTTCAGCCGCTCGTTCACGGCGAGCGCATCGGGGACCATTTGCTCGTAGTTGACCAGCGTAAAGAATGGGGCGGTATCGTAGGCGAGGAGCCGCCGTTCCTTGCTCCCGTAAACCACTTGGTACGGGAGCCGGGTGAATTTCTGGATCTGGTCTTCCCACTCTGTCTTGAGCGAGGCGGGCGAGACGATGAGAACCCGTTTCGCCTGGCCGAGCCGGTGCAAGAGCGCGCAGGCGGCGATGGCCTGGATCGTCTTGCCGAGCCCCATTTCGTCGGCGAGCAGAGCGCGCTCCGTAAAGGCGAGATGGAGCATCCCCTCGCGTTGATAGGGAAAGAGCGGCATGAGCGTCTCATTTTGCGGATAGATTCCCGCCTGGACTTTCTCTTCGTACTCTCGCCGGAGACGCGTCCGTTCCGCCTCCCGCTTCCGGCTCTCCAGCCACGGCTCGATTTCCTGAGAGAGGCGGAGCTCAGGGAGGTTCCAAGCGCGGAGGCGGTCCAAAGCTTCGTCCACCGACCCGGAGAGCTGCCGGCCGTCCTCGTCGAAGAGGGTGCGCGCCTTTCGCGGAAGACGGAGGATTCCGCGGGCGACCCGCAGCTTGCCCCGACCGCGATCCGGCGCGACCTCGATGAGCGAGGAGCCTTCCCGTCCGGCAGCCGCGTAGAGCTTTGGGAACCGCGCCTCCAAGTGGAGCAGCACGGCCTCAACGTGTTTGCACGAGCCGAGCCCATTGATTTGGAAATCGACGCAGGAACACGAAAAGTCGCGCTCTTTGAGGTCTCGAATCTCCACCCCGTAAACCAGCCCGCTCGGAGACTTGACCTGGAAGTTCGAAAAGATCCGCTCGGCCGGCTTCGTATTCGTGATTACCGGCTGCTCATCGATCGCGCGCTGACGCCGGCGCTTGAGCTCGTCCTCATCGGTGGTGCGCCAATCGTAGGCGGTCGGGACGGGAGGCTCCTTTTCGGAAGATGGTTTCGATTTCATGTCGTGCGGCATGGTCTCTATCGAAAAGTGTGGCATGCGTGCGATGCAAATTCGTGGGAAGGGGAAGGGGGATGAAGGGACGAAGATCTCGGCGTATTTGCGATCCTCAGCGCTGCTTCGAGAGCCTCCTTCGGGCGATCGGGTTTTCCATCGGCGTCCAAGGTGAAATGGTGATCGGTCAACCAATCGCGCAACCGCGCTCCGGCGGGCCAGCCAATGACTTCCTCGACCAGATTATCCGATCCCCACATCCAGACATCCACTTCCGGCTCGATGACGATCGACTTCGCCGCTCCCTGCCACCTTGCGGCAAGGCGCTGGTCGAGCTCGGCTTCCACGGCAGCTGCGGAAGGGAGGCTGGTTCCGCTTCCCTCGAAATCGAAGACCAACAGCGCATGGGTGAAACGTTGCCGTTCCCGCTGAAGGACATCCGGACCGCTCCGACGTGCGCCGCCGTTGCGGCCCGGGTGAACGCGAAATTCATACTCGACGGGTCGAATCGCCAGCGCTTTGTGTCGGCTCAACGCGCCTTTGAGCGCAAACTGAGCGTTTTTGTCCGCCACCAAGAGCACGAGGTCCTTCATCGGGATCGATCAGCCCAGAATCCCGGCGGCGAAGAGAACGCCCAAATCCGGCTCGCCCTTCTTCCATTCGCGCAGCGCCGGGTGGAGGTCGCCGGAAACGATGTCGGTGGCTCCGTTCTCGTCTTTCGCAAAACATAGCACGTCGCACGGCTCCAACATGTTCAAGGCGACGGGACTGTGGGTGGCGAGGAGAACCTGGCTGCGATAGACGGAGGAAAGCGATTGCAACACGGTTTCGATGGCGCGCGGATGGATGCCGTTTTCCGGCACCTCGATCAAGAATGTGCCATCGAGCTCGGGCAGATAAGCGGGAATGGTCAGGGTCAACAGCCGGAGGGTGCCGTCCGAGGCCAGCCAGGATGGAATCCATTTTGGTATTCGATGACCAGATAACGATGGCGGTCTTCGGGGCGCTCGACGGAGTCGACATCCTGAATGTCTTCCAGGGCCGTGCGCACGTGATCGAGCCATGCGCGAAATCGCTTCGGGTCTTGCCTGAGCTCGGCTACGACCCACGGTAGGTTTGATCCGTCGGTCTGGAAACGGCGACCCTGGCCTGGAGGGCTTGGTTGGCGAATCAACTGGCTGTTGAGCACGAATGGTTGGACGCCTTTCTCCAGCAGATTTCGAAACCAGATGCTGACCGGAAAGCTGTCGGTATCGGCTGGAATATTGGCCAGGGCCGATCGGCCCCGGCCCAGTTTGAACGAAGGCATGTATGATTTGCGGCCTTCGGTGTAATAGTTGTCGTTGCCGCCCGGTGTCTTAGTGAGCGCAGCTTTCTGCCCCTTGTGGGCGCGGCTGATCAGATTCGGGCTCTCCAACTTCACGGCGGGAAAAGGCTCAACGTGGGGCGCCTTTTCCTCCGCTGCCTCCTTCAGCCAAAGCGTCTCGTGATCGAGACCGGTTTCATTCGCTTCCGATTCCAGTCCGACCTCAATCTCGTAACGAACGCGGCTAAAACGCTGCTTGTCATCCGCCATCGCTTTGCGCACCGCATCCGGAATCTCGGCCTCGACCGCGAGTTGGAACGCACGGCCTTCGCCCATCCAGAGGAGCTTTTCAAAGCTGCTGCTCCGGAGGCGCACCGTTTCCAGGACCTCGCCTCGATTTCGCATCAGATCGCCGAGAAATCCGATCACGTCGAGAAACGTCGTCTTGCCGCTTGCATTCGGGCCGACGAGCGCGCGAAACCGCCCGAGCGTCTGGTCCACTGACTTCAGGCAGCGGAATGAGCGGGTCTGGATGCGAGTGAACATGGCGGGATCATGGATGATGACGGGCCGATCTACAACTCCGCCGGCGAAATCGGACCCACGGGCTCGTTATCCTAGCTCGGTGATGGTTCCATCCGTGGCCGCTTCGAATAAGTTTTGGGAGAGAGGATACGGCTGGGTGTGGAAATCCAGAATCCCGAAGTGTGCATCAACGAGTTGCTCAAGTACGTGCTGGGAGCGGTCCGACTGATCGAAGGTCGCTTTCAGATTCTGCAGGCCAATCTGGGTTCCATTTGCAACGATCGTATCTGGACGATCCCGCGATTCCTCAAAAACCGCTCCCGGATACCTGGTTCTAACGATTTTCATCACCCGACTTCGAAAGTCGGTGACGGCTTGGCGCGGAATAGCGAATAGAACATGAACGCGGAGATGGTAAGAAGAGGAGCTCCCAGAATGAACGTCCGGCGATTCATGGCTCAGTATTGTGGCTTTTCGCTAACGCTCGTCTATTCCGTCGGCGAGTCCCCCCTCGCCTTCTTGGCCGGGGCTTTCTTGGGTTTTGGAGATGGCTCCGCGGCGGAGTCCGGCTGGGGCGCAGGTGGGGAGAACGAGAGGACGGAAGAGGAGGGGGCGCCGGTCAGCAAGAACCCCTTGGTCACGTTTTCGGCGATGAGGCGGTCGGCCAGCTTTTGGGCGCGCGGTTCGGTGAAGGCGCATTGGGTAGTGACTTTCAGGGGGTCCTTCCGTTTCGCCGAGTAGTCAGTCCAGTAGATCACGTAGGGGACGGCCGGCTCGCCGCCGGTTTTGACCACGACCAGCTTTCGGACGGCGTCGCCTTTGACGTAGACTTCGCGGCGGATGATTTCCGGCGTGTGCTTGCCTTCGGCGCGGATTTGCGGCGGTTGGGGGTTGGGGAGGATTTGCTCGATGCGGGCGCCGCCTGTGGCGAGCGCTTTGTCAGGGCGCAGGGTGCTGAACGTGGCGAAGGTGAGCCGCGGGAAAGGGACGAGGCCAAGGAACTCGTAGCTCTCTCCGTCGTGGGCGAAGAGCTGGGTGCGGTTCTCCTTGTCGTGGCTGCTGGTGGTGACGATGTCTTCGCCGTGGAGCTCGACGAGGTGGACGGGCTTGACGAAGTGGACCGTGCGTCCATCGGAATCGGTCATGGCCAGCGGCGCGGCGACCTTGAGCGGAGTGAAGGTGCGGAGGAGCTCTTCGCGCTGTTGATCGGTGAGGCCGGAGCCGACGCGGGCGAAGGTCTGTAAGAGGAGCTTGCCGTTTTGCTTCTCGGGGTAATTGAGGGCCGTGAGAAGCGAGGTGACGCCGAATTTGCCTTCGAATTCGCCCTCGACGTAGCCGATCACGACGGCGTCGATGCTCACGTGCGGCTTGATCTTGGTGAGATCGAGGCGTTGCAACCGGCGGACGACGAGCCCTTCCTGCCCGGCGGCGATCCGGTCGGCGAAGACGCGGGTGAGCTCTTTCTCGGGGATGATCGATCCGGCGGCGCGATGGAAATGCGCGGCCTCATCGTCGCCGAAAAGCTGACCGAGCTGATCCCAGGTCTCCCGGAATTTGTCCTGATTGGGACGAAGGTCTTTGCCGTCGAGCATGATGATGTCGAGCATCACCAGCTTGAGCGCGGCGATTTCTTCCGGCGTCCCATTGAAGGAGACGCGCACGACGTCGGCAATCCCGGGGCGCTTGGACTTCGGGTCGGTGTGGGCGAGATAGAGCTCGGCACGGAAGAGGCCTTTCTTGATTTTGCGTTGGGTGAGGCGCTCGGCCAGCCGGTCCAGGGCGGGAAGTCCGAGGCGGACGCGCCCGGAGGGGGCGTTGAACGCGAAGATCCCCTTGGCCTGGTCCCATGAGATGAAGACTCCTTCTCCGTCGTACTTCGTCGTCTCCAGGATCGGCTCGGCGGTGGCGAAGCGCCGCTCGATTTGATCGGGGGTGAGCGCCGCCATTTTGCGGCTGACCTGATTCTCGAATTGGGTCGCGATCTCGAGCAGGGTGCGGTCGGTCACGGCGCCGCTCTGAGCGAGCTTGTAGGCGCCGCCTTTGGCCAGGAGCTTGGTTTCGTCGATCATACAGCGGCGGAGTTGGGGGCTGGGGCCGGACGTTTGAGCTCCTGGTCAGTCAGGAGGAGGAGGAGCTTGTACTTGCCGTCATCTTCGCCGACGCCGATCTCGCCAAAGAGGAAGGCGCGATACGGGGTTCCTTTGTCGCGGACGACCAACGGGAGGTTCCCCTTGGGACCGGAGCCGAGGAGGGCGAGCTCCTGCTTTTCATGGAGCTCCTTGGCGATGCCGAAGAGGAAATCTTTGGTTACGCCGTCTTCGTGGATCAATTGGTAGACCTGTTTGAAGACGAAATCGGTGAGGCCTTGCGCCAGCGGCAAGCGTTTGCCGATCTTGATGGGATAAAGGTCGTCGAGGTTGGTCTTGCGATTAATGTGCGGGCGGCGCTCTTTTTCCGCGCCCGCGGCGTCATAGACGATGTCGATTTGCTTGAAATCCGAGACCGGTTCGGCGCTCGGGCTCGCCGGGTCATAGTAGGCGGCGCTGAGGCTGTCGACATCGAGCACTTCGCCCGCAGCCGCGAGGGCGAGCTCGGGATCGGCGGCGATCAGCTCGGCGGCCGTTACTTTGAACGGATCGAGCTTGGCGCTGACGCCGTTGGTCACGCGCGCGGTGGCCACGGGACCGGCTGGAGTGAGGAGGCGAATGGCTGGTTTCTGGCGCGCCTGCGGAAGGCCCTGGAAGAGGACGCGGGCCGTTTTGCCCTGGAGATCGAGATGGATCGAATTCATCGGGGTATCGGGTTAAACCATCGAAAAATCGAGATCCTCGCCCTCCTCCTCGGCGTCGTCTTCGGCATCGAAGAAGGAGTAGGCAACACTTAGGCCGACGAAGGTCGAGCACTTCGCTTCGCCCACGAGGAGGTAGCCTTCGGCCGCTTTGACCAGAAGGAGCGCTTCCTTGGGGAGGATGCTCTTGCGGAAGGAGAATTGCGTCTCGTAAAGGCCGGGCGCGAGTGAGAGACCCTCCAGCGGGTAGACATCGCTCACGGCAAAGGTGGCGAGCCGCGTCAGCGTGGTCGGGCGGATCTCGTTTTCCTGCTCGAAGGCGCTCGGTTTGAGCTCGGCGATTTGACCGTCCATTTCAGTCTGGATCTCGTCGACAGGCGATCCCTCGGGATCCAACTTCACGAGCGCGACCTCTTCGCGCCGCAGGAGCCGACCATCGGCGCTGAGCAAGCCGCGATTGAGGATTTTGCCGTCGCGTTCGGCCACCTTGCGCGAGTAACCATAGAGGGCCTTTTTTTCCACGCGCGACCCGAGCTGGCCCACGAGGACGGCGTCGCCGAGCTTGAATTTGATTTCCTTCATAGAAGTTTCCGGGGTTCTAGCAGGAGGGCGAGTGGCGAGGGAAGCCTTCCTTGGTTATCCGTGCTTCCCTTCATCGGAATACACTCGTTCCCAGAGATCGAGTATTGTCCCGTAGATGTCGGCGTTGTCGCTGACGACCAGCGCCGAGTCGTCGATAGGAATCGGCATCTGCTCAAGGCCAGTGAGTAGCTGGCGCAGCGACTTGGTCGCACCGGCGAGCGCTTCAGCCCGGCAATAAACGACGATTAGCTGTCGGTCACTTTGCCTCACGATTCGGCCACGCAGAAACCCGCAATAGTCGGGCTCGTCCATTAGAATATGTTCGTACCCGCGCGGCGGATGAGCCCGATGACTCGTTTGCGCGTCGTGGAGGCGGCCATCCGGATAAATCCAAAAGACAAATTCCGGAGCCGCGTGGGTGAGACTCCGGATGGCGGTGCGCCGACCGCGGAAATCCCCGGCGAGAAACTCGAACGCTTGTGCGGCTTCGGTCCGTGATACTGATCCAATCGTGATCATGGGCTCGTTAAGGGTGATATGCGTGTCGACCCAAATCGTCTTGTGGCGAGGAGCGGAGGGTCAATGCGTCGACGGGCGTAAATGAGGCAGGCCTTCAAGTCGTCGGATTCCAAGTCGGGCATTTCGCCAAGAATCTCCGCGGCGTCAAGGCCCGCAGCGAAAAGGTAAAGAACGTCGATCACGCGGATACGCATCCCACGAATGCAGGGGCGTCCACCGCATTGGAGTGGGTTAACGGTAATCCGGTCGAGAGGAGTAGCCATAGAATAGAGGTAGCGGAAAGAGCGGTTACGCATCAATGCCGATTGGAGGAGCCCGCGGAGAAGGGCGGCATTCCAATCTGCCTGCCGAATCATCTATTGGAGCCAGAGATCCTGCCCTGGGGGCTTATGAATGGATTGGGGTAGCACAACCAAGTTTAATTGCGCGTGACGAGTGGACATTCCTAACATCACAATAGCCGCTGACGCTGATCTTGCCTTCCAAGCCAGTCAATTTCCACCCTCGAGCTTGGCGTCACCGACATCTGTGTTAAAACGCAAGCCGTCCATAGTGGTGAAGTTAGCGCGCGTCACTTTTCCGCTGATGATGACGCTCTTGCCTTTCGGAACTTTCAAGACGGCGGGGCCGGCGGTTGCCGGAAAATAAAACCAAGTCCGCGAGACAAAGTACGTGCCGCCCAAGCTGATTTGTTCGTCTTGCGCTTTGATGCGGAAGCCGGGCGCGCCGGTCCGCTCGTCGGCCCACTCCTGCGCCTCTTCGCAGCGAATCTTCATCGTGATGTCGTGCGCGAGAACCTCGCTCCGAAGGTGATCGTTGATCTCGTCGACGGAGGTCTTGAGCTTGGTGGGAACCTTGGTGTTGGCCGTCAGTTGCCTGGGGATTTTGTCGAAAAGCTCCTTGAGGGTGACAGGCTTCTGACCGGCAGGGGCGGACCCCTGGCCCATGGCTGGCGCCTGCACCACGAATAGGAGGAGAGCCGAGAGAAGTCCGAGGGGAAGCCGCTTCATGCAGGAAAGGAATTCAGAAGGGCGGCTTTTTGGCAAGAGCAAAGCAGACCGAACGGAGGAGGCTCCTGAGTTTCGGGGCGGCGTCGCCCGGCTATCGGCGTGGAGGAAGCCAAGGTTGGGGATTTGCATTCTCGCTTAGCCATTCTGCGGGGACGTTTGATCGATCCGGGCAATCGTGTACTTTGGAGACGCCATGGAAGCCATCGCTGCAAAACTTGAGACCAAGCTCCACGAGTGGAAACCGGAAATCTCAGACAAGGTCCGTGCGCTCGTGGCCGAAATTATTGAGCTGGCCGACGACGACGCCCTCGACATCGGGCGATCCCGGATTGTCGAAAGCGAAGTGCTGAAGATCCTCGATGGGCCCGCGGCCCGGTGAAGTGTGGTTGGCGGATCTCAGATTAGCTTCATTCCGCGCTTTGCTCGATTCGTTGAAGCCGCTTGCCTAGGAGATTAAACTTCTTGGTCGGCTTGCGGCCGTACGTCAGGTTGCCGAAGCCCCAGAACGAGCGAGCCTCCGTGTCTGAATTCGCCTACGGCTTTAAGATCTCGCTTTTGATCCATTTCAGCGCTTCCTCGCGCTCGTGGAGCGCGCCTTCGAGTTGGCGGGATTGGACGGCTTCCAGGATCTCCTTGAACCGCGGGCCAGGGCGGAGACCGAGCGCGATGAGGTCGCTTCCGCTCACCAGCGGCGGCGGGATGAGAGGCTCGCTCGCAAATTCTGCCTGCTTCGCCTTGAGGAAGTCGTAGTTGCTGAGGTCGCCCTTGCTGCCCGCGCAGTCGACCCTGTGGAGCTCCATCTCGTCGCCAAAATGCGGACGGGCCATGAAGCGCTTGAGCTTGGCCACGCGCATCGATTGGACGTCCTTGAAGACCATGTGGCAGGCGACGGCTTCCACCGTGGCGTCGATCTCGCGCCGAGAAAAATGCAGCCGGGTCATGAGCCGCTCCGTCATATCGGCCCCGACTTTGTCGTGGCCGGAAAAGCGGATGCGCCCTTCCGCGGGATCGTAGGTGAAGGTGGGCGGCTTGCCGATGTCGTGGAAAAGGACCGAAAGGACGAGCGGCAGTGAGACCTGCTCGGGGAGCAGGGAGAGCATGAGCCGGGTGTGGACGAAGACGTCGCCTTCCGGATGAAATTGCGGCGGTTGCTCGCACCCCTTGAGCGCCTCGAGCTCGGGAAGGATTTCACGCAGGAGCCCGCTCTCGTTCAGCAAATCGAAGCCGCGCAGGCGTTGCGGCGAGAGGAAGATCTTGACCAGCTCTTCGCGGATCCGCTCGGCGCTGACTTCGTGGATCTTGCCCGCATGCTCGATCACGGCCCGCCATGTCTCGCACTCGATCTCAAATCCGAGCAGGGCGGCGAAACGGACCGCGCGGAGCATTCGGAGCCGGTCTTCACCGAACCGCTCGGAGGGGTTCCCGATGGCGCGGAGGATCTTGGCTTCCAGATCCCGCTGGCCTCCCACGTAGTCGATGAGCTCCTCTTTGATCGGATCGTAAAAGAGGCCGTTGACGGTAAAGTCGCGTCGCTGGGAGTCGCGCTCGGGCGTGGAGAAGGCGACGGACTCGGGGCGGCGTCCATCGAGGTAGATGCCGTCGTCGCGAAAAGCGGCGACTTCAATTTGCTGGCCATCTTCCAATACGCAAACGACGCCAAAGTGGGCGCCGACGGCGACGGTGTGGCGGAAGAGCGCCTGCACCTGCTCCGGCTGGGCATTGGTCGCCACGTCGAAGTCGTGCGGCGGCACGCCGCGCAGCCGGTCGCGGACGCAGCCGCCGGCGTACAGGGCGGTAAAGCCGGCCTGCTGGAGGCGCTCGACGATCGAGCGGGCGGTGGTTTCGAGGGGCGCTTGCACGGTGTGGCGTTGGAGTTGGCGCTTCGTGGGAGGATCGGTTCTTTCGTCCCTACGGGACTGGTCGCTCTTGCATGAGGTTCCCAGCGACGAATCACTGGGCTATTTTCTTTCGTCCTACGGACTAGGGCCAGCGGGATTTCCCGGCGCCAGGAAGTGTGCGGTAGTTTTCTTTGATCCCACGGATTGAGGGCCTGCGAGATCCCCGGCGCGAGGAGGTGTAGAGCTATTTTCTTTTGTCCTTCGGACTGGGCTCACCGAAACTCCGCGGGATCAGAAGAGCTGGGCTGGGCTAGGTCGGTCTACGGCTTTGATCGAGCCGATTCGATCTTGCCGGCGGTTGGCGCGGGGGTGTTGGAGCTCACCTTCTGTTTGGCCGAATCGACCTTGGCCACGATCTGTTTGTTGCTTTGATCGAGGGCGAGCGCCTTTTCCCAGTACTGAAGCGCCTGGGCCGCTTTGCCGAGCTTCTGGTAGGTGTCTCCGATGTGCTCGAAGACCACGGCGTCCTCCGGCTTGATGTTCTCGGCGGCCTTGAGGAGCTGCTGGAGGGCAGTTTCGTATTCGCCCTTCTGGAAGTAGTACCAGCCGAAGCTGTCGAGGTAGGCGCCATTGTCGGGGTCCACCTCCAGCGCCTTGCGAATCATCTCGCCGGCTTCATCCAAGTGCTCGCCTCGCTCGACCCACATGTAGCCGAGATAATTGTAGGCCTCTCCCACGGCGGGATCGATCTCGATCGATTTGCGCAGGAGCTCGACGGCCTTGTCGACAAAGCCGGCCTGCTCGGCGGCCGCCCCATAGGAGAAGTAGAACTGGGCGTTGAGCAGATCGTCGTGGCCATTCTCGAATTCGTTGAGCGCCTCGCCGAAGGCCACCATCGCTTCCGCGTGCTTTTTGGCCTGTGAAAGCGTGATCGCGAGCAGGTAGACCGTCTCGGGGTTGTCCGGGAAGCGGCTCCGCGCGCTCTTAGCCGTCTCGACCGCTTCGTCGTACCGCTGCATGCGCATCTGCATTTCGGCGACGTGGATGTGATTGCGCGGCTCGCTGGCGTCGATCAGGATGCTGTGCTTGTAGTTGCCGAGCGCCTTGTCTTCGTCGCTCTTGGCCTGGACCACCTCGCCGCGGGCTTGCTCTTCCTCGGCTTTGTCTTTGTAAAGCTCCCCGAGGAGCTCGAACGTCTCAAAGCGGAGCGAATCCGCCTGGGTGATCTGTTCCAGCACCTCGATGGCCTTATCCCGCTGGCCTGTCTCGTTCAACGCGCGGGCCAGCTTTTCGCCCACATTCGAGAGGGCGGGATCTTCCGAATCCTGCTTCAGCCGCAGCGCCGTCAAGTAGTACGGAATCGCTTCCTTGATCTGACGGGAATCGACAAAGTAGTTGCCGACTTTGGCCTGCACCACGGCGTCGCCGGGAGCGAGCCCCGCCGCCTTGAGGAAGAGCGAGCTGGTTTGCCGAAGCGCATCAGGAGAGGCCGCCGAGCCGTCCTCTTTCAGGTAGGTCTGGGCATAGAGGCCGCCGATTTGAAGCCAGAATTGAGCGTCGCTGCTGGTGGACTTGACCGCCCGCTGCAGCAGTTGCACCACTTTGTCCGTCTGCCCCGCTGCGGCTTGCAGCTCGAAAATGGCGAGGTAGGAGGGGTAAAAATTGGGGTCGAGCGCCAGGGCTTGCTCGGCGTACTTCAGCGCCGAGTCGTTCTTCTTCAGGTACTTCGCGTAGATCTGAGAGAGGTAGATCAGCGGCAGCGGCTCCTTCGGGGCCGCCTTGGCCGCATCCTTGAGCACCTGGATGCCCGAGGGGGCGTCGTTCTTCTGCGCGTCCATGTACGCGATCTTCACCGCCAATTCGACATTGGTGGAATCGAGATCGAACGCCTTCTGGTAGTTGGCCAGCGCTTCTTCGGTATCCGAGTTGTCTTCGGCGAGGAGGCCGACCGAAAACGCCGCCAGCGCCTCGGCCCGCCGATCGGCTTCGTGCGCGAGCGCCAAGTCGGTGGTCGCCGGGTCGTTGGTCGCCTCGGTGTCCGCGAATTCCGGATGCTCCGAGCGCACTGCGCGCGCACCCGGCTCCGGGCTGGGGGATGCCTTGCCGGTCGTGTGCGCCTTAGCCGGCCGTGAGGCGCGATCAGCGGCAGCCTGAGCAGGAGCCGCCAAAAGGGCTAGCAGGAAGCTGTAAGAGAGTAGCGTCCCTATCTGCTTTGCGGATGAAAGAGCAGATCGGGACATCAACATACGCCGAATTTAGCGCCTAGCTCTTATAGCGCAAACGCTTCTTGTGACGGTTTTCTTTCATCCGCTTCTTGCGTTTGTGCTTGGCGATTTTTGCTTTCCGACGCTTCTTGAGTGAACCCATTGTCTTATAGTTTCTTTCTGGAAATTGAGGGGCGGAGAGGGAAGCATGTTTTTCCGAGGGGGGCAACGGAAAAGTGGATTAAAAAGAGGGGGAGGTGACGATTTTTGGCCATTTCCCGGCGCGGGGTCGTTTGTGGGAGGAGATCAGGCGCGCAAGCTCGGGGAGGGCTGGGTGGCGCTCTGCGAAGTTGAGCAAGAGCATGAGCATGAGAAAGAGTAAGACAAAGAATGAGCGCCGCTCAGTAGACGACCTTGTTCAGAGGGTACTCGATGATCCCCTCGGCCCCGAGCGCCTTCAGCTGCGGGATGATCTCCCGCACCACGGCTTCGTCGATGATCGTCTCGACCGCGATCCAGCCCGGCTGGGCCAGTTGGGCGACGGTGGGGTTGCGGAGCGCCGGCAGCGCCTTCAGCAGGCTCGCCAGCTTGTCTTCTTCCAGGTTCATCTTGAGACCGACCTTTGACTGGGCGGCGAAGGCGCCCTCCAGCAGGAGCACCAGCGTGTCGATCTTCTTCCGCTTCCACCCGTCCTCCATCGCGCCACGATTGGCGATGAATTGCGGCGAAGACTCCATCATCGTGGCCAGGATGCGAAGCTTGTTGGCGCGGAGAGAGGAGCCGGTCTCGGTCACATCGGCGATGGCGTCGACCAAATCGGGCACCTTCACTTCCGTGGCTCCCCAGGAAAACTCGATCTCCGCCTTCACTCCGTGCTGCTCGAGGTAGCGCCGGGTCAGCTCCACCGCCTCCGTCGCGATCACTTTCCCTTCGAGATCGGCCACGGCGCGGATGGGCGAATCCTCCGGCACGGCGATGACCCAGCGGGTCGGCTTGGCGCTCGTCTTGGAGAAGGTCATTTCGGTAAGGACGGCCACGTCGGAGGCGTTATTCTCGATCCAATCCTTCCCCGTGAGGCCGCAATCGAGGAACCCATGCTCCACGTAGCGCGAGATTTCCTGCGCGCGCAGCAGGCGGATGACCAGCTCGGGGTCGTCGACATGCGGTTTGTACGACCGGCTGGCGCCGGAAATGTGGAAGCCCGCTTTGGCGAAAAGCGCGAAGGTGGGCTCTTGCAAGCTGCCCGAGGGCAGGCCCACGCGAAGGACGCGGTTGGTAGTCTCCATAGAAAAAGGGACGGCGTTATTAGGGCCAGTCAATCACCGGCGCCAGGAAAATCGAGGGAGGATTCTGTGAATGGGAGAGAGTGGCATCGGCCTCCTGCCTGTAGCCGCGAGGCGCCGCCTCGCTCCTGTCTTTCCCTTTCACATGCTTCCGGGTAGAGCCGCCAGTTTCCCGGCGGCTCCCCCACAGACCCGTACGAGCCCAATTAAGGCATACGGTTCCTCAGAAGCACGGGTCACGGCCCGTGGCGCTATCTGCCGCTGGTGCTGGCGCACGCTCAATGACGACTCGGGTTCGTCGCGTGTGCCCATCGGCAGTTCCGTGTTCCGGCGGTTCCCTTGGCTACTCACAGGCTCCATCGGGTCGGTTCGCCTGCTTTCAATCGCTACTATGAAACCGCTAAGACTTCCGCTTCTCTTCTCGGCGCGCTCATTGCGTTCGCTCACCGATACCCTCCGCTTGCTCGCTCTTTCGCTCGCACCAGCCACGAGGCGGCTGCCGGTGCGCCAGGACGTTGTTCTGCCAGTATCGCCCTTGCTCTGGCTCTTTGCGGTGGGAAGAAGACGGATCTCCCAAGTTCCCAGGGAACCCTTGCGCCCATTTGCCCTGCTCTCAGATCCCGGTCGGATCTCCACGCCCGGCATTTGCTGCGGCGTTTCAATGCTGCCCCACCTGGCATGACCTGTGAGGCTCCAACCACGATGCATCTTTCGGGACTCAATCACACGGCTTTTGGGCTCGCTCCATACGCTTCGTGCCGCCCTCTCGGGTCGACGACGCAATGTTCGCTTCCGGCTGGCTGCCAGCCTTTGCCGGGCGGGGCTCGATTCCCGCTGGGTTCCTGTATTGAATTTCAGTGTTTTCACTTCCTTTCGATCTGGGCCAAGCTTCATTCGCTTGTTTCTTGGCGCGACATGCTCATGCTCTTTTTGGAAAATGGCGTGGGGCGGAGCGTTGCGCGGAACATCGATTTGCACGGGCGCGAAGTGCAGCATGCCGAGGCAAAATCGGCGATTGGCTTATCTCTTTACTCCGAGCTCAAAGCCATTTGAGCATGAGCATGAGCATGTGAAAGGCAAAGGCAGGAGCGAGGCAAGAGCCTCACGCAAGCGGCTCCTGTCCCGCTTGCGCCACTTCTGCCCGCAGCCGGACGCGGAGGAATTCCACGGCCCTCGCAATCGACTCGGCGACCGTCTCCTGGTCGGTCCGCAGCATCAATTCGGCTTCTGTCGGCGCTTCGTACGGTGCGCTGATGCCGGTAAAATCTTTGATTTCGCCGGCCCTCGCTCGCTTATAGAGCCCTTTGGTGTCGCGCTGCTCGCAGACTTCCAGCGGGGCGGCGACGAAGATTTCGATGAAATCCATACCGGCCTGCAGGGTCGAGGTGCGCGCACGCCGCCGGTCTTCCTGATACGGCGAGATAAAGGCGGTGATCGTGATCACGCCGGCGTCGCTCATCAGCTTGGCCACCTCACCGACCCGCCGAATGTTCTCTTCCCGGTCCGCCGGGGAAAAACCGAGATTGGAATTGAGCCCGTGCCGGACATTGTCGCCATCCAGCACGTAGACTTGGAACCCGAGGTTGAAGAGCTCCCTTTCGATGCCGCGCGCCAGGGTCGATTTGCCAGCCCCGCTCAAACCGGTGAGCCAAACGACGGCCCCCCTATGCCCATTCCGGCGGGCTCGGAGCGCGGATGTTACGTCGCCCTCCGACCAGAAGATGTTCTCGCTCTTGATCGTGGACCGATCCGGGTCGGGGGATGGTGGGGGCGAAGCGCTCACGGTGGGACTTAGAGGAGGAAGAACGCGAGCGCAAGAGGCGGAACGCGAGAGCCGGAGCACGCCCGACCCAGAGACGGAGAGGCCCATGTTGTTATGGGCGTAAGCACGGCCCGGGGTCGGGCTCCGACCCACGGACACTCCCGCCTGGGAAGCGGAGCCTCCCTCCCAAGTGCGCGCCCAATCGGAGTTTGGTTGCGAGAGACTCTGAGGGAACCGAACGGAGTGCACCCCGCCGGCCGAAACACAACCAGCCTAACAAAGCTGCCGCTTGTGAGCAACTTGGCGGCCATCTCGGACGTCTAATCGGCGTGTGGGCGGCATGGCCAAGTGAGGCCGAAGCGGACGAGGTACTTGCGGAGGCGGTCGGCGTCGTTGGCGACTTTGCGCTGGCCGCGGCTCACGGCGAAGAGACGGCGACCGGCTTCGCTGAGCGTGGCGCTGGCGCGGCAGATGCGGATGACGCAGGCGAGCTGGGCGCGATCGAAGAGGTCGAGCTTGGCAGCGTCGGGGCCGAGGGCTTCGGTGAGCAGAAGGTCGTCGGAGCCGGCGGCGGGAACGGTTTGCCAGGCGGCGCGGAGGCGGGCGAGCTCGGCGGCGAGGACGGGGCGGCTGATGCGGCCGCCGGGAGCGAGGGTGGCCATGCGGGTGACGGCGGCGTTGAGGTCGCGAAAATTGGCGCTCCACTTCGCCTCGCCGGATCGCGCGAAGCCGAGGAAGGCGGCGCGCACATCCTTGGCCATGCTGATGCGGCGGCCCATCCGTTTGCCAGCAGCTTCGAGCTCGTGATCGAGATTCGGCTCGATATCCTCAGCGCGCTGGGCCAGGCCGGGAAGCTGGAAGGTCCAGAGGTTGATGCGCGCGAGGAGGTCTTCGCGGAAGTCGCCGGATTGCACGTCGCCGCTGAGGTCGCAATTGGTGCCAGCGATGAGTTGGAAGTCGCTCTCGGCTTCGCGATCGGCGCCGACCGGCAGGAAGCGCTTCTCTTCCAAGGCGCGCAGCAACATCGCCTGCTCGTCGGGGCCGAGCTCGCCGATCTCGTCAAGAAACAAGAGCCCGCCGTGGGCGGTGCGGAGCAAGCCGGGCCGGTCGCGCTGAGCGCCGGTGAAGGCGCCGCGGACATGGCCGAAGAGGGTGCTGGCGGCGGTGTCGCCGCGCAGGGTGGCGCAGTTCACCTCGACGAACCCGCCCTCGAGCTGATGGCGCTGCTTCTTCAGCTCGAAGATCCGACGCGCCAACGAGGACTTTCCCGCGCCGGTCGGCCCCATAAGCAACATCGGCTCGCGCGAGGCGACCGCCACTTGCTCGATCTCCTCGATCATGCGGTTGAAGGCCGCATTGCGCGTGGCGATGCCGCTCTTCAAAAAACTGCGTGGCGATACGGTCGTAGCGAGAGAGATCGAGATCGATGATGGAATAGCGGCCTGCGGCGCCGCGATCGCGATCCCGTGGCGGCGAGGTCTGGATGAGCCGCGCCGGCAGATGGCGCGATTCGGTGAGCAGGAAGAGGCAGATCTGCGCGACGTGCGTGCCGGTAGTGATGTGGACGAGATACTCCTCGCGCTCGATCTGAAAGGGATAGCTGCGACAGAAGTCCGCCAGCGCGCCGTAGACCTCTTCGAAATCCCACGGATCAGCGAGCTCGACGATGTGCCGACGCACCTCCGTCTCCGGCGAGACGCCGCCGATGTCGCCGGCCACCGCTTCGGCCAGCGAAGAGCTCTTCCGGTCGTGGAGGAGCTCCAGCCGGGAGACCAGCAAGTCGTCGTGCTGGCAGAGCGAGACGGTGGGACGCCAGCTCTCCCAGCGTTGCGGACCGATGCCGCGGTCGAGCTGGGTTCCGAGGAGACCGAGGATGACGAACTTCTTCGAAGGCATAGCGGTTAAGCGCATTCACTAGTTTTTCCGCTATGCTTCTACCAGCAGTAAATCCTGAAACGACCCACTAAAGCGACGCCGTACTCTTTCTCTTCCTACTCGACGGCAACGACTTACGCATCGGGCCAGCAGATCCCAGGCAGAAGTTGGCATGCGACCAGCATTAGGAGGGTTTCAACACAAACAGGCAATCGAGCGGGGCAAAACCCGCCGGCGTCGTTTGCAAAACCCGATTCACCGTCTGAAGGTGACCACCCGGCACCCGCGTTGGACAATTGCCCGCATCTGAGGCGAACAGTTTCCACTCGAGCTTCGGGTCCTTCCGAGAATTCAATCCAACCGGCACAAACAAATGAAACTGGTCGACCTAATCTGGCTCCCGTACAGCGACGACAAGGACGACTATCGAAGCCACATTGCAAGTGCGGCTATCGACGAAGATTGGGGTCAGGATAGGCGTTACCTGTGGGATTATGTGCGCGACAATTTTGAACTCGCGTATCAGCAGGGCCTCGTGCGGCAAGCGCTGGACAAATCATACATCCTCTTTCGCGTCGGAACGCTCACCACTCGCGAGGCCGAACCGCTCACGATGCTCGCAGTCAAGAATCGGTTGTCCGGAAAACAGCCATACGTCTACAAAACAATCTTCACGCGAAAGCGATTTACGGTTCGTGTTGGCGACTCAGATATCACAGAGATCGCGCCAGAACCGCCGAAATATTCGCCACCGGCATACCACGCGGATTTCAACCTTGTCTTCAATATGGCAATTTGATAAACCAAGGGACCGTGCCACGGGCACCGCTGGCGCGGCGCCCGAAGCACGGTCACTCGTGCTCATCGCGCAAAGCTCCCGGTAGGCCTCCTCTTGCCGGCGCCGGCGCGCGTGGAACTCGGCGCGGGCCGCATGTGATCCATCACGCGGCAGATCCACGCTCCCACCGACGAAATCGGGAGAAATCATTTCGCTCCTCCATTTCCGTTGCGAACGATTGCGGACCCGAGGCCGTCGACGAACGGGCATCCTCGCCGCCGGCCAACGCAGACGCCATCCCGCGACGCGCACGGGCAGGACAAATCTTGACTGTGCGAACGTACGATTGCCACCACCGCGGCTTGCATCGCCCTCGGCAGAGCCGGCCAGGCGTTGACTACCTCGCCAAGCTCAGAGCCTGGGGGCGGAGACGCCGCACCCGCGCCAAGTGTGTTCTGGAGTGTGTCGTCTTCTGTAAGTGCCTCACGCTGAAGTGGCTACTTGCAGGTTCGAATCCTGTCGCCCCGACCAGTATTTATGCGGGTTCCAGGGCCGCGCGCGGTTGACGGGACGGAGATGTGACAAAAAGCCGCCAGCTCACGTCCTGTCTCACCCTTCAGGAAATGCGGGCATTACATCCGCTGGATCGGATTCCTAAGAAGAAGTATTCAGACTACTCCTCGACCACCTTGCCGGGGAGCTCGATCAAACCCTTCAAGGCCCGGTCGGCTTCTTCCTCCTCCGTGCCCGTCCTGGCGGCTCTCTTTTCGGCCTGACCATGCGGGTGAATGCCTGAAAGCCTTTTGAGGCTCCAGTGCATGCTGTCGAGCGGGCCTTCCCCTTTGAAGTCCAGCAGCCAGGTGAAGAAAAACGTGAGGAGCCCCGGGATCTTCTGCAGTCCCCAGCTCGCGGTGATCTGCGAGTACTCGTGTGCGAGATCGATGGCGCCCCTCGCTTCGACGTGCACCTGCGCGCTGACGAGTTTCAATTCGTCGAGATACACGCTGCTGCCTGCCATCCGGTGATGCACCGTCATCGTGGATAACTCTTCTTTGTGAAACCCAAAAACTACGCCCCGAAAGAACAGAGAGAGCCGCCCCAGGAGCGGCAGGCGACAGAGCTCCGCCTCGCCAATGCTCAGCGCACCCGCACCGGTAATGGAGGCGGGGGTAAATCCGCCGCCGCCCGTCCAATCGAAACGGACGACTCCAGGCTCCTTTTGGCTGCCGCCAAAATCGTGGGTAATGGATTGCAGTCGGGCGTCGCTCACGGTGAGCTGTGTATCGAATCGCGCCTTCTTTTTTTCCGAAGCTAGATAGATCACGGTCCGTGGCGCCTGAAAATTCCCCGTCCAGAGGCCCGCCTTGAACGCGGAGATCGTGATAACCTGCTTCTCTTCCCGGACTGAAAAGCTCGGCTTCCGAAGGGCGACGTTCGTTTTACCGCTGGCATAGACAAGGTCGCCGCCGAGGGAAATCTCGCCGTTCCAGCGGAGGTTCTCGGGGCGATCGAGCGGGATTTCGCCCATCCCGCTGATTCGCAAGGGGCCCGTCCAACTCAGCCGAACAGCCGGAGGCTGCTTCTGACCAGCGGCAAGACTTTTCCTGACCGACCGCGCCTGGGTCCCAGTGAGGGTGAACTGCGTCTCGAATCGCAGTTTATCGTCCTTCGATGGGAGAAGGACCTGCAGCTTTGGCGCGTTGAGGGCGCCGTCCCAAAGACCCGCTGTGAGATTCGAGATGGCCACCGCCCGATCCTCCACCCGCATGGAAAAGCTTGGTTTCTGGAAGGCGATCCTGGTTGGCCCGCTCGCATAGACGAGGTCGCCGTCGAGCGCCATGTTGCCGCCCCAACGGAGTTGCTCAGGCCGGTTCCAAGGAATTTCTCCTGCACCGTTGATTCGCCAGGCGCCCTTCCAGCGCAGGGGACCCGCGTTCTCTCCGGGTTTACCGAAGCTGGCGATGATCGATGGCAGCCGCACATCATCAAGGGTGAGCTGCGTCTCGAATTGCAGTTTATCGTCCTTCGAGGGGAGTAGGAGCTGCAGCTTTGGCGCGTTGAGGGCGCCGTCCCAAAGACCCGCTGTCAGATTCGAGATGGCCACCGCCCGATCCTCCACCCGCATGGAGAAGCTTGGTTTCTGGAGGGCGATCCGGGTTGGCCCGCTCGCATAGACGAGGTCGCCGTCGAGCACGATGTCGCCACCGCAGCGGAACTGCTCAGGTTGGTCCCAAGGAATTTCTCCGGCGCCGCTGATTCGCCAGGAGCCCATCCACTCCAGCGGAAAGCCCCCAGTCTCCTTCCGCGCTTCGCGAAAACTGTCGACGATCGATTGCGACCGCACGCCATTGAGAGTGAGCTCTGTTTCGATGCGCAACATCTTCTCTTTCGACGGCAGATGGACCCGCAACTTCTGGATCGCGAGACTCCCCTCCCACAGCCCCGCCTTGCCGTCCGAGATAGTCGCCACCTGCTCCTCCACGCGCATCGAAAAAGTCGGCTTTTGCACGGTGACTTTCGTTTCGCCGTTCGCATAGGCGAGGTCGCCATCGAGCGCCATCTCGCCCTGCCAGCGAAACCGCTCGGGCTGATCGACCAGAATTTCTGCCTCTCCGCTGATTCGCCAGGCCCCAGTCCAGTCCACCGGAAAGCTCGCTGGCTGCCTTCGAGCGTCGCCAAGGCTGTTGACGATCGATTGCGACCGCACGCCGTCGAGCGTGAGCTGCGTTTCCATTCGCAGTTTCCTCTCCTGCCACGACCAATGGATTTGCATTCGCGGGACAGTAAGAGCGCCGTCCCACAGACCCGCCCTGAAGTCCGAGAACGTCACGACCTGCTCCTGCACGCGGACTGAAAAACTCGGTTTCCGCAGCGCGATATTTTTTCCGCCGCTCGCATATGCGAGCTCGCCATCGAGCGCCATCTCGCCCCGCCAGCGCAAGCTCTCCGGGTGATCCAGCGGGATCTCTCCCGCGCCATCGATCCACCAGCCGCCCCTGGTGGTCACCGCGGCGAAACTTTCCACGGCCGCCGGATTCATGGCACGCGTGAGAGCTAGCGCATCAATCCCCGAATCAATCCTGCCGATGCGGAGGAGGCGGCTGGCGGGATCGAAGGCCCCGGCCATTTCCAGCTTGCGGCCTTCGTGACCGATGCGCACGTGCTCGATTTCGATTTCTCCATTCCCTCTGCCGACGGGAATCGTCACCGCCGCCTGCGCGAAATCCCATTTCTGCCCTCGCCATTGAAACTTCGCGCCCTCGAGCGTCACCGCGATCGTTTGGGGATTCTCCTCCCGAGACGATCGCAGCTCCAGCCTGATCACCGGCTCGTCCTCCTCTGGCTGAAACTGCAGCCACGACTTCGCCGACTCCAGCCACGCGAGCTCTACGTTGCGGAACAACCCCTCGGTCTTCGCCGCCCGTCTTTCGGCCTCGACCACCTCCGGAGCTCCGGGAGGGGGCGAGTCCACCAGGCATTTCGCTTCGAAGCGAAATCCCTGAAAGCTGGCGTGAAACTCGCGCAGGTCCGTTTTCCCTGGCTCGATAAACAAGCTCAACCCCATGTGCTCGAGCTTTGTCTCCGTCGCCCCGCTGCCGAGCAGGAGCTCCGTATTCGCCGCCTTGAAGAGCACCTTATCCCAGCGAAGCCATGAGAGATTGCCTTTCAGCGCAGCCACCAGACCAACCCGCGCCAGTCGGTCGCGCCTGGCGGCATCGCGATACACCGCCAAGCCATGGAGTTGGATCCCCGCTCCCGGCGCCCAGTCGGCCGCTTCCCAGCTCATGAAAACGCCGTCCTCTGCAAATCGCTCACCGAGCCGAGCCGCAAAAATCTCGCCCACCCGCTGCCGGCCGTAGAAAAAAACGCAAGCTCCCGCAATCAGAACCATCAGTGTAAAGCCGAGCAAAACCCGTAAACCTACGCGGAGCGCCCGTGGTCGTCGTTGAGGCGCCTTGCTCATATGCGGCCACCCTACTCAATCGCCCCGGCCCGACCAAGCTATCAAATGCGATTTCTACTTTGCGCTTGCAACTCTAGAGAGTGAGCTATGAAAATCTGCGGCGAATGTCGCCGGAAGGCGGGAACGCTTCTCCGCCGAGAACGAAGGCCCGCCTTTTTGTGGCGTTTTTCGCTACAAACCGGCTTGAGTATTGAGCCGACTCACGTTAGAACATGCCTATGTCCGACCGAGCCACCACCTCCGCTCGGCCAGTCGCTCGTTAAACCTGCCCTCTGATGTCCGAATTTCAGCCCCAACGCCCCCCGCCATCTCCCCCGATCGCGACAGAAAAGTTGTCGATCGAACGAAAGACCTTCTTCCTCGACTTGAAGGAGAACCAGCGGGGGCGTTTCCTCAAGATTACGGAAGACGTGGGCGGGCGGCGTGACACGATCATGCTTCCCGCGGAGGCTTTTAAGGACTTCCTGGAGGCATTCGAACGGCTGGTCGAGTTTGAAGGAAAGCTCTCGCGCAGCGACGACGCGGCCGGTTGAGCGGCCCCGCCCTCGGGCGGCGGATTCAGGCCGGGCTTACTTCGCTTCCGCAGCAGGCAGCTTGCTTCGCCACTTCGGATACTCTTCGTCGATGAGCTTTTCCGGCCATTTCCCGAACCAAGGCGTGCCCGTGCGCCGCTCCCGCTCGATCTCCGCAAAGGCGTACTTTCTCACTCCGTCGCGTCCGGCAAAGACCGGGTGATTGGTCCCGATCTCGTAGTGTCGCGCCCAGAGCGGAGGCGCCGCCGCGTCTTGCACCACCACCCGGTCATAATCCGCGGTGTAGCGCTGGAACTCTTCTTTCGGCGCCTTGACTGTTTCCACGCGCACACCGGATAGCTTCACCGTGCTCAGCCACTCGACGGCTCCTTCCACGGCCTGGACGATTTCCGGTTTCGGGGAGTCGAAGCGCATGAGGAATTCCACGGTCTCCGTGCTATCCTGCGGACAGATCGAGGCGAGCTCAAAGGTGCGGCCAGGCCTGGCTTCATAGGTGACCCTATCATGTTGCTGGCACCACCCCGTGAGCTTTCCATCCACGCGAATCTGACATTTCAGGATGCATTCCACTCCTCGCCGCACCGCGTCGCGCGCCTTCTCGCTCCGCTCCTCGTCGAGCCAGGCAAAGTGCGGCTCGCGGTCCGCCGCATCCTTGAGCAAGTTCATGCATCCGATCATCACGCCATCGTTGAAGGTAATGTGTGCGTGGAAGTCCTGGGCTTTCGGATAACGCTGCGGAAAGCCGCCATTCGGGTATTGAGCCGCGAAGATATAATCGAGCCCGCGCACGCAAGCGTCGCGCCAGGCCGGCTCCCCGGCTTCCGTGTAGGCCCGCGCCAGGTAATCGACCTGCGAATGCAGGTTCCCGTTATCAAACGAAGAATCGTTCCGACTCCTCGACTCCACGATGGCGGCCTTTTGTTCCTCGGTCAGGATCGCCGTCATATCGTAATCCTTGGGCCAGCCGCCATTTGGACGCTGGAACAGTAAGATATTACTAACGATCTCCCGGACCTGGCTCGGGGCATAGGAGGGCTGATCCGGCTCCGCCTTGATAAATCGCCCCTCGTCACGAATGGCGCGCCAGTGATGCACGCTATCGTGAAACTCATAGATGCTGATCGGCTGAAGGGGCACTTTCTTCACCGTCGTCTGGACGGCAGCTGCCAACGGCGCACGGATGACGCGAATCTCCTCCTTGTTCAGGCTATAGACCATCCACAGCGCATCGTCCTTCCACGAGCCGTCGTTGTTCCATTTGGAGAGGCCGCGATGGTAGCTGGCTCCCGGGTCCTTGGCTCTGCCCTCGTAACGCCGGGTCGGCAAGTCGCCGTGCAGCGCATGCGGGTCGCGGAAGGTGATCCCGTCGTCGCTGGTCAGCATCGCCAGCGGCCAGCGCTTCTTCGGGTCGGGGCTGTAGATCAGGGCGTAACGGCCGTCAGCCGTGCGTTGTCCCCAAACTTTGCCCATCCCGGTGATGAGCGACGCCGGTTGCACGGCCTGCGACCAAGTCTGGCCATGATCGCGCGAAAGCGTGGTCCACCCTTTCTTGCCCACGCCCACGAGCGCGCCATCCTTGCGTTCGAAAAAGCACATCGCCTTGCCGTTCCCTTTGCCCTCCCACGCCTGGCGTTGCGCCGGGTCGAGCAGCATTCCGTAATCCTGCTGTTGCAGATAGATTTGATCGGCCAGCAATTGCCGGCCTGCCTCGACAAAACCTGCATCCGCGCTGTTGGTGAAGGGCGGCGGTTGGCTCGCCGCGTTTTCCGCAGGCGGCCGCAGCGTGAAGACATCGCCCAGCGAATGATCTTCCTTCAGCTCGCGGACCACGATCCCGCCCTTCTTGGCCTCGCTCAATTTCTTTTGACTCACGCGCGCGCCGGCGATCACGAGCATTCGCCCATTCGGAGCCAGGAAAAAATACATCCGCAGCGGCGTCGAGACGCCCTGCGGGAACATCTCCGCCGGCTTCGACCAGGTCTTGCCATCGGTGGACGAGCTGATCAGCTCGCGCGAAGGCCACGTATCCTCATCGCGCTCGCAGGAATTCCAGCCGACGTAGAGCCGCCCGCGCCAAGCGGCCAGGTCGGGATGATGTTGAAACGTCCAGCCCAAACCTTCCGCGGTTTCGGGATGTTCGTGATCCGAACGACAGACGGTGTAAGTCTCCAGTCCCGACGCGACGGGCAAACCGCCGGTTGAGACCTTGAAATTCAGCTTGGCGAGCTCCGGCGCGTCGATGACCAGCGGCTCCTCCAGATTTGGCGGCTCCGCCGCGTGAGCGCTCGAACCGGACGAGCCGAAAGCAAAGGCGAGCCACAGAGCCATCGTCGTCATTTTGGCCAGCAATCTGCCGCTGTGCCGCCAGCGCCGGAAAGCGCCCAGACGCGGGCCGGAGGCGCCAGGGGGCGAGACACGACGAATGCGGCTGGCGCCGTCGCTTCGAATGGCAGTAATTCGGGGGCAAGATTCCGGCACGGTGAGGGGCATGCGTTCCATCGGTGCTTGAAAATGATCGGCCGCTCCCATTTTCCAAGCCTTCTTTTGGCGCCCATCCTGCGCCGCGACGAATTACCGCCCCAGCGATTTGTGAAAGACAGCGATCAGAAGGGCTCGTCGGTGAGCAGGCAGGGCTTGCCGTAAGATATCACTCCTGCCCGTTTCCTTAATGTCGTGCCATTTCAGTTGCTCCGGCGCTCTGGATCTTGATAAACCCTTCACGCGCGAAGCCCTTGCTAAGACCGTGGCTTATTCACAGCCGCCCGCGTGCTCCTTCGTCCACTTCTCACCCGCTAGACTTGCCCTTTGCCCTCACCGCCGAGCCCTAGCGATGCAGCCGCCGAAGCGCAGCCGACCACGGCCGCCACCCGCATCGAAACTATGGACGCCTTGCGCGGCGTCGCGTCGCTAGGCGTCTGCCTCGGCCATCTCCTCATCTGCAATACCGCCTTCTTTCCCGATGGCGCCCTCAAGTCGATCGGATCGCTTGGGCACTTCGGCGTCGAGATCTTCTTCGTCATCTCCGGCTTCGTCATCCCGTACTCGCTCCACCGCGTCGGATATCGAATCGCGGACTGGCCGGTCTTCGTCGCCAAGCGAATGCTCCGGCTTGAGCCGCCCTACCTCTGCACCATCGCCCTGGTTCTGCTCCTCCTCCAGGCGGCCGCCCGTGCTCCGGACTACCAGGGAGAGCCGTTCCACGTCTCCGTGACGCAAATTGCGCTCCACCTCGGCTACATCAACGTTTTCTTCGGCTACCCGTGGCTGCTTTCCATCTTCTGGACGCTCGCCATCGAGTTTCAATACTACCTCCTGCTTGGGCTGCTCTATCCCCTGCTCGTCCATCGAAAGCTCGGCCTTCGGCTCGCCGCCATCGCCGCACCGGCGGCCGTCGCCCTTCTCTTTCCTTCCCAGGCTTTTGTCTTCCACTACTGGTTTCTCTTCGTCCTCGGATTCGCCGCCTTCTACTCACGCACCGAGCTCGCCGGAGGCCGCCAATTCATCCTTCTACTGGCCATCGCCGCCGTCGGGGCAGCCTTAACCCTTGGCTGGGCTCCCGCCGTCGTCGGCGTGGCGGCCGCGCTCATCATTCGCTTCGCGCACTGGAGACATCCGTTCCTCCTCTTTCTCGGGACGATCTCTTATTCGCTTTACCTCGTCCATCTCCCCATCGGCGGCCGCATCGTCAATCTCGGCTTGCGCTTCGTCCACTCGCCTCTCGGCCGCATCGGGCTCCTCCTCTCCGCCGCAGCCGGCTCCATCCTCACCGCCTGGCTATTCTATCGATTGATCGAACGACCCGCGCAACGCTGGTCGAAAGCGCTGCGCTACAGGCGCCGGTAAGCCTCGATCTTACTTCGATTTCATCACCCACACGCCGTCCCATTCGTCACCGGGCGGGGCGGCCTTCAAGGCTGCGCACCGCTCCAGATAAATGCCCGCCAGCTTATCGTAAGGGTTCAGTTTGCCCGCCTCCTTGAAACATTTGGCGGACTCATCCCAATTCCCCTTCCGGTAATAGACGAGACCGGCCTTAAAATAGTTCAACGACTCGTGCATGTTCGGAAAGGTCTCGTCGGTGTGATAGTCGAGCACCTCGTAGATGCAGACCGGCTCGGTCTTCCCCTTCACTACCACCCGGTCGACCTCGCGCACCCGGTACGTCCCCCGCAGCTTCCGATAGGTGTTCTCGCTGATCAAAATGCGCGCCGCATACTGCTTGCACGCGCTTTCCAGGCGCGACGCCAGATTCACGCCGTCTCCGATGATGGTGTAATCCATCCGCTTCGGTGAGCCGATGTTGCCCGACACCACCACATCCGTGTTCAACCCGATCCCGATATCGACCGGCTTCCGTCCGTTCGCGGCCCGTTCCAGATTCCAGCGCCAGAGCTCCGTCACCATCGAAATCGAGGCCCGCACCGCGCGATCCTCGTCGTCATCATGCGGCACCGGCAAGCCGAAAGCCGCCATGATCGCGTCGCCGATGAACTTGTCGAGCATCCCTCCCTGCTTGGTGATGCAATCCACCATCACGGTAAAGTACTCGTTCAGCAGGCTGACCGTCCCCTGGGCGCCGAGCTCTTCGGTGATGCCGGTAAACCCGCGTACATCCGAGAAAAGCACCGTCGCCATCACGCTCTTGCCGCCCAGCATCTCCTCGCCATTGGCCAGCAGCCGGTCGGCCAGCAGCGGGTCCATGTAGCGCGACATCGTCGACTTCATCCGCTTCTCGCTGCTGATATCTTCGATCATCATCAGCGAGCCGAGCTTCTTCCGGGCGCCCTTTTCGGCCACGCTCATCAGCGGCAGCACCGTCACATTCACCGAGACCTGCTCCGTCCCGATCGTCAGCTCCGCATCCATGGTGAGGTCCGGATGCAGCGTCTCCTCGACCACCTTGATCCGTTCCAGCACCCACGCATTCGGCCCGACAAAATAATCCTTCGCATTCCGATGCAAGATCTCCGGCCCCGTCGTCCGCAGGATCTCCAGCCCCGCCGTATTGCAGGTCACGATCTTCTCCTCCTCGTTCAACGTCACCACGCCGTTGGACATACTTTGCAGCATGCTCTCGTTGTAATTCTTGATGTTCTGGACATCGTCGAAAAGCTTCGCGTTTTCGAGGCTGATCGCCAACTGGGCCGTAAACGCCTTCAGCCGCGCCTCATCCTCCTCGCGGAACGGTCCGCCCCGCTTGTTCAGCGCCTGCGTCACCCCGATCACCTTGCCCGCCTTGTTCACGATCGGCACGCACAGGATCGACCGCGTAAAGTACCCGGTCTTCTTGTCGAAGCTCGGATTGAATCGCAAATCCGCGTAAGCATGCGGAATATTGATCGTCTGTCCGCTCGTGAAGACCGCCCCCGCAATGCCGACGTGATTTGGCAGCCGGATCTCGCCCATCGCATCCCCCATCACCACGCGCGAAAACAGCTCCTTCTTCTTTTCGTCGTTGAGAAAGAGCGTCGCCCGATCCGCCTGCAGCATTCGAGCCGCCTCGCCCACCACCTTCGTCAACATCGTGCCGAGGTCGATGTCCGAAGTCACATCGGAAACCAATTGGAGAAAACGCATCTCCTGCTTGCGCGCCTCGTTCATCCGCTCCGCGTACTGCATGCTTTGCAACGTGGTCGCCGTCTGCGTCGCGATCGCCTCGAGGAAGCGCAAGTCGTCGTCCGTGAATCCGCCGTGCCGTTTGTTCAGCACCTGCAGCGCGCCCACGATCTCTCCGCGGGCCGTCCGAATCGGCGCGCACATCACGCACTTGGTCACGAAGCCGGTCCGCTGATCGATTGCACTGTTGAAGCGCCCATCGGCATACGCATCCGGCACGATCACTCCTTCGCCCGCCGTAAAGACGTGCCCGGCGATGCCAGTGTTGTTCAGAATCCGAATCTCGCGAAAGCCCGCGCCGTGCCCGATCCGCGAGTAGAGCTCGCGGGTGCTGGGGTCGTTCAGGAAAAGGGTGCCGCGCTCTGCATCCGACTCGCGCGCCGCGATCTCGACGATGGCCGGGAGCACATCGTCGTGGTTCTCCAGCGCCGCGACTTCGCGGGAGATGCTCAGCAGGAGCTCCGCCCGCCGCAGACTCTGCTTCGCCGCCTGGCGCGGTTTTTTCGTCTTATCGGCCATGGCAAGCCTCCAATTGTGCGCGGAGCGCTGCGATCGTCTCCTGCGCTTGCTGCTGGTCGTCGCGAGCCGCGCGGTGCATCGCCTGGATTTCGTTCTCGTGCTGGATGCGCAGCGCCTCCATTTCCTCCCGCAGAGTGATCACCGTCGACTTCAGCTCGGCGATTTCTCCCTGCGCCGCCGCCACCGCCTTCTGCGCGGCCCGCTCGCCCTCGTAACGCAGCACCTCCATCTCCTCTCGCATCGCCGCAATCGTTTCGCGCAACTGTTGCGCCTCGCCTTTGCCGATCGCCGCCGCCTGCTGGACCGCGGCCTGTTGGCTCGAGACGATTTCGTCCATTTCTTCGCGCATCGCGGCGATCGTCTCACGCAGTTGGCGGTGCTCCAGCTGCGCGAGCGCATCATCATCAGTTGGGGAGGAGAATGAAAGCTGCACACCGCACTGCTACAGCAACATGTTTACCAAGGGGAATCTCTTTTCGCATCACCACTCACTTTTTTATCGCCCTTCAACCCGTAAACGCCTATTTCGCCCGAATTGGCCGTCTCCTCCCAGGAATGAAACAGCCCCTCAATTTCCAGAAACGAGTCGGGCTCTGAGCCCGTCCAATTGCTAATCCGCCCATCCACTCGCTCCGCGCGCCTCTGCCCCCTCGACACCCGACACTCGACACCTGACACTCTCCTCATGGCCACCATATCCGAAGCGCTGGCCATCGCCCTCCGGCACTTTCATTCCGGCCAATTCCAGCCGGCCTCGGAGATCTGCACCAAGATCCTCCGGGCCGACCCGAACCAGGTCGATGCGCTCCACCTTCTCGGCAAGGCAGCCTACCGGCTCGGCAAACGCGACCTCGCCCTCTCCTGCCTCGGGCGGGCCATTCAATCGGAGCAGAACGCCCCCGAGCTCCACCTCACCCTCGCCAACATCCATCTCGCCCTCAGCCGGACTGACGAAGCCATCGCCGGCTACCGGCGCGCCCTCGCGCTCGACCCCGCCTTCGTGGCCGCCCACAATAATCTCGGCAACGCCCTTAAGGCCCAGGGAAACTTGGACGAGGCCGCCGCCGCCTATCGTCGCACCCTCGAGCTCCAGCCCGATCTCGCCGAAGCCCACAACAATCTTGGGAACATCTGCCGGGAGCAACGGAAGCTGGACGAAGCCGTCGCCTGTTACCGCCGCGCCCTCGAGCTGAAGCCCGACTTCGCCGATGCCTGGAACAATCTCGGCAACGCCTTCAAGGATAGGGAAACGCCCGCCCCAGCCGTAGATTGCTTTCGCCGCGCCCTCGAGCTCCGGCCCGGCTTCTCCGTGGCCCGCAACAACCTTGCGACCGCCCTCTTCTCGCTGGGCCGTTACCGGGAAGCATGGTCCGCCTTCGAATCCCGGCTCGCCCTGGCGCCGCCCCGACCTATCCCCGCGCCGCGCTGGAACGGCGAGCCGCTGCCAGGCCAAACCCTCTTGCTCCATTGCGAGCAAGGCTTCGGCGATTCACTCCAGTTCCTCCGCTATGCCGCTCTCGTCCCCGAGCGCGCGGGTCCGCGGCGCATCATCCTCGAATGCCCCCCGAAGCTGGCCCGCCTCCTGATCTTCAGCGTCGGGGCGGAATTCGAAATCGTCCCGCGCGCCGGCGAGAGCGGCCAAGCTCTCCCGGCCTGCGACCGCCATCTCCCATTGTTGAGCCTGCCGCACGTGCTGCAAATCGACGAGCCGTTGCCGATGTCACGGCCCTACCTTCGCGCCGACCCCGCCCTCCGGGCCGCCTGGCGGGATCGCCTCGCCCCAACCGCCGGGCTCCGCATCGGCCTGGTCTGGCAGGGAAACCCCGCGCAATCCCGCGATCGCTTTCGCTCGATCCCGCCCGAGAAGCTGCTCCCCCTCTTCAACATCAAGGGAACGCTCTTTTACAGCGTGCAACATCCCGCGGGCAGCCAACCCTCCCTGGCCGCGGCCGGGCTCATCGACCTTACCGAGCATCTCCACGATTTCGCCGAGACCGCAGCCTTCCTGGCCGAGCTCGATCTCATCATCTCGGTGGATACCGCCGTGGCCCATCTGGCGGGCGCGATGGGCCGCCCCGTCTGGCCCCTCCTTTGGCGACAAGCCGATTGGCGCTGGGGATTCGCCGCGGATGAGACCCCATGGTACCCGACGGCACGCCTCTTCCGCCAGCCCACCGTCGGCGACTGGGACGCCGTCGTCGCCCGAGCCGCCGACGGGCTGAGTCGATTCCAGCCCGCTGACGATCTCCGCCGGGAACCCCACCTTGGCTGAGCCGCGCGTCTTGCCGAGACTCGACACTCGACGCCCGACGCTCGACACTCTCCCCATGCCCTCGATTTCCGAAGCGCTGGCAGTTGCGATCCGCCATCATCAAGCCGGGCGGCTCGATGCGGCCGGACAGATTTATCGGCAGGTCCTTCAAACCGATCCGAATCACGCCGAGGCCGCTCATCTTCTGGGCGTCTTGGCTCACCAAGCGGGAAAGCTCGACGACGCCGTCGAATGCTTTCGGCGCGCGATCAGGCTAAGACCGGACGCGGCGGAATTCCATAACAGCCTCGGCAAGTCGTACCAGGCCTTGCGCCGGATTCCCGAGGCCATTACCTGCTTTCGCACGGCGCTCGCGCTGAACCCGTCTTTCGCGGGAGCTCAGAGCAATCTCGGCAATGCCCTCATGGAGCTCCGCCGCTTCGACGAGGCGGTCGCCTGCTATCGTCGCGCCCTGGAGCTCAATCCCGATTTCGCCGGAGCGCACAACAACCTCGGCAACGCGCTCATGGAGCTCGGGCAGCACGATGACGCAATCGCCTCTTTTCAACGGGCAGTCGCTCTCCGCCCGGATCTGGCCGAGGCCCATCGGAACCTGGGAATCGCCTTCAAGATTCAGAATAAGCTGGACGAAGCCATCGCCTGCTTCCGCCGCGCTCTGCAGCTCGCTCCTAACCTTCCCGGCGTGCTTAACCATCTCGGCGACGCCTTGCGGCAACAGGGAAATCTAAAGGATGCGATCGCTTGCTATCAACAAGTGCTGGCTGTGAATCCGAACCTGGCAGAGGTGCACAACAACCTGGGCAGCGCCTTTAAGGATCAGGGCGACCTCGAACAAGCGATCGCCTCCTTTCGCCGGGCGCTGGCCGCAAAGCCGGACATGGCCGAAGCTCACGCCAATCTGGGCGCGGCGCTGATAGCGCAGGGGAGGCTGGAGGAAGCGGTCAGTTCCTGCCGCCAGGCGCTGGAGCTCAAACCCGATTTCGCCCAAGCGCATAATAACCTCGGCGTCGCCTTGACGGAGCTGGGAAGATTGGACGAGGCGGTCGTTTCTTGCCGGCGGGCGCTGCAGCTGAACCCCGATTTCACCGAGGCCTACAACAACCTCGGCAACGCCTTCAGAAAGCTGGGGCAGGTGGAGCAAGCCATCGCCTTCTGCCGCCGGGCGGCAGAGCTCGATCCGGCCTATGCCGGAGCCCACAATAGCCTAGGCAACGCCCTCATGGATCAAGAGAAACTGGAGGAGGCGGTCGCCTGCTACCGCCGCGCACTGGAGATCGATCCCAAATTCGCCGGAGCCCACAACAACTTAGGCACTGCTTATAAAGAAGCGGGAAAGCTAGAGGAGGCCTCCGCTTCCTTTCGCCGCGCCCTCGAGCTCGAGCCGGGCTCCGCAGCCACGCACAGCAATCTTCTCTACACCCTGCTCTTTTGCCCCGGCTACGACGCTCAAACCCTTTACGAAGAGCACCGGCGATGGAACGAGCGCCACGCCGCCCCTTTCCAAGCATCGATCCAACCTCATCTCAACGATCGCTCTCCCGATCGCCGCCTCCGGGTCGGCTATGTTTCCCCCGATTTTCGCGATCACTGCCAGGCCTTTTTTACCACGCCTCTTTTCTCTGCGCACGACCGCGGACAGATCGAGATTGTTTGCTACGCCGATGTCGTGCGGCCCGACTACCGCACGGACCGGCTTCGCTCCTGCGCCGACTCCTGGAAAGGCATCACGGGTCTCAATCATCAGCAGGTGGCCCAACTGATCCAAGATGATAAGATCGACATCCTTGTCGATCTGACCATGCACATGGCGGGCAATCGCCTCCCGGTCTTCGCCCGCAAACCCGCTCCCGTGCAGGTCTGCTGGCTGGCCTATCCCGGCACGACCGGCCTTTCCACCGTCGACTATCGGCTCACCGATCCCCACCTCGATCCTCCCGGTCTTTACGACCGCTGCTGCTCCGAAACCTCGATCCGGCTGCCCGATACCTTCTGGTGCTATGATCCGCTGGATTGCGAGCCATGCGTCAACGAATTGCCGGCCGAGAAGATGAAGCATATCACCTTTGGATGCCTGAATAATTTCTGCAAAGTGAGCTCCAGCGTGCTCAAGCTATGGGCCGCCGTGCTTAAGGGCGTCGATCGCTCAACGCTCATGATGCTCGCTCCCGAAGGGCTGCATCGGCGGCAAGCTCTCGACTTGCTAGAAGCGGAAGGCGTCGCCCGCGATCGCGTCACCTTCGTGGCCAAGCAGCCCCGA